>Ga0206819_10216_pt2 | contig 19227 bp, 16 predicted proteins | sample Alteio_BWOrgCont_87_FD_152855 | JGI IMG/M metagenome (GOLD analysis project Ga0206819, IMG submission 152855) | Enriched cells from forest soil in Barre Woods Harvard Forest LTER site, Petersham, Massachusetts, United States -... | ecosystem: Environmental > Terrestrial > Soil > Temperate forest >... | reverse complement strand
TTCCCTTGGAAACATTCTTCGCGCCATCTGTTAAATTGGCGCGGGACTTCGCTTCGGGTCTTGGTCAAGTTGAAATTGTGCTTTGCCATGTCTGATGTCTCAAAACACACTTAACATGTCCCAAACACGCATAGACGTGCGAATCTGGTTATGTTAGAAACAAGACTGTAGCCGAGTCAGCAAAGTCGAGAACGAGTTGGCCATTACTGCCAATATTCTCGGTCCTGATGGTGGCTTTTCAAATTGTCAGATCAGTCCGTGCATTATGTTCTAGCATCATGAATGGCGGAATCAAATACTGGAATCGGCGGCTCTCCGGCGGAACACCTTCTGGACGCATCCATTGCGTTCTGGCGATGGCGCTGTTTTGCGCGGTCGGAGCGGTGGCCCAGGACGGTTATTGGATTAAGAGTAGCGGCGGAAGTTGGGCCAGTACGGCCAATTGGGACTCGGCGGATGGCATGGCGGCAGGCGCTGATAGCACGGCTTATTTCGGGTTCGCGCGCGAGGCGGTTATATCCCCCAGCGCAACTTTCACTTTTGACGGGGCGCAAACGATTGGCAATCTCTGCTTCACTACCCAAGGAGGCCCAGCTAATTGGAATTTTGGCGGGGGTTCGAGCGGATCATTGACTTTGAACAGCACTTTCGAAGCGCCACAAATCACGATTACATCTCCTACGCTACAGGTCACGCTGAAGGCCGTCGTGGCTGGCGGCGCGGGCCTGGAGAAAGACGGGGCAGGGACTTTGGTCCTCGCAGCCAACAACACTTACACCGGCCTCACGCTGGTGAATAGCGGCGGATTGAATGTGACCGGAACACTGGGAACAGGCGGAGTGGATGTGACCCACGCAACATTGAGCGGCTCGGGGGTGATCAACGGCCCGGTGGTAGTGGGTTCCGGCGGCATCCTTTCCCTTGGAAACACATCCGGGGCTTTAACGATCAATAGTTCCCTAGTCCTGCAACCGGGCAGCACGACGTCCGTGGCGCTCGGTGCTTCCAGCGGCACCCAAGCTGCGGTGCTGGGTCTGAGCAGCGTGACTTACGGCGGGACGTTGGTCGTGAGCAATCTGGCGGGGGCGCTGTCGCTCGGGCAGAGCTTTTCCATCTTTGGTTCCGCGCCGGCCACCGGGAATTTCAGCAGCATCCAACCTCCGCCCGGTCCTTGGCTGCGCTGGAGCTTCAATCCGGCCACCGGGCAAATTTCGGTCGTTTCATCCGCAGCCCAACCGGTCTTCTCCAGCGTGAATGTTTCCGGTGACAATCTGGTCCTGAACCTCACCAGCGGGCCCCCGGGTTCGCCTTGTTATATTATGACCACCACCAACTTGGGCCTCCCCAAGGCATCTTGGACTCGGATCGCCACGAATTCCTTCGACGTGAGCGGCAATTGTAATTTAACCAACAACCTAAGCGCGACTGGCTCGGGCCACCTGTATGTGGCGGCCTTCGTGGTACCTTCACCATGATGAGTTTGCGATGTTTATGAGAACTCTTTCATGCCGTTGTGCCTCCTTCGTCGTGGGTTTGAGCCTTTTCCTTGCGGCCGCCCCCATTGCGCGCGCTACCATCAGCGTGGAGAGCTCAAGCTCGTTTGGGAACGTCTCGCTTGCTCCAACCTCGGGCAGCATCGAATACCTGTCGTCGGTCATGAGTTCCGTGTTTTCCCAGGCAGGCGGCAACGCCCAATATAATTCGGGCGCTTCCAGCACCGCCAACAGCTCGGATACGCTGGTAACCGGAGGTTCGGCGACTGGCTTCGGTAACGTGTCGGCCTCGTCTTCGCCTAGTTCCCTTTCTGTTTCGGGCTCCAGCCGCGCGACCGGATCTATTCCGGGGAGCACGGCTGGCTTCGATACTTCGACCGGGCGCGCTTCGGCTGGCTTGTCGTTTGAGATTACAGGCGTTACGGGTCCCGTGAGTGTCACTTTCTCGACCGTCGTAAGCGGGCAACTCACATTGTCTTCGGATCAATATGGCGTCTTGGGACAGGGCGAGACGGATTTTGCGTTGTCTGTCAACGGCAACCCCGTGTTGTTCAGCGACTTGATCCAGAGTATTGGCGCGAATCAAACCTTGGGCGGAACTGTTTCACAAACGCTGACGGAAACCATGACTCTGATGGGAGGTACGCAATACTATTTATATATGGAGGCCGATTCGGAAGCCATGGTGGTGAATTCGAGCATTTCGGCGGTCCCTGAGCCTGCGGAAGGTTCATTATGGGCGGCTTGCCTGGCCTTGTCCGCCTCGGGTTTTTCTTTGTTGCGAAAGCGCTTTGCTTCCAGGACGGCCCGGCAGCGTTTGGGCCTGCTTTTGGTTGGAGCGTTGGCGGGCTTGGCGTTGTCTGCTCGTGCGACTTATATTGGCAGCGACAAGCCGGACATTTGCGCGACCTGCGGCGCCCAGTCCACCCGGCAACAGGCCGGCGCGATCAATACCAGTTTGACTGAGGGAAATTCAAGGGACGATTATCAGGTCGTGAACATCCAGAGCGCTTACGGGCCGACGCTCCCTTTTTCTCTGACCTATAATTCTTACAATGCCGACGGCTCCAGAGCCCAACTGGACACCGGGCTGGGATTCGGCTGGACGCACACCTACAATACACTCCTTTTTCAGCAACGCGGACAGATGTTTCGCCTGGGCCCGGACGGGCGGGTTACTCAATTCTACCAGAACTACTCCGGCAACACCTTGACTTACACCTCCGACACCGGTTTTTTCGAGACGATGACGATGCAACCAGACGGCAGCTACATTGTCAGCAACAAATTTAAGAGCTGGTGGAAATTCGGGTCGGTGCCGGGCAGTTCGCTTTTGGTCGCGGGTCCGGTTTACCAACTGCTCCAAATGGGTGATCGCAACACGAACATCACCACCTTCACCTATAATGGCGGCCAGTTGAACACGGTGATGGATACGTATGGCCGAACCTTGCAATTCTCCTACAATGCGGGGAGCAAGCTTTCCCAAGTTACCGACCCTATGGGGCGCACCACCACGTTCACTTATGATGCGCAGGGAAGGATGCCCATCATGATCACTGATCCGTCTGGCAAAACCGTCCAATACACTTACAACTCGCAGTATCAAATCACGCGCAAGGTGGACCGCGATGGCCGGACGTATTTCTACACTTACAAAGGGCTACGGCCCTTTATGGTGACAGATAGCACCGGCCAACCCTGGTTTTCACTGACGAATTCAACTGGCTTTGCGGTCAATCAAACCAACGTGACCTTCAGCTTGCAGCGCCAATACACGCCGGGCACCACAGGCAAAACAGATGGCCGGGGCAATACCTGGCAGTATTCGTACGACACAAACGGTTACATCAACCAGACAACTGCGCCAGACGGCAGCACGACTAAATACACCTACGATCCGGGCACGCTTCAAATTTCGTCCAAGACGGACCCGAACAACAATGTCACGCGCTACCAGTATGACGCCGAAGGCAACCGCACCAACATGACCGACGCCCTCGGGAACATAACGAGTTACACCTACGATCCGGTTTTCAGCCAGATGACCAGCATGACCGATCCCAATGGCCGGACCACGACCTACACCTACGACGGCGCCGGCAACCAAATCAAGAAGACGGACCCCATCGGACAGACGCAATCGTGGACCTATGACAGCCACGGCAATGTCCTTAGCATGACTGACCAACGCGGGAATACTACGGCTTACACTTATGACTCCTACGGCGAGCTTATCCAGGCGACCGATCCGCTGGGAAATACGACTCGCTACGCGTACGATTTGGACGGAAATCGCACAAGCATGACGGACGCCAACGGGAACACTACGACCTACACTTATGATTCGCTCAACCGTCTGATCAACACGATCGATCCGCTTGGAAATGCGACCACGACTACCTATGACTCGACCGGCAATGTGATTTCCAGGACGGACGCCGACAACCATACTACCTACTACGATTACGATACTCGTTCCCGCCTGGTGGACAAGACCAACGCTTTAAATTTCGTCACGCAAACGACCTACGATGCCAATGATAATGTCATCAGCACGACGGATGAGAATGGTCGCACCACTTCCTACACCTACGATTCGCTTAACCGCAAAATAAGCACCATCGACCCTTTGGGGAACACGACCATGACCGCTTACGACCCGGTTGGCAACGTGATTTCCACGACCGACGCGAATTCTCATACGACCACGTATACTTATGATGCCTTGAATCGGCGGATTTCGATGACGGACCCGTTGGGCAACACTACGTCCTATGATTATGCGAACACCGGCGGATTGCCTTGTTGCGGCGCGACCGCGGGTTCTGACTTGATTACTGAGATGGTGGATGCCAACGGCAAGATCACTTACTATAACTATGACGAACTGAATCGCCGGACCAATGTGTTGCATAAGTCCGGCGGCGCGACCGATGTTATTAACCCAACCGACGCGGTCACAACGACAACCTATGACGCGGACAGTAACGTCATCGAGGTCACGGATCCCAACAATAATGTTACAAAAACGACTTATGACGCGGACAATCGGGTGATCGGTGTGACTAACGCTGCCGGGGACGTCACTACAACGGTTTACGATCCCGTGGGCAATGTCAATGAAACTGTTGATCCTCGCGGCAATGTCACCACGTATGTTTATGATGCCGACAACCGCATGACCAACACCACTGACAGCGTGGGTCCTGTCACTTCACAGTCGTACGATGGCGTAGGGAATGTCATCATGACGACCAACGGCAATGGCAACGTGACGACGACGACTTACGACGCCATCAACCGGGTCATCGCAGTAGCCGACCCGCTGGGCCACACGACCAGCACCGTGTATGACCCAGTCGGCAACGTTGTTAGCACGACCGATCGGAATGGCAATGTCACTACGCATGTGTACGATGCGGACAACCGCATGACCAACACGACTGACGCTTTAGGGAATTTAACCACCACTGCTTATGACCCGGTGGGCAATGTTATTGAAGTCATCGATCCATTGAGCCACATCACTTCTTACACCTACGATGCGGATAATCGATTGATCCAGGAAACGGATGCGGACACGCATAGCCGCAGCTACACTTACGACGGCACCGACCACAAGATCACACGCCTTGACCAGAACGGTCACACGACCACCTATACATATGACGACTTCTATTACATGACCGAACGCGATTACTCGGACGGCAGCCCGAGCGACGTGTTCATCTACGATCTTGGTGGACGCCTGACTAACGCGACCAGGAATGACTGGACAAACACCTTTACGTACGATGGGGCCAACCGGCCGTTGATCACGACTGAGACCAACAAATCGGTGATTTACTCTTACGACATCCCGTCTGGCCTTCGTATTATTATTTATCCCGACGGAACGACGATAACGGAACATTACGATCTGCGCTCGCGCCTGATTGAGGTGGACGACGGCGGTTCCCCGCCGATCACCCAATATACTTACGATTCGGACAATAATGTGGTAATTCGCACGAATCGCAACAACACGGTCGCCAAATATACTTACAACGCCAACGATTGGGACGTGGCGTTAACCCACTCGAATCTTACCGGGCTTCTGGCCGGCTTTTCCTATACCTACGATAACGAAGGAAACAGACTTTACCAATCGAATCAAACGACGTCGGCCGATTCGGAAGGATACATCTACGACGCCCTTTACCGTCTGACCAATTATGACGTGGGTGTGCTTTCCGGAGGCGTCATCTCTCCGAGTTCCCTAGCCGAGAGCTATTACCTTGATGCCGTCGGCAACTGGACCCGCTTTATCAGCAACAGCGTGACCCAGACGCGCACTCACGATCCAGCCAACGAAATCTCCAGCATTAACAGCACGACCTACACATACGATCTTAATGGCAACCTGCTGGACGATGGCACTTATCGCTATGCTTACGACGTGGAAAATCGTGTCACCTCCATAACACGGGAGAGCGATTCCGCAGTAGTGGGCCAGTATTCATACGATGCCCTGTGCCGCCGCATTACCTCGGTTCTCGACCCCGCCGGCAGTCCCTCAACGGTTTTTTATTTTTACGACGAAGCGGGCCAAATTCTAGAACAGGCCGACGCCAGCGAGACTACGCAAGCCATTTACACTTATGGTCGATACGTCGATGAGCCGCTGACCATGATTCGTGGAGGGCAGACCTATTACTACCATCCCAATGCTCACTACAACATAGAGCTACTCACTGACGGCACTGGGACTCCGGTGGAACGCTACACTTACGACGCGTATGGCGAGCCGGTGGTAACGGATGGCAGCTATAATCCGATTTCGCCAAATGCGTGGGGCACGCCGCACAGCGCCATCGGCAATTTCTATCTGTTCACGGGTCGGGAACTGGATGAGGAAAGCGGCCTTTATTTCTACCGGGCGCGCTATTACGACAGCTTGAAGGGCAGGTTTTTGCAGAGGGACCCGATCTGTGACGCGTATCAACTGAATCTATACGAATATGCGGGCGACAATCCTATCGGGCACCTGGATCCTTCGGGATTGTGGTGGCACTGGGAGGCGCACAAAGGCAGTGACGATGATCTTGCGGTCAAGTCCATGGACATCCCAGGGTTGTCCACCGGGTATTGGACAGGCGATTCGAAGCTAATCAGTTGGGCGTTCATAAAGGGAGCGGATATTGGCGCGGCGGCGGCTATTGGCGCCTCCTTTTTGCAGCATGCCGGCGCATTTTCCAGCTATACCATTCATGATGCGCATAGCACCTACAGCGTTTATTTCGACTGCGACTTCAACTCGGGTGCCGTATCTCTTAACGATGAAAAGGGCCCTAAGGGAGATCCCGCCTCAAAAGGCCCACTTACCACGGCCATTGTGCCTAATTGGAAGATTCAAGGCCATAATGTGGATCTGGAAATTCAAGTGGTGATTCAAGTCTCGGGCAAAATTGAGATTAAATCCGATTGGGAGATTTCAGGAAAAGTCGAAGGCGAAGTCAAGAAGGTGGGCGTGGAAGTTGGCGGGAAGATTGGACGGAGCACCACCATATCCTTCGAAGGCGGCACTAGGAGAGACACCAAAGCGCATTATACCTTGCGCTGCGCTTGCGCCGGCGGGAAATAGCCGGCTGTTTCGCCAACTGAACTGGGCGTGGAACCTACGAGGCGACACAGGGAGCATTATGAAGCGGCTACGATTGTAGTTTTCTTCGAAAGATAATCCTGCTTGGCAAAATTTTCCGGTTCGTCGTTCTTGGGTGAGAACCCTGTAAATTTGACAGGCAAGCCGCTGCTGAAGTAAAAAATTTTTCCATTTTGAAATTGGAAATGCAAATGCGGCTCGGTTGAGTTGCCAGAATGTCCGCAACGGCCAATTTCCTGCGCTTGCTTTACCGTCTGGCCGGTCCTCACCCGCACCGAGCCGCGTTTTAGATGCGCCAGCAGGCAGTATTCCCCGTCCGCGTGTTTGATAAGCACAGAATTTCCAGCGATGTCCCGGGTCAGCCAATCCATCCAAAATGTTCCGACACACGGCGCATCTCGAATCCCATCACGCGCCCTGACCATCGTGCCATCTGCGGGCGCGAAAATCGGCGCGTCAAAAAAAAATAATCTTCGAGCTTGCGCCCCTCTCGATCAAACGAACGCCCGTTTGGCCCCATCTTCACAAGGTCGTAGGCAAAGCGCTGGCTCGGTATGCTCCAGGAATGTGAGGTTTCCTGGGTGATGCAGCCATTGAACACATGCCATTCACCCGTAACCGGCAAAATATAGTTTACTTTTTGTTGGTAATCCTTCGCATCAAAAACGGGGCGTCCAAAGATTTTCTCCCAGATGATTCCCGCTATTTGGAGAAAACTTTGGGTTGCCAGCAGGGGATTGAGATAGAAAAGCAGATTAGAAACGCCAAAATTGATAAGCATGGCGACAACTTTGCAGGGTGTATCAAATCGCGGATCACGGGTGGAAGCGGGTCGATTCTCGGGCTTTTTCTTTTGCCGGCTCAACAGGCAATGCACGATGCCAACAAACCCATTCCATGCGAGAATCCAAAGAACTTTGGTAATGACTGATTTGTTTTTGCAGAAAATGAAGATAATCGCCAGTGAACCCGCCCACTCCAGAGCCATCTTGACGCGTTTATTCATAGAATTCGCAAAAGCTGCGCCCCAACAACATAAAGGCAAGCCCGGGCGCACGGAAGTCGGATTAGGACATCGATCGGATTTTTGTCCTACTTCGCCATGACCCATGCTATAAATCGGTATCGCAACACAGGATTGAACATAAATGAACAACCACTTTAGCCGGCGGGATTTCATCAAAAGCGCGCCTCTCTTGCCTTTGTGCGCGGGTAGCGTTGTCTTGGGAGCCTCTTCCGCCAAGGCGCGAGGGCCGATCAAGCGAATCGGCCCCCCGGAGTTTAAGCTGTCGCTCAACGCCTATTCTTTCGCCAAACTCCTCAACGGCCCCCTCTTGGGGCGCGGGGCGGGCATTGGCCTAATGGACCTTCTGGATTTTTGCGCACAAAACGGCTTCGAAGCGATTGATCCGACAGGCTATTACTTTCCGGGCTACGGCTCGGTCAGGGTGGGTAACAACGGCGTCCCAACCGACGACTACATCCGTAAATTCAAAAGGCGCGCTTTTGAATTGGGCATCGCCATCAGTGGCACGGGGGTGGCGAATGATCTGGCCACGCCGGATAAAGCCAAGCGCGCAGTCTTTGTCAAACACATTCAGGATTGGGTGGAAGTGGCGGCCAAATTGGGCGCGCCGGTGCTGCGCGTATTTTCCGGTCCCGTCCCGTCCGGTTACGAAGACAAATGGGATGAGGTGGCTGCATGGATGGTCGAAGACCTCAAAAAATGCGTCGAACACGCCGAGAAATTTGGCATCATCATCGGCATTCAAAATCATGGCGATATGCTAAAGTCGGCCGACCGGGTGATTAAAATCATCAATATGGTTGACTCGCCGTGGTTCGGTGCAATCAACGACACGGGTTCCTACATGACGCCCGATCCTTACGCGGATATGGCCCGAGTGGTTCCTTATACGGTGAATTGGCAGGTCAAACAGCGTTTGGGCGGCAAGGAAGGCGACGCGCCAATGGATCTCAAGAAGCTCATTCACTTGATGAAGGCTGGAGGCTATCGCGGTTATGTGCCCATCGAATCTTTGTCGCAACCTGGCAAGGCTTATGATCCCTTCACCTTGGTGCCGCAATTCTTGAAAGAAGTGCGTCAAGCCATCGCTGACACCGCTTGAGCCTCTTCGAACGAAAACTTTATGAAAACGAAAATTGCCTTGGTAACGGCGCTGACCGCAGTCCTGCCGCTGCTCGCCGCGGAAGAACCCAAGCGTCCCCACCTTGCAGGTCTTTCCCATATCGCCTTGTATGCGCATGACATGGAAAAGACTCGCGCGTTTTACAAGGATTTTCTCGGTTTTGCCGAACCTTACTCGCTGACCAACCAGGATGGCACCCTTCACTTGACATGGATCAAGATCAACGACCGCCAATCCATCGAGCTTTTTACCGAAGGGCCAACCAACGTCGGCACGGACCGCCTGTATCACGTCGCCCTGGAAACGGACGACGCGGTCGCGATGCGGGATTATCTGGTTGCTCACGGCGTGGCCGCGCCGGCCAAGGTGGGCAAGGGAAAAATCGGCAACTGGAATTATTTCATACGTGACCCGAGCGGGCGCATCGTGGAAATCGTCCAATACGCGCCGGATGGGTGGACCATGCTCAACCAAGGCAAATTCATGCCGGACACGCGCATCGCCACGAACATGCCTCACATGGGAATCCTGGCGGATAACCTGGAGGCGGCGCAAAATTTTTACCAAAATATTCTAGTGGGGTGAGTCATTGATTATTTGATAATTGTTCAAGTATGCGCCCGCAACGTGGCGTCCGCGTAGCGCGCCACCTTCTCCAGTATTTCATCCGCTGTTTTGGTCCAAACAAAGGGTTTGGGCGCGTCATTGGAAACGTTGAGAAATTGTTCAATGGCCTGCTGTAGTTGACGGACGCTGGTATGGGCTCCTCGTTTAAGCTGTCGTTCGGTCAGCAGGGCAAACCAACTCTCGACCAGATTGAGCCATGAACTATGCGTGGGAATGAAATGCAGATGAAAGCGCGGATGCTTGAGCAGCCAACGATGAATGGTGGGCGCTTTGTGCGTCGCGTAATTGTCCAAAATCAGATGCACTTCCTGCTCGGCTGGCACCTTCGCGTCCACGACATCCAGAAACTGCCGGAATTCTTTGGCCCGATGCCGCGCATAGCATCGACCAATCACTTGGCCGGTCTTAATATTCAAGGCCGCGAATAGAGAGGTGGTGCCATGCCGTTGATAGTCGGCGGTTCTTCGTTCCGTGGTCCCAGGTCGCAAGGGCAGGATCGGTTGCGTGCGCTCCAAGGCTTGAATCTGGCTCTTCTCGTCGAAGGAAAGAACCAGCGCCCGATCCGGAGGATGCAAATAGAGTCCCACCACGTCGCGAACTTTTTCCACAAATAGGGGATCCTTGGACAGGGTGTAGGTGCTGGCCCGGTGCGGTTTGAGTCCAAAAGCCCGCCAAATGCGGCTGATGGCCGACTGGCTGAATCCTAGTTTTTTGGCCATCATGCGTGTGCTCCAGTGCGTGGCGCCTTCGGGCTGGCGCTCCAGTGTCTCCACCATAACACGCTCGACCTGTTCATCGCCAATCTTTCGTGGCGCGCCCGGACGGGGTTCATCGTAGAGCCCGGCCACCCCGCCCTTGAGGAACCGCTGGCGCAGGGCGCAGACGGTTTGATTGCTGGTGCGCATCTTCTGCTCAACTTCCCGACCAACGGAACCATCGGCCAGCATTAAAACCACGCGCGCCCTGAAAGCTGGGCCGCGTGCTTGCCGTGTTCGTCGCGCCAACCGTTCCAATTCGGTGCGCTGCTCTTGAGTCAACTGAATGGGTTTAGCTTTTCTACCGCGCCTTGTCATGGCGCGAGAATACTTTAAAGGGGATTATTGTCAAGTCATTTCTGACTCACACCACTAGGCTTCAAGGAAATATGGCGTGGCGCGAAAAAACCGTCCGTCTTGAACTGGGTCCACGAACAAGTTCCGGACGGCACGGATTTTCTTGAGTTGATGCTCTATGCCGAATTGCCCGCGCCTGACAAACGAGGCAGCTTCCACCACCTTTGCCTGCAAGTCCCGGACGTGGACAAGGCCAATGCCATCCTGCAATCGCGGGCTGGCAAAATCAATTACACCAAGTCGATGGAAATCCAAACCGGCATCAACCGCAAACGCCAGTTGAACCTCTACGACCCGGATGGGACACGCGTGGAACTGATGGAACCAAAAACAGTGGACGGAGTGCCCGCGCCATCCTCCACGGCGCCGCCGCCCAAACCGGCGATATAAAATGAAATGTCCCTCCCTTCTACGCCGCCGATTTTGATTCGGCCGGCTATTTCTGGTTTGACATTTGCTTCGGATTAGTAAATCCATAAGACGTATGAAATTCCGATCCCTTCTCTGGTCCGCCGCGCTCGTGGCGGGTTTGGCTTGCGGCACGGCTTCCGCCCAGGATTGGGCCAAGGCAAAACTGGAAAAGTCCCCCCGTCACGGCGAATGGGTGGATGTCAAAAACGGTGCGCGGACGGTACATTGCTTCGTGGTCTATCCCGAAGTCAAAAACGGCGCACCGGCGGTGGTCGTGATCCATGAAATTTTCGGCCTGACGGATTGGGCGCGCAACGCGGCGGATGAATTGGCGGCGGCGGGCTACATCGCCATCGCGCCGGATTTGCTTTCAGGGAAGGGGACCAACGGCGCCGGCACGAGCGGTTTGGGCAGCCAGGAAGTTGGCCCGGCGATCAGGGATTTGCCGCGCGAGCAAATCACAGGCGATCTCAACGCGGCGGCGGATTACATCAAGGCGCAGCCCTCGGCCAACGGCAAGTTGGCGGTCGCGGGCTTCTGCTGGGGCGGTTCGGAGTCCTTTCGTTTTGCCTGCAACCGGCCGGATTTGAGTGCGGCCTTCGTATTCTACGGGACAGGGCCGACCGACGTGGCGCTAGTCGAGAAAATCAAATGTCCCGTTTATGGTTTTTACGGTGGCAACGACAACCGGGTCAGCTCGACCATTCCCAAAACGGAAGAGATGATGAAAGCAGCAGGCAAAACCTACCAGCCTGTCAAGTACGAAGGAGCGGGCCACGGTTTTATGCGCGCCGGCGAACAACCGGACCCGAAGGAAGCCGACAAGAAGGCGCACGATGAGAGCTGGGAACGAATGAAGGGCGTGCTCTTAAAATTTTGAAGATTGGCTGTCTCGCCCTCGCTAAAAATGTTTCTAACTCTCCTTGAGGGAAAGTTTCAGGCGTCGCGGAAAATTTCGATAGTAGATGAGGACACGCAAAGAAATTAAGAGACTAGCGGCGCGATATGCAAAATTTGTGGAATGGAGCGAGGAGGACTCATGCTTCATTGGTCGCTGCCCGGAGCTTATGGCGGGCGGGGTGCATGGCCGTGACGAAGCCAGCGTGTACGCGGAGCTTTGCCAGGCGGTTGAGGAGATGGTGGCCTTGAGTCAATACGCGTAACTGCGCCGGCCCAGACTCCGATGCAAATAGCCGTAGGCCATCATGGCTGAGAAACCATGTGCGGCCAGAACCGGGAGGGGAACGAGCGCCAGCAGAAGCATGGCGCTTGGATACATGGTTTGCGTTTGTGCTTCCAGCAATGACGCCAGCAGTGCCACGAGGAGGCCCGGGAACAAGACCATGAGAGCCGGCCCGATAACCAACGCCACGGTCAGGGACGAAGCCACGAACAAGTTTTTGGAACTCAAGGCAAAGCACGTCGCAACGACCGGCAAGGTCAAGTAAATCGCGATGATTTCAATATCGGTTATCAGGTATCGCCCGCTGATCGTTTCCCAGGAGCCTCGATAATACGAAAAGTGCTCGCCAACCATCGTGTGGAAGGCGAAGTCGGACCCCACCAAAACCAGGACGGAGGGCAGGAATTGTTTCCACAGGCCCCACACGCGGCCGAAAATAAGTTGATTGACAGAGATCGGCGAAACCAAAATCAATTCCAGCGCGCCGCTTTTCTTTTCCTGGAGGAAACCGTTGACCCCGGCGAAAGTGTAGGCGGCGACCAGAACCACGAGCAGATAACTCAGCATCCGGGCAAAGCCCGTGAGATCGTTTCCGTCCACGAACGAACATTCCAGGACGAGGAATAACAGGCAAAGCCCCCATTTACTCAAGCGTGCCTTCCAGGAGTATTGTTGCAGCCAGGCAATAGGGTTCTGTTGCATGGTTTCCTGCATTTTGCGGGCAAACCAATTTTTAAAAATGGGCGAGCAGTAACGTTTGACCCAACCCTGTCGGCGAATCGAGGGCGTCTTGTCGTGCCAGGAACGTTCAACGCACCACCCGGCGAAACGGATGGAAAACAGCAAGACGAGCGCGGCGAGGAAGAATCCTTGCAAAAGAACAATCGGAGGCGGCTGCCGCGCTGAGAAACCAAGCGGAGCCGGCATGGTGAAGAAGGGCATGGCCCCGGCAAAACCAGGAAACCCACGACCGCCTGGGTATATGCCGCCATAGACTATGCCGGGAGGTGGGGACCGGAAACGGGGCGCTACGCGGCGGCCAAAGTTAGTAATAGAGGCGGGCGGGATGACACGGGTCGCTGCATTTGAGCTGACGCGCGCCAGGTTGCTGGCATTGACGAGCGAATTGCTAAAAAGGGCCTGGACTTTTTGATTGACTAGATTTTGGTTATTGGACGCGCTCAGCATCAGAGGTCGTTGATTTGGCAGGGCAACCGGCAAATTATTCGGCGCATTCGGAGCGATCCAAAAAGCCTGTCCAGCCATCCGTGAGGCTGCTGGCACAGAAGGGGCAGGGTACACAACAAAGGACGAACGCGCTGATGCCATCGAAATCATCATCGCTTGCGCCCTTCGGTTCTGCGAAGCGGTCATTATCTGAAACTGGTATCGCAAGGAACCACCGACAAAAGCGCCCGTCAGCAAAAATGCCAGAATGAACGCGATGGCGCGATTGTCCGTCAGGGACGAGGCCAGCATGCCCGCCGCCAGGCACATCATGCCGGCGCACAGTTCCATGATTAGTAAAACCGCGACGTCGTTCCAAGTCACGCCGCCGCACAAGAATGGAATGGTCAGCAACGGCATGAGCGCCAGCCACAACGTCAGCGACCGCAGCACTTGCGCCAGCACTTTGCCCACGACAATGCTGGAAGCCGTGAGCGGGGTCATGAACAGCAAGCCCAACGTGCCGTCCCGCCGCTCGCGCGCAATGCAGTCTGCCGTGAGAGCTGGAACGAGGCCACAAATAAGACACAGCAGGAGCACGTGAAGATGGCTGAAGAGCTCCGTGCCGACAGAGGAGAAGGGGAGATCGGAGGTGACGACACAGAGCATGACCACGCCGCCCAGGGCGCCACCCAGCCGCAGCCAGTGGTTGATCGGGCGGCGCGCCGTTTCGCGCAACTCGCGTTGCACCACAGGCCATAACCCGCCGCTGAACATCGCTCCTCCTCCTTCTTTGTTTTACTGCGTTTCGCCGCGCGTTACGCGCAGGAACACTTCCTCGAGGCCCAATTCATCCTCCCACAAGCCGGTGAATTTGACTCCGCCGCGCACCAGCGCCTCCGGCAAAAAGGTCGGGTCAACGTCGTGGCTGGTAAAGGTGACTTTGACCTGGCCATCCACGGCAACGGCTTCGGACACTTCGGGGCGCGACTTGAGCAACTCGACAGCCTGGGTGGATTCGCCTTGCACAACCACCCAATAAATCAAGCCGGCGGACATCTGGTCGCGCACGCCCTGGACGGGGCCGCTGTAAATCAATTTTCCCCTTTCAATGATGGCGACGCGGTTGCACAGGGTTTGCAGTTCACTCAGGATGTGCGACGAAATAATAATGGTTTTGCCCATGCGCTGAAGTTCCTGCAAGATAGCCATCATCTCGATGCGCGCGCGCGGGTCCAGGCCGCTGGCCGGTTCGTCCAGCAGCAAAACCTTGGGATCGTGGATCAGCACACGCGCCAGGCCGAGCCGTTGTTGCATGCCCCGGCTGAGCGCGCCGATGATCGCCCCGCGCTTTTCCGCCAGGCCCACCAGCTCCAAAACATCGTTGACGGTCTTTTCCCGCTGCGCCGTCGGAATCTTGTAGCAGGCCCCGAAGAAATCGAGATACTCCGTCACCTCCATGTCCTTATAGACGCCGAAGAAATCGGGCATGTAACCGATGACGTGCCGCACGGCGTCGGCTTCGCGGATGACATCGTGGCCGAGGATTTTGGCGGTGCCGGCGCTGGGCGCGAGGAAGGTGGCCAGGATGCGCAGGGTGGTGGTCTTGCCGGCGCCATTGGAGCCGATGAAACCGAAAAGATCGCCGCGGTTGATGACCAGGTTCAGGTTGTTAAGCGCGGTGATGGTGCCGTAAGCGCGGGTCAGATTGATCGTTTCGACTGCTGGAATGGGCGGTGCGTCCATAGGCGGTTATCGAGGGTCGGGGTTCATTGCGTCAATCATATTTCACCGGCGCGACCAGCCGGAAAAGCGTGTCACGATGCGAGCGTTTCGGGGTGAATTGGTTCAAGGAAGTGGGCGAGTGGCCGGCGTCCCACGCCAGCAATATGGCGTAACCTCCCGAATAACGGTCGCGGTTGTTATGCTCGGAGGCGAAGCGGCTTAGGTCCAGAGTGGCCGGACCGGTGAAATTGTTCCAGGCATCAGGTCCCGAAGTGTCGTTGATAAAGCTGAGAAAGCAAGCAGCGTAGGAGGCCTCTTGCACATTGGGAATCAGATTTTCGTTGTTGCCGAAGCTATTGTTCAGGTTTTGCACCGCCTGGCGAAAATTCCCGGTGTATCCCTTGGCCATGTCGACCACCGTCGATCCTTGACCCGCTTTAACAGCGAAGGTCTTGCTTTGGCCCGCGGGAACTTCGCCCAAAGGGTAAATGCGTCCATTCAGGATGACCCGCGAGCTTGACAAGGCGCGGTCCAAAGAATTATTGACAGTCACATCCCAGCCAGTGCCCGAGGGTTTGACGGTCAAGTCCAGCGGCTGGGCCGACTTTTGGAACCAATCGCTGACAAAAAGTTCGCTGGTCCAGACCGCCACAAAGGCATCGGCTTGAAAACTGTTGCCCAGTTGATCCACGGTGGCGCGGCCGCCTTCCTGGCTGCCGCCGAAATTGCCTGCGTATTGGCCGCGCAGGGAGGCGAATTTCTGATTGCCTTTCAATTCGTAATGCGCATTGTTCGGAGAATAAATGGAGACGTAAGTCTGCCCCCGCAACACGGCATCCTCGCTGCCGCTGTTCGGTAGTATATCCTGAAGTCATGAATCGAATTCAAGTCAGCCCCAATATCCATTTCGGCAAGCCTTGCGTCGCGGGCACGCGTGTGCCCGTGCCAGCGGTTTTGGAGTTGGTACGGGAGGCAATCCCGTTCGATGTCATCATTCGTGATTACTATCCCGACCTTGAGCTTGAAGATATCAAGGCTTGCATTCAATACGCCATTGAGGTTGTGCAAACCGAAGACATTCACCTAAGCGTCGTTTCGTGAGATTCCTGCTCGATCAAGACGTTTACGCGGTCACAGCCCGTTTCCTCATTGACCTTGGCCATGATGTCATCACCGCCGCGCAGTTCGGTCTCTCCGCAGTGCCAGACACTGATTTACTGGCGCGTGCAGGTGAGGAGAAACGACTTCTGGTGACCCGCGATAAGGATTTCGGCGGTTTGGTCTTCATTGGGCGACTAGGCAAAGGTGTCATCTACCTTCGCATTACGCCATCCACCATCCTTTCCACGCACGAGGAATTAAGCAGAGTTCTTCAAACCCATACGGAAGCTGAACTGGCGAACGCGTTCGTCGTTGTGGAACCCGGTTGGCACCGATTCCGCAGCTTGAGTCCCGAACCCAATTGAAGGCTTAAGGCACGAGCACCACCCGATAAAATCGCTGTGCGTTGGTAAATGAGTCAGACAGACTCGCGACCGAATTTGTAGCGATGATGGAGGAGCCAAGGTCGGTCCAGTTGGTGGATTTCAAATTTGAAGTGTATTGGATTTGGTAAGAATATCCCGCAACTGCGTTCCATTGCAGCGTGAACCCGCCAGATCCGCGAACGGGCGGCAGAAACGAAGGCGAAGGAATCATGGCCAAAGCGTTGATCAAATTGGTGCCATTCATGGTGCCGAGGCCGGTGCAGAGGTCGTAATTAACCGTCGCATAAAACAAATCCGGACTGGACACCCAGGTATTATTGCCGCTGGTGACATCGTGGAAACAGGAGGCATAGTTCAACCCGGCGGCGATATTATAAATGGCTGGATTGATGAATCCAACAGCTTTCCCTCCTTGAGCCGCCAATTGCTGATTGACCAAGGCCATGAAACCGGCCCACATCGGCGCGGCGCAACTTGTGCCGCCATTGCCATCAAAAGCGCCATTCTTGCTGTTCCCGTTGTCGTAAATCTCATAGACGTTGTCTGCATTGGCCGCTACATCGGGAATGTTCCGAAAACTGGTCGACCCTCCCCGGCTGGCCATATTGCTGACATTGGTCTGCCACGTTGGAATCGCATAGTAGCTGCTTATACCGCCAGCGCTGCTGGTTGCGTTCTGCCAACTCACCGAGGGGCCGCTATCCCAGGCCCACACGACTTCCGAAGCCCAGGAAGTACCCGCGCCGTTCATGCTTAAGGTGGTGCCGCCCACTTGAGTGATGTAGGGGCTGCTGGAGGGCACATTGCCCGCTTCAGGGTTGTCCACGCCATTTTCTGAATTCGCACCCGGCGTAAAAGCGCCGTCATCGCCGGAGGCATTAAAAAAACTTTGCCCCACCGCATCCATGCTCTCAAAAATGGCGTCGGTGCTCGAAGTCGGCCCGCCCCAGCCCCAGGAACAACTCAGGTTCAAAATATTAGTGTCGGCCAGCATCGCGTTTAAAACATCATTCTGGTTCCCCCCCTCGCCTGCTTCAAAAGAGACAATTTTCGCCAACCCCGGCGCGATCGCCATGGCCATCTCGATGTCCAATTCCGTTTCTCCTTCGCCGCCGTTGATGCCGGTGGACGGCGTGCCGTTGTAGCCATCCAACAAAACGGCCTGAATGACAATGTTCGTCCGGCCGTTCCCCGACTGGTTCGCGTAATTAAAGATGTCAATGGGAAAATAACCATCGAACTCCACCAATCCGACGCTTTGTCCCGCCCCAGTCAAGGTCGAGCCCGGCACATAAGCGTTGCGGAAATCGTTGCCAAATAAGTCGCCTGAGCCGTCCGGCGCGCTGCCGTTTTTCGGCCGAACATGCGCCGCTTTGTTCTTTTTTACTTTTGGATGAGGCCGGTAATAATCGCTCAAGCCAAGAATATCAACCACCGGCAAGGCAGCATCCACCTTTGGCTCGGAGTCGGGCGCAAAAAAATCGCGCGCCTCGGTCGGATGCGCGTAGGTTCGGAGGGTGACTTGAAAAGCCTTTTCGACTGCGGCCGCCGGTCCGGCAACATCCAGCAGCAATCGATTGTTATGGGCCACGGTGATGGTCAGGCCGTTCGACACCGCAAACTTTTTCACGGCTTCATAGTCCTCGACGGTGGGGCCAAAGCGCGCGGTCAATTCCTCTCGCGAAAGAAAATGGCGGAAGTTCGGGCTGGCGGGGTCGGAAACCTGGGCCACAAATTGATCCAGGCCCGCCCGGTCGCGCATGGGCACCCCGATGGCCAACCGCAATTGGTTCGTGGCCGCCACCCGGCCTTTTGGCGTCAGGCTTGGAATAACGGCCGGCACATGCCCGGGCAAAACCTTTAATTCCGCCCCTGACATAAGAGAAGACCCGCAGAAAAGAATTACAGCGGCCCAAACAAGAAACTTGGGCGCAAAATCTGATGGTGGCATCACTTTCATTCCTCCTGCGACTAAAATGGAATGGCCCCTCTTTGTGTCCTTCCATTCTTATCCAGTCAGCGTGTTTTTAGTATAATTTGCGAGCAGCCTAAAGGCAAGGAAAAAGTCCTCCTGCCAGTCCTATAATTCTCTTTGCTTCCGTTGATGTTGCGGTATAAATGTCCGTGTAACGCAACCTATGCCAATAAAGAAGGTCATCCGCCAAGCAGCTTTCTTTCCCGGCCTCCGGGCTTTGTTTTTGTGTCTAACGGCGTGGTGGCTGGCTGCG
>Ga0206819_10228_pt1 | contig 19331 bp, 19 predicted proteins | sample Alteio_BWOrgCont_87_FD_152855 | JGI IMG/M metagenome (GOLD analysis project Ga0206819, IMG submission 152855) | Enriched cells from forest soil in Barre Woods Harvard Forest LTER site, Petersham, Massachusetts, United States -... | ecosystem: Environmental > Terrestrial > Soil > Temperate forest >... | reverse complement strand
GATGGGTTCTAGCCGTCCCTGCCAAAACCAGATTTGCGCCCGGTCCAACCGGCCATGCAAAACATCCTTTCCACGCAGCCTGCCTCCGCCTATAATAGCGGCGACAGAAGCGCGGAGATGAACCGGCGCGCTGGATGGCATGTTGGCCGAGAAACCATGGAAACTCGATGCGGTGTTGCGCCTGTTCTTGGGCGTAATAACAGTGCTTTGCCTGGGGGCCGGCTTGGGTGGCCTGGTGCAACACTTCACCGCGAGCTGGCCCAAAGGGCAGACGGATTTCTGGCTCCTCGTCATCAGCGCCGCCTTCATGGAGATCCCCGCCCTGATCTTGATCGCGTTTTTTTTGCGGCAACACAACATAACCTGGAAGGATGCCTTCGGATTCCACACGACCGAACCGGCCACGGCGGTGGCTTACGGAGTTTTGGCCGGGGCGCTCTTTGTGCCGGCGGGTTGGGCCCTGGAGTCGCTTTCGGGATACTTGATGGAGTTGGTTCATTTGAACGCCAAGGACCAACAGATCATCGAGGAATTGCAGGATCCGACGCTCAATCTGCCGGAGAAAGCCGTTTTGGGAATGATTGTGGTTTTTATCGCCCCTTTAGCGGAGGAGATGCTATTTCGCGGCCTGCTCTACCCCGCCCTCAAACAGCTGGGCCGGCCGCGCATGGCTTTGTGGGCCAGCTCCGCGCTGTTCGCCTTGGTGCATTTCAATGTGGAGACATTCATGCCCTTGCTGATCTTTGCCCTGGTGCTGGTACGTTTATACGAAACTTTTCAGAATCTTCTCGCACCCGTCGTGGCCCATGCTCTCTTCAACGCCGCCAATTTCATGACGCTGATTTTCCAGGACAAAATTGTCCATTGGATGCACCCGACATGAATGAATTGGAACTCATCGCCAGCCTGACTCGCTCTTTGCCGGGCAACGCGTTTATTGTCGTTGGGGCAGGGGACGATTGCGCCGTGCTCGATTGCGGCCAGCCAGGGCGATTCCTTTTGTTCAAGACGGATGCCGTGGTGGAAGGCGTTCATTTCACGCCGGAGGCCGCGCCGGAACAGATTGGCCACAAGGCGCTGGGACGCTGTTTGAGCGACATCGCGGCCATGGGCGGGCGCCCTCTCGCCGCGCTGGTCACACTCGCCTTGCCGGACAATTTCTCGCCCGTTTTCGTGGGACGCATCTACACCGGCCTCAACGCCCTGGCGCAACGTCACGACGTGGCCATTGCCGGCGGTGAAACGACCCGCAACCCGGAGCGGCTCCTGCTTTCGATTTCGATGGTGGGTGAGGTCGCGCGGGAAAAGTGCATTTTGCGGAGCGGAGCCAAGGCCGGCGACGCGCTGTTTGTCACCGGAGAACTAGGCGGTTCGCTCGCGGGCAGGCATTTGGAATTCTCGCCGCGCCTGGCGGAAGCGCAATGGCTCACCGCGCATTTTTCGATTCACGCTATGATTGACGTGAGCGACGGGCTGGCGGGTGATTTGCGACACATCCTGCGTTTGAGCGAGGTGGGCGCCGAATTGCTGGCGCGCGCGATTCCCGTCAGCCGCGCGGCGAAATTGCGCGCCCGAGGCGAATCCTCCTCCAAACCGCCGTTGTTGGCCGCACTGGGTGATGGCGAAGATTTCGAACTGCTCTTCAGCGTGTCCAGCGGCGATGCGGTCGCATTGCTGGACGCATGGAACAAGCAATTTCCCGATTTGCGCCTCAGTTGCATCGGGCGGATTACGGAGGAACGCGGCTTGAAACTGCGCGACGCAACGGGAATACATTCACTGGAATCACATGGTTACATTCATTTCGCATAGCCCCAAAGAGACCGAATTCCTTGGCTTTCTTTGGGGGAGTGAGGTTTTGCATGGCTCCGTCATCGGCCTTAGTGGCGATTTGGGTGCGGGCAAAACGGTCCTGGCGGCCGGGTTGGCGCGAGGCTTGGGCGTGGCTGGGCGCATCCAATCCCCGACCTTCGCCCTCGTAAATGAATATCGTGACGGCCGCCTGCCGTTTTTTCATTTGGACCTCTACCGCCTCACTTCTCGCGACGATATTATCACGGCTGGCCTTGAGCCATATCTCTTCAAGCCTCCTGGCGTCGCCGTGGTGGAATGGATCGATCGCTGGCTCAAGGATGGTCCCTGGCCGCCCGCTCCCGGCGTCAAATTGCGGCGGGTCGAAATCAAAACCGCAGGCGAAATGGATCGCGAAATTTTCTATGAAGATTTTGGCGGTTGAATTTTCCTCCCACCAACGCAGCGTTGCGGTGGTGGAGGCAGGTGGCTTGGCCGGGACCGTCTTGCTGGGGCGGGCGGCGGAATCGGGCGGCCATCGCGCCCTCGGCCTCGTGGAAGAAAGCCTGCGGCTGGCCCGGTGCGAGCGCGAGGAAATCGAGACCCTGGCCATCGGTTTGGGGCCGGGATCATACACCGGCATTCGCGGCGCCATCGCGCTGGCCCAAGGCTGGCAGTTGGGGCGCGGCGTTAATCTCCTCGGGGTCAGCAGCGTCGAGTGTCTGGCCGCCGGGGCCGAGCAAGAAAAAATCCACGGTGCGCTTAACATTATTATTGACGCGCAGCGTGGCGAGTATTATCTGGCGCGCTATGAAATCACCCTCGGCGCGTGGCGCGAAACCGAAGCCTTACGCCTGGCCTCGTTGGCCGAAATCGAAGAACTGGCGCGGAGCGGCCACCGTTTGCTGGGGCCGGGCGTGGCCGAAGCTTTTCCATCCGCGATCAATTTGTATCCAGACGCGGCGATTCTAGGCCGCCTGGCCGGCGACCACCGTGGTTTCGTGCCCGGCGAAAGGCTGGAACCAATTTATTTGCGGGAAACCACGTTTAAGAAAGCGCCGCCGGCACGCGTCATTTAGAGCATTTTGAATGAACCTGTGGCCTGGTAGTCGGTAGGGCAACTCCGTCGCGATCTGACATTTTCTCGGCGCAATAGAGTCTGGCTCGACGGAGTCTCCCCTACCTCCGTTGACTTTCGGCTACAGTATTTATTAAGCCGCTGTAATGCCATCAGTGAAGCAGTTGCGGGAATGGGAGAGTGAAGTACAATTTGCGTATGACGCACAATTTAATAGCGCTTTCCGTTAAAGTTCCGCTTTCGGATGTACGCCGGATTCCGGGCAACCGCGGCGCGTTCATCCGCCAGGCCATGGCGGAAAAGCTCGCTCGTGAGTCCAGCCCGGCCTGGCGGCCCAAAACAGCCACTGGCCGGAAGTTGCTCAAACTGCGTTCACAGTTTGTGGCGCAAGGCGGGGAACTGCTGGACCCTGACGGCATCGCCGAAGAACTGCGTCAGCGACGAGCAGGTTGTCGTGACTTGCAGTGAAGTCCGTCCCCGCGCAGCCGTTCTAGCCGGAAAATCGATCTCGTTTAGCGTCCTGTCATCTGCTCCATTTTTTCAGGATACCTCGCACCCTGCACTTTAATTTTTGAAGCCGCGCTATCGATGTCACGGAGGTCGTCCGCCGTCAGTTCGACAGCCGCCGCCCCGAGGTTCTCATCCAGACGACTCAGCTTCGTTGTGCCAGGAATCGGGACGATCCACGGTTTCTGCGCCAACAACCACGCGAGCGCGATTTGCGCCGCCGTGGCCTTTTTCCGATTTGCGATTTGGCCGAGCAGATCAATCAGGGCCTGGTTGGCCTTAAGCGCGTCCGGCTGAAAGCGCGGCAGCATGCTGCGGAAATCGGAACTGTCAAATTTGGCATTTTCGCCAATCTTGCCCGTGAGAAAGCCTTTGCCCAGAGGGCTGAAGGGAACAAAGCCGATGCCAAGTTCTTCGAGCGTCGGGATCACTTCCGCTTCCGGGCGCCGATGCCACAATGAGTATTCACTTTGGAGCGCGGTCACCGGCTGGACTTTATGTGCGCGGCGAATCGTCTGCACGCCGGCTTCGGACAGGCCAAAATGCTTTACCTTGCCTTGCTGAATCAGCTCCTTGACCACGCCCGCCACATCTTCAATGGGCACGTCCGGGTCAACTCGATGCTGATAGAGCAAATCAATCGTCTCAATCTTGAGCCGCTTGAGCGAGCCAGCCACCGCTTCCTTGATGTGTTCCGGGCGGCTGTTCACATCCGGCGCTCCCGGACGATGGTCGTTGCCGCTGAGGTCGAATCCGAATTTGGTGGCAATCACCACCTTTTCGCGGAATGGAGCGAGGGCTTCGCCGACGAGCTCTTCGTTGAGGTATGGACCGTAGATCTCGGCGGTATCAAAAAAAGTGACACCACGTTCGACGGCAGCCCAAAGAAGGGCGGTCATTTCCTTTTTATCTTTGGGTGGGCCATAGGAAAAACTCATACCCATGCAGCCCAGCCCAATGGCCGAAACTTCCAGATTACTGTTTCCAAGTTTGCGCTTTTGCATATACGAATCCTTCTCTTTTATTAGCTTTGATATTGTTCGTCGCTGACTTTTTCCATCCAGTCAACTGCTTTGCCCTCGATCTGTTCTTGAATGGCGATGTGGGTCATGGCCGTGGTTGGCGCCGCGCCGTGCCAATGCTTCTCGCCCGGCGGAAACCAAACGACATCGCCGGGATGGATTTCTTCAATCGGGCCACCCTCGCGTTGAGCCCAACCGCAACCGGCTGTGACAAGCAAGGTCTGACCCAGCGGATGGGTGTGCCACGCGGTTCGTGCGCCGGGCTCAAAAGTCACGCTCGCGCCCACTGCTCGTGCCGGAGCGGCTGCCTGAAACAGCGGGTCAATTCGGACCGTGCCGGTGAACCAATCAGCCGGCCCGACATTGGATGGCTGTTTGCCAATTCTTTTGATTTCCATATTTTTATCCTTTCGCTTTGCTGTTTTTCCTGGCTGTTCATTAATTCAATCTTCGAAGAAGACTTTACTTCAAGTGGACGCGGCTGTCGCAGGCGCGCTTGCTACATCTGTTGCGGGATTGCTCAAAATTGGAGGCGGGCAGCCGAACGGCTGATCAACACCAATGCCGCTTTACAGGCAGTGCTTCTCTAAGTGGCGCTTGTAGTAATCAAAAGCGCGTGGAAAGTCCGGGTTCTTGTAGATGTCGAATGCTCCAAAGTCCGGAAGAATGTCGTAGCCACAGAATTTGTAGTTCGATGTGATATGCAGGAACAGATCAGCTGTCCCTTTGCCGCCATATAATACACTGTTGGGGTTATCGAAGGCTTCTCGCGGGGCATTCCAAGTCGCGGAAATCATGAACTTCCGTCCCTGCATTTTGCCGCCCGTGCCATACTGCTGGCTGGGGTCTTGACGAGTTCGGCCATCACCATCGAGCAATACCTTTGTGCCCAAACCGAGATTGAAAACCTCATCCACATACTTCTTGTAAATCCACGGTGCGCCGAACCAGTTCACCGGGGTTTGCAGGATGACAAGCTCGGCAGTGACGTGTTTTTGCACCTCTTCTTGCGCGTTATAGCCCCGCTCAACAAAGGTCTCGGCGACCTGATGCCCGCGCTGTGTGAAAAACGCCTTTGCGAATTCCATGAAGGAGAGGTTCAGCTTGCCCTCGGACCATCCGGGATAATTGAGGTGTGTGTTGATTATGAGTGTTTTCACTTGAACCGATAGGTTAAATCATTTCGTGAAAGCAGTCTATCACAGAAGGAATCAACGCTGCTGACGATAATCGCTCGGAGGAAGGCCGCTTTCCCGACGGAAGAGTTGTGCGAAATGGCTGGGGTTGGCGTAGCCCACGTCGAGGGCGATTTCCATCACGCTTTTCTTCGTCTCGCGGAGCAATCGTCGTGCTGCATCCATCCGCAAATTGATTTGGTGGCGCGAAGGCGACACCCCCATCGCAGTCTTGAAAAGGCGATTGAAGTAAAACTTGCTCAAGTCAGCTTGCGCCGCCAATCGGTCTAGGTTGAACTCTTCGGCAATGTTTTCCGCCATCCAGTCCGTAATTTGCCGCAGTTTATAGCCGGGCAGCGACGGACTGCCGCTGCGCGATTCATTGGCAGTCTCGGCATAGTTGCGCGCCAGATGGATGGCAATCGCCTGCGCGATGCCTTGCAGAAAAAGCGGACTTGCCTTGCGGCGCATCAGCTCGTCCCGCAATCGTTCCATCAATGAATTCAAGGCTACGTCCGTGAACGCTGAAAGATCCTTTAGCCGCGCGTGGACAGCATCGCCCTTGAAAACTTCTTCCAAGGCACGCTGAAGGAGCGGAAGCTCGATGAACACCGCCATGGATTGAAACGGCTCGGAGGCCGCCGCTTTCCATCGGCAATCATAGGGAGCGCCTCCCGACGTGAGAAAGAAGGACCCTTTTTTGATCCGATGGGTGATCCAGGGCCGATCGCCTTCCCGCTCTTGAAACTCGGCCTCACCCGACATGGTCCAGGCGAGGAAAGGTTCGCTGACAGAGGGAACGTGTAACGTGTCAACGATGTGCGGCAGGTCTACAATCCAGGCCTTGATCTCCCGCCAGGCTTGGCCACGGCTGGCCCGCAAGCACTTCCCGCCGACATAAAGTTCAAGTGCTTCCGCAGATGTTGTCTCGGGTATTGGCATGGAGCATTCGCAAATGCGACTTTCGATATCATGAAAGCCGAATGGTGACAACCCAAGCCTGGCGTTAATCCGTGGTTCCAATTGCTTTGCCGCCTGCTTCGCTTGCGCGTTCGTTGGTTGTGGCTTAGGTTCCGCACTTGAATTTGAATGCGCGCAGTGAACGGGCGTTGCTGGCTCTGCTGGCCGCCATCCAATTTACCACGGTGCTCGATTTTTTGATCGTGCTGCCGCTGGGACCGCAATACATGGAGGTCATGCACATCGGCCCCAGCCAATTCGGGCTGATTGTTTCTTCCTATGCCGTGAGTGCGGGGATTTCCGGTCTCGCTGCTGGTTTCTTTCTGGATTATTTCGACCGCAAGAAAGCGCTGCTAATGCTTTTCGCCGGGTTCATGCTGGGCACGCTCTTTTGCGCGGTGGCGCAAGGTTACCATATGCTGGTGCTGGCGCGCGCGCTGGCGGGAGCCTTCGGTGGTGTCACCGGTGCTCTTATTTTGGCCATCATCGGCGATGCCGTGCCGGAGCAACGGCGCGGGGCGGCCATGGGCTTGGTTATGTCGGCTTTTTCGCTGGCTTCGATTGGCGGGGTGCCGTGCGGATTGTATCTGGCGCAACTCTGGAGTTGGCACGCGCCGTTTTACGCGCTGTCGGCGTTGAGCCTGGTCATTCTGGCCGTGGCGGCGTGGCTGCTGCCTTCGATGCGCGGCCATATGGCGCAGGCGCGCGAGGCGCATCCGGCGGCGCGTGTCTGGGCGGTTTGGATGGAACGGAACCACCAAATGGCGTTTCTTTTCATGGCAGTTCTGACATGTGCCGGAGCGCTGGTTTTTCCCTACATCGCCACCTACATGGTGACCAACACCGGCATGACGCAAAGGCAAGTGCCCTTCATTTATCTGGCGGGCGGGACTTGCACTTTTGCCAGCATGAATTTAATCGGACGCTGGTCGGATCGCGCCGGCAAACCGCGCGTTTTCTGGATCATGTCCGCCTGCGCGATGGTGCCCATCTTGCTTTTCACCAACTTGCCCCGCGTGCCATGTATAGTGGGCATCGCGGTGACGACGCTGTTGATGATTTGTATGTCGGGCCGCTTCGTGCCGGCCATGGCGATGGTCACGGCCAGCGTCAAGGCGCGGTATCGCGGCGGCTTTATGAGCGCCAATTCTTCCGTGCAACAATTCTCCATGGGCCTCGCCACTTACGTGAGCGGACTGATCATGGGCCAGACGGCCAAGGGCGAACTGACGCATTTTCCGGAGATCGGATTATTATCGGTCTTGTGCATTATGTGCGGCATCCCCCTCTCGCGCTACCTTCGGCCTGCGGTGGAAGACGGGGCGAAGGATGATGGAAGACGGATGAAGGATGAAATGCCCGTGTTGGATGCTCAATTTTGATTCGCATGAAACGGCTCATTGCATTTGCGCTTCTTTTCTGCGCGCTGTCTCTCCACGCGGAGGATTATGCCGCCAATATTGCGTCCCTGATTGACCCCTCGAAGCTCTCGACTTTGCGGGAGCGCGGGGCAAATCCCCGCATTCAAAAATGCGTTTACTGGCTGGCGGAAGCGGGCCGGGCCGGGCAAAAACCGGCGAAAGTCGCCCACGCAGCGGTGGCCCAGGCCGGTTACAAAAACTCCGCCTCGACTTTGACGGAGCAATCGCTGCTGAGGAATCTCGACATCGCCACCAAGCTGGGCTGCCTTGACGCTGACGACCTGGCCAAAATGCGCCGAGGCGATGCTCCCACCGTGCGAAAAGGCCCTTATGCCGGACAAATCGCCAGCGTCGACCATATCATCCCGCGCGCCGTGGTGCCGGAACTCGATTGCGTGATTGCAAACCTGGAACTTTTGCCGCTCCAAGTCAACGAGTCGAAGAATGACAAAATCGGCTCCCGTCAGAAGTCTTTGGCAAAAAAGCTGCGCGGTGCTGGACTCTTGAGCGAGGCGGGCTTGCGGGCTGTGGACGCGGCTTCTCGTTAATGGCGTTTTGGGGGAACAATCTTTCCTCAATCCTTCACAAACTTTAGACTTTAGCCTCCAGCCTTTAGCCCTTATCATCCTTCAGCTTTAAATTTATGAGCAACACACATAATTTATTCAATACGCTGAAGGATTTTGACCGGGGCGGTGGACAAAAAGGCCAGTTCTATTCTTTACCCGCCCTGGAAGAGGCCGGCGTGGGCGCGATTTCCAAGCTGCCCGTTTCCATCCGGCTCGTTCTGGAATCGGTCTTGCGGAATTTCGACGGGAAAAAAGTTTCGGAAACCAACGTCCGCGAACTCGCCCAATGGCAGCCTAAGGCGCCGCGCACGCAGGAAATTCCCTTCATCGTCGCGCGCATCGTCTTGCAGGATTTCACCGGCGTTCCTTTGCTGGTGGATCTGGCGGCCATGCGTTCGGCCGCGGTGATTTTGGGCAAGAATCCAAAAATCATCGAGCCGCTGGTGCCGGTGGATTTGGTGGTGGACCATTCCGTGCAAGTGGATTTCGCCGGTGCGGCCGATTCGCTGGCGCGGAACCTGGACATGGAATTTCAGCGCAACCGCGAACGCTACCAATTCCTCAAATGGGGCATGCAAGCCTTCGACACTTTCAAAGTCGTCCCGCCCGGCATCGGTATCGTGCATCAGGTCAATTTGGAATATCTGGCGAAGGGCGTTTTGTGTTCGCAGCCGCCGCTTTATTATCCCGACACTTTGGTCGGCACGGATTCGCACACGACGATGATCAACGGCCTGGGCATCGTGGGCTGGGGCGTGGGTGGCATCGAGGCGGAGGCGGGCATGCTGGGCCAGCCGGTTTATTTCCTGACGCCCGACGTGGTTGGCGTCTATTTGACAGGGTCGTTGAAGGCGGGCGTCACGGCGACCGACCTGGCCTTGACCGTCACACAAATGCTGCGCAAAGCCAAGGTGGTGGGCAAGTTCGTCGAGTTTTACGGGCCGGGCGCGGCGGCGCTGGCGGTGGTGGATCGCGCCACGATTGCCAACATGGCCCCGGAATATGGTGCGACCATGGGTTTCTTTCCTATTGACGCCGAATGTGTCGAGTATCTGCGCCAGACAGGCCGGACCGAGGAGCATTGCGCCCTTTACGAGAATTATTTCCGCGCGCAGGGCCTTTTCGGCATGCCCGCGAAAGGAGACATTGCCTACTCGATGGATCTGGCTTTGGACTTGGCGTCGGTCGTGCCGAGCGTGGCCGGGCCGAAACGCCCGCAGGACCGCATCGAACTCGGCAATATGAAGGAGGAATTCATCCGGGCCTTTTCCAAGCCGGTCACGGAAAATGGGTTCGGCAAAGCGCCGGAAGACTTGGGCCGCGCATTTCCTCTCGGCGTGGATGGTCGGGCAGCGCTGGGCGGCGGCAGCCAGGAAGCCGTCTCGCGCGAACAGTCTCTCAAGCAGAACACCAATCCGACCACGGAGTCGGAAATGGCGAATAATCGACCCACGCCCGATTCCGTGCCTGAAGCCGCCGCCGGTTCAAATGGGGAGCTTCACCACGCCGACGTGCTCATCGCGGCCATTACGAGTTGCACCAACACCAGCAATCCTTCCGTCATGCTGGCCGCAGGGTTGCTGGCCAAAAAGGCGCTGGCTGCGGGGCTCAAGCCTCATCCGCTGGTGAAATCTTCGCTCGCGCCTGGCTCGCGCGTGGTCACAGATTATTTGACAAAGACCGGCCTGCAAACCTATCTGGACCAATTGGGTTTCAATCTGGTTGGCTACGGCTGTACCACTTGCATCGGCAATTCCGGCCCATTGGCCGCACCGGTCGAGGATGCGGTGGTCAAGAACGACCTCATCGCCGCCGCTGTCCTTTCGGGCAATCGCAATTTCGAGGCGCGCGTGCATCAAAACATCAAGGCCAATTTCCTCATGTCCCCGCCGCTGGTTGTCGCCTTCGCATTGGCGGGCCGCGTGACGATTGATTTGACAAGCGAGCCGATTGGCCAGGGCGAAGGCGGGCGCGACGTTTACCTCAAAGATATCTGGCCCCCGATGGAGGAAATCCGCGACGCCATGCGGGCCGCGCTCAAGCCGGAAATCTTTCGCAATTTGTACCGCGATTTCGCCGCGCAAAACCCGAAGTGGAACGAAATTCCCTCCAGCGTGGGCCAAGTTTATGATTGGGATGCGAAAAGCACCTATATTCAGCAGCCGCCGTTCTTCGAGAATTTCAGTTTGCAGCCGGGCACAATCACGGAGATCAAAGGCGCGCGGCCCCTCGGAATTTTTGGCGACAGTGTGACGACCGATCACATTTCCCCGGCGGGCAGCATCAAGAAAACGTCTCCGGCGGGGCAGTACCTGATCGAGCACGGCGTCAATTTTGTTGACTTCAATAGTTACGGCTCGCGCCGTGGCAACGACCGCATCATGACGCGTGGCACCTTTGCCAATGTGCGCATCAAGAACCTGATGGTGCCCGGCACCGAGGGAGGCGTGACCAAGTATCAGCCGGGCGGGGAAGCGATGAGCATTTTCGACGCGGCCATGAAATACGCGCAAAGCAATACGCCACTGATCGTGGTGGCGGGCCAGGAGTACGGGACCGGCAGTTCGCGCGATTGGGCGGCCAAGGGCACGCGTCTGCTCGGAGTGAAGGCTGTGGTGGCGCAAAGTTTCGAGCGCATCCATCGTTCCAACCTGGTCGGCATGGGCGTCTTGCCGCTGCAATTCAAGGAAGGCGTTTCCGCGCAAACGCTGCATCTTGACGGCACCGAAACGTATGACGTACTGGGCCTCGGCGATCAACTCAAGCCGCAGCAAGACGTGACGCTGGTCATTCACCGCGCCGATGGGCAGACAGAAAACGTCCCCGTCGCTTGCCGCATAGACACGCCCATTGAGATTGACTACTACCAGCACGGCGGGATTTTGTCTTTTGTCTTGCGACAACTCGCAGCGAAGTCGTGCAAGTAGTCCTGTCGCTGTAGTCCTTTCAGTCCATGAATCAAATATTGCGACGAACCCACATGGATCGTTGCGCCTGGAAACGCCCGAATGGTTCCTGCTGCGACCGACAAAGATGGAAGCCATGCCACGCTTTAAGCATTTAGTTTTTGAGCTAGCCACCACTGAGGACGCGCCCGCGCTGGCGGTTCTGCACACGGAGGTTTCGGAGCATTTGACCGCTCAATATGGGCGCGGCCCCTGGTCCAACAAATGCTCCCCGAAAGGCGTGCTTTACGGGATGCGCACATCGCGCGCATTCGTGGCGCGGGAAGGTTCCGCAATTGTGGCGACGCTGCATCTTGCGACCAAGAAACCGTGGGCGATTGACACAAGCTACTTCAAGCCCTGCAAGAAACCGCTTTATCTTCTCGCCATGGCTGTCACGCCGGCGCGGCAGCGCCAGGGAATTGGCCGGTGGTGCCTCGAAGAGGCCCGGCGCGTGGCCAAAGCATGGCCGGCCGATGCCATTCGTCTCGATGCCTACAATAGCGTGGCCGGGGCTGGCGGATTTTATGCGACCTGCGGCTTCACTGAAGTGGCCCGCGCCTCGTATCGAAACACACCCCTAATCTACTACGAGTTTCAGCCGCTCTAGCCGTCAAGCTCCCTATTCCTTCTTTTGCTTTGCCACCGCGCTGGTCAAGTTGCTCGCCAGATTGCTCTTCAATTTCGTATAGTTGACGTTGGTGACGAGGTCCAGATTTGCCCGCGCCTGGTCGTAATCGCCCAATTCCAGGTGAATACGCGCAAGGTGCAGGAACACCCCCTCGCGTTCAACTTCGTCGGGCGCGATCTTCAAGGCCGACGCCCAAGCCTCCAAACCGTCCTTCCAGCGCGGTGGATTGGTGCCGTAAAAGGATTCGGCGTAATCCGTGGAAAGAACAAAATTGCCCGGGTCCAGCTTGATCGCTTCGCGGTAGAGCGACTGCGCCTTATCGAAGACTTTTTGTTCATCCAAATGATAATATTCGCGGGCGTCTTTGCGGAACAAATAAACCGCCGCCGCCAGATTGTGATAGTAAACGGCCTGGACTGGATTCAGTTCGATGGCTTTGTCGTAATACTCGAAGGCCTTTTTAACCGGACGGCCGGGGTTGGCGTAATAATTCCCCAGATTGTTCCAGGTGGCGGAATTGGTCGGGGCCAACTGGCGGGCGGCCTCCCATTGCGCCAACGCGCCCTCATCGTCATTGTTGTCTTTGAGGAAACTGCCAAAAGCCAGCCGGGCGTTGACGTGCTTGGGATGCTTTTCGACGAAATCCGCATATTCCTTCTTGATCCCATCCAGCCGCTGCTGGATGCGCAAATTGAGCGTCACGCTGCCGGCGCTGCCGCCCGCCTTGGCGAAAGCCTCGGCACTGTCCATCCAGCCCAGGATTTCCTTTTCGGCGGCATCGTCATCGAGCATGACCCTGTTGTATTCGTTTTCGACCGCATCATTGGTATTGAGGACCGTGATGGTGGGGAGGACCGGGATGATGGGACCGCCCTTTTCGGGGAGATCGCCTGCGGGCGGCGGCGCGCTGGTGGCCAGGACCGTGCCCAACAATCCAACTAATAAAATAGTCACCAAACGATAATAGCGGCTCGCGCCGCGCGGGCAAAGCGGAAATTCAAACCTCTTTAACCACGCCCCAATAGACATCCAGCCGTTTTGTCAAGTACAGGCGCACGGCCTTGACCAGCACGGCGGATTCTAGTTTCTGGCCGGCCGCCACGATTTGTTTGAGCGTGGCGTTGGCTGGAACGGCAGTGCTGGCCTGGGCGATGATCGGCCCTTCATCCAGCCTCATGCTGACGAAATGAGAGGTCACGCCGATGATTTTGACGCCATATTCATAAGCCTGGCGATAAGCCTGCGGACCCGGAAAGCTGGGCAAAAGGGAAGGGTGGATGTTGAGAATCTTGTTCTTGTAGCGCCAGACAAAATCAGGCGAGAGAATCTTCATGAAGCGCGCCAGCGTCACAAAATCAATCTCATGTTGCTCCAGCAAGCGCAAGGCTCGTTTCTCCGCCACCGCGCGATCGTTCCACGGAATGAAGGCGAATGGAATTTGCCATTGCCGCGCCAGTGGTTGCAAATCGCGCCGGTTGGAAAGCATGACCGCCGCCTCGGCCTTGATGCGCCCGCTTCGGACCGCCTGCAACAACGCCTCCGCGCAATGCGGTTCTCCCGTCACCATGATCGCCATCCGCTGGCGTCGGCGTGGGTCGGTCCAGCGCAACTTGATTTCCATCCCCAGGGCCTCCGCCAAATTCGCGAGGCCCGCCTGCAAACCGGCCTTGTCGGACAAACCACTCGTCCAGGAAGCTTGCAGCGTCATGCTGAATTGGCCCCGCGTGACCTGTTCCTCCAGCGCCTCGATGTTGGCCCGTTGCTCAAACAGGAAGTTGGTAATGCGCGCAATAACCCCGGTCTTATCGCGGCCAATGACCGTCAAAACAGCAAACTCTTTCATGTCGACAGGCTTTATGCACGAACGGGCCCGCTCTCCCAAGTAGAAAGGGGCGATGGCCGATCGTGGCCTTTTCTTGCTCGCAGCCCGCCGCCCCGTCTGCTACAAAGCCCGCGCATAAACCGTTTGTTGTTTGGCGACAATCTGAATTGGCTGCGCGATAAGAGCATTTTTCCAGACGCCAGCGTTGATCTCGTTTATCTCGACCCGCCTTTCAACTCCAACGCGGATTACAACGTACTGTTCCGCGAGGCGTCCGGCGAAGCCAGCCAGGCGCAATTCCACGCGTTCACGGACACTTGGAATTGGGCCGACGCCGCGCAGACTTATGCCGAGTTTGTGGACGACTGCCCGATCGCTACTGTCGTGGAGATGATGGATGCGTTGCATGACACGCTCAGAAACTCCCCGATGATGGCGTATTTGGCGATGATGGCTCCCCGCCTGGTGGAGCTGCATCGCGTCCTCAAATCCACAGGCAGTCTGTATCTTCATTGCGATCCGACCGCGAGTCATTATCTGAGAATACTTTTGGATGGTATTTTTGGGCCGGTAAATTTCCTGAACGAAATTATTTGGAAGCGAACCAGCGCGCATTCGAGCGCCAAGCGGTGGGGGCCGGTTCATGATGTGATTCTCTTTTACAGCAAGAGCGACAAATACACTTGGAATCAAATTTTTTTGGATTACTCAGAAAAATACGTCAAGGACTTCTACCGTAACTCAGACGAAAAGGGCAGTTTTCAAATGGGTGATTTGACAGGCGCGGGCAAGCGAACCGGGGAGTCGGGCCAGCCGTGGGGAGACTTTAATCCGACGGATGTCGGCCGCCATTGGGCGGTCCCGAACAAAATCTTACGGGAAATTTTTGGGGAAGAACTAACTCAATGGTCCGTTCAGCAAAAATTGGACGCTTTGGATGAACAAGGCCTCATTTATTGGCCTCCCAACGGACAGGTGCCTCGGTTCAAACGCTACCTGGAGGAGCAGGTGGGAGTTCCTATAGCTGATGTTATCACCGATATTAACCCCATCGGCGCTCAAGCCAAAGAGCGATTGGGTTATCCAACGCAAAAGCCCCTGGCCTTGCTCGAACGCATCATCGAAGCCAGCAGCAACAAAGGCGACTTGGTGCTTGATCCTTTCTGCGGTTGCGGAACCACTATTCACGCGGCGCACAAACTCGACCGACGCTGGATTGGCGTTGATGTCACTTACCTCGCCATCAACCTTATCAAACGCCGGCTCAAAGATGCTTTCGGCGCTGAATTCAAATACGAAGAACGGGGCCAGCCCACTGATTTTGGAAGCGCCAAGGCGCTGGCGGAATTGGACAAATGGCAGTTTCAGCAATGGGCTTTGTCCCTTATTGACGCCCGCCCGCGCACGGCTGGCGATGGCAAGGGCGCTGATCGCGGCGTGGATGGCATGATTTATTTTTACGAGAGCAAGGAAAAGCGGGAGAAAATCCTCGTTCAAGTCAAGGGCGGTGGCGTCAAGCGCAACGACGTGGCGACGCTGCTGGGCGACGTGAACAATCAGAAGTTTGCCGGCGGCATCCTGCTCACCTTGGAGAAGCCCACCAAGCCGATGCGCGAAGAAGCAGCCGACGCGGGCCGTTATACTTCCAAACTCTGGCACGATAAGGACTATCCCAGAATCCAGATCCTTACGATCGAGGGTCTGCTCACGGGACAGGAGCGTGTCGAAGCTCCGCCCCAAGCGAATCCATTCGCTAAAGCTCAAAGGGAAGCGAAACCGGAAAAGCAACAGGAAATGTTGTGAAAGAGGGCGCGTCGTGGCTGGACTGAGTCTCGCGTGGCCGTCTAAATTGCACAGACATAGTTACTTGCAAATTAATTGCTCAAAGTGATGGGAAGGCAAAAATATTTTGCTTTTTCATGTTGCATTCCCTTTTCTTTGTGGTATGGTTGAAATGTCAGAGGCGCTTTAGGCGCCTGCTCTTTGGAATAGGGAATTGTGGGAGAGGACAACGTGGTTCGGGGTGGCGCAGCCGTCTCGGCTGCGGGTTCGAGCGCTGGCCCCGTGCGGCCATGGTGGAATGGCGGCAGGATGCCAATCCGCGAAACTGGCCGTTCTTATGTTGTTCTTTCTGTTTCCATAAATCGGAGACGAGGACGCCTTCGCGGCGCAGGAAGATCCAGCGAATTAAAGAATGCGCAGGGCGATTGGATAAGTCACGCAAGTCGTTGATTTCCACGATCCTCGTAGATAATTTCAAATCTTTTTTTGGCAGGTCGTTTTTGCTATTTGAATTTTGGGCAGCTTTTAGTTTTAATTCGGGGAGTTGAATTTGTGTCGTGCAGTCTTTTTGGACCGGGACGGGACTCTGATCGAGGAGAAGGAGTATTTGTCGGACCCGGAGCGTGTCGTGCTCTTCCCGGGCGTGGCGGAGGCGTTGCTGTCACTGCAAACGGCGGGGTTCAAGTTGATCATCGTCTCCAATCAAGCGGGCGTGGGGCGAGGTTACTTCACTATGCACGAAGTCGCACTCGTGAACGAACGGGTGACGCAATACTTCGCCCGCAGCGGCGTGCGGTTTGAGAAGATTTACATAGCTCCAGAAGCGCCCGGCCAGCCGAGCCGAGGCCGCAAGCCTTCCCCCCAATTTCTCTTCGACGCCCGTGACGAATTCGAACTCGATCTGGCGTCCAGCTACTCCATTGGCGACAAGCTGATTGACTTGGAGTGCGGCTGGAACGCCGGCGTGAAGAAAAGCATCCTGGTTCGTACGGGCTACGGGCGGAAACTCGAACAAGAACATCCTGAACACCTGGCTGCCGCCGTAGTCGCGGACGATGTGCCCGCTGCGGCGAAGTGGATTCTGGAAGGAGCATGAAGATTTTTGGCATCATTCCCGCCCGCTACGGTTCCTCGCGTTTTCCCGGCAAACCGCTGGCGTTGATTGCCGGGAAGCCGCTGGTCCAGCACGTCGTCGAACGCTGCCAGAAGGCCAAGTCCCTCAGCGAAATCATCGTGGCGACCGATGACACGCGCATTTGGGAAGTGGCGCAAGGCTTTTGCCGGGCGGAAATGACCGGGCCCAATCACCCCAGCGGCACCGACCGCATCGCCGAGGTGGCTCACAACTGCAAATGCGACGCCGTGATCAACATCCAGGGCGATGAGCCGTTGATTGACCCAAGCGTGATTGACGCGGTCGCGGAAGCGTTGGCGCACGCGGAAATGTCCACCGCCGCCACGCTGATTACGGAGGAGGCGGAGTGGGGGAATCCGAATGTTGTAAAAGTCGTTGTCAACGCGGCGGGCCGTGCCTTATATTTCTCCCGGCGCACCATTCCATATGTCCGCGACGCCGCCACGGGCGCAGAGCAGTTGGCGGCGTTTCCGTTTTTGAAGCATGTGGGCATATATGGTTATCGCCGCCAGACGCTGTTGCGCCTGGTCAAGTTTCCGGTTTCGCTGCTGGAAAAAGCGGAGAAGCTGGAGCAGTTGCGCGCGTTGGAGCACGGCATTTCCATCGCGGTGGTCAAGGTCAACTACGATAGCGTGGGGGTGGACGCCCCGGCGGATGTCAAGCGCGTCGAGATGATGCTCAAGCGGGGACTCGGTTAGAGTATATTCATGAAATTTATTTTTGTCACAGGCGGCGTGGTTAGTTCGCTCGGCAAGGGGCTGACGGCGGCGGCGCTCGGCACGTTGCTGGAGAATCGCGGCTTGAAGGTGTCGCTGCAAAAGTTCGATCCTTACCTCAACGTGGATCCCGGCACCATGAACCCTTACCAGCATGGCGAGGTTTATGTGTTGGATGACGGCGCGGAAACTGACCTGGACCTAGGCCATTATGAGCGGTTCACCAACGTCAAGCTCACCCGCATGAACAACCTCACCAGCGGGCAGGTTTATCAAACCGTGCTGGACAAAGAGCGGCACGGCGATTACCTGGGCAAAACCGTCCAAGTTATCCCGCATATCACGGATGAGATACAACATCGCATCCACCTGCTGGCTGATCAGAGCAAGGCCGATGTCATCATCACGGAGATTGGTGGCACGACTGGGGATATTGAAGGATTGCCGTTCTTGGAGGCCATTCGGGAATTCGCCCTGCGCGTCGGCTACAACAACGCCATTTTCATGCACGTGACCTATGTGCCTTTCATCAAGGCGGCTGGTGAATTGAAGACCAAGCCGACCCAGCAATCCGTTGCCAAGCTGCGCGAAATCGGCATCACACCGCATATCCTGGTGTGCCGTTGCGAACTGCCTTTGGGGCGCGAATTGCGCGAAAAAATCTCCCTTTTTTGCAACGTGCCGTACGAAGCCGTGGTGGAGGAAACCGATGTTGAGCACACCATTTACGAACTTCCGCTGATGCTGCAACGCGAGCGGGTGGACGACTTGGTGTGCCGTTTGCTCCATCTGGACACCGCGCCGGCCAACATGGGGCATTGGCAGGAAATCATTCGCAAGCTGCTGGCGCCGCGCCATCGTGTCCGCATCGGCGTGGTCGGCAAGTACATTGAGCTGCATGACGCCTACAAATCGGTCTATGAGGCCATTACGCACGGCGGCGTGGCCAATGATTGCGGAGTGGAAATCGAGAAGGTCGAGGCGGAGGCCATTGAAAAATTTGGGGCGGAGAAAATGTTGAAAGGATTGGGCGGCATCCTGGTGCCCGGCGGTTTTGGCGAAAGGGGCATCGAGGGCAAGATCGAGGCCGCCCGTTACGCGCGCGAACAGAATGTGCCCTACCTGGGACTTTGTCTGGGCATGCAAGTGGCCACGATTGAATTTGCTCGTAACGTGCTAAAATTGCCCAAGGCGCACTCGACCGAATTCAACGATCAGACCCCGGATCCGGTTATTGCTTTGCTCGACGAGCAGAAAAAGATCACCGACAAAGGCGGCACCATGCGTCTGGGACGTCAGGCCTGCCAATTGACATTGGGCAGCCTGGCCAATCGGCTTTACGGCGCTTTCATCATCAACGAACGCCACCGCCACCGCTACGAATTCAACAACGCCTATTATGAGGCCTTTTCCCAGGCAGGTTTTAGCTTTAGTGGATCATCACCGGACGGCAAATTGGTGGAAGTGATCGAATTGCCCAGTCATCCGTTCTTTATTGCCTGCCAATTTCACCCTGAGTTTCAAAGTAAGCCTGATCAGCCCCACCCGTTGTTCAAGGGCTTCATCGCTGCCGCCCACACTCGCCTGCACCAGAAACCGATGAGGTAAGGTTTGGGGTGGCGCACACCAAACCAGGTCGCCAAAATCCACTTTGCGCGCGGTTGTTCCACGCATTTTCGCCCACTTTTAGACGTTTTCATCCGCGTGAGACACATGCTATTTTTTTGTTCTTCGATAACTTGTCGATTCACCTTGCCAGCAAGTGAAAAGTCTGGTT
>Ga0206819_10227_pt1 | contig 19396 bp, 17 predicted proteins | sample Alteio_BWOrgCont_87_FD_152855 | JGI IMG/M metagenome (GOLD analysis project Ga0206819, IMG submission 152855) | Enriched cells from forest soil in Barre Woods Harvard Forest LTER site, Petersham, Massachusetts, United States -... | ecosystem: Environmental > Terrestrial > Soil > Temperate forest >... | reverse complement strand
GAATCCAATCGCCCGAGGTTTGATCCAGAGCGAAGTTTCGGGCGGCCGAAAAATCGTCCACCCAGGCGAACGGCGACAGTTTGGCTCCGAAACCGCGGGCAATTTCCGCCGTGCCATCGGTGGAGCCGGTGTCGGCGATGACGATTTCGTCGGCGATGCTCTTGACACTGTGGAGGCAGCGGGCCAGGCAGCGCGCCTCGTTTTTGACGATCATCGCCAGCGACAACCTTGGATTTCGAGCAGCCACGAGCCCATAATCCACCAGCGCCCGCAAAATGCAACGCGGACATTCGCCCCACGCGCCAGCAAGGATGGTTTACAGGCTGGTGGAAGAAGTGCCGGACGAGGAGGACTGGCTGGTTGCAGCCGGGGTCGGGGCGGATTGGTCGGAGGCCGAACTCGAACCATTGAAGTAGGCATTCAAGTACTCCTTGTCCACGTTGATGGAGCTGATGGCATCTTCCATTTCCACAAATTCGTTTTGCATCTCCGCCTCATCGCTGGTGATTTTGGTTTGCAGGTTGGTGATGCTGGTGGAAAGGGCGGTGTATTGACTGTTGAAATTTTGCTCTTTGGTCGCCACGACACCGGTGCTGCTCAAGGTGTCTTTGAGATAACCGGCGACGGTGGTGGCAATGCCGTTGGTCGGATCGGTGAACAACTGAGTGACTTGCCCCAGGTTATTGGCCAGGGCGTTGTTTAAGACGAGGGAACTTGTCGTCAGAAGATTGTCACTCCCGTCCGATGTGACCCCCAAATCGTTCAAGTTCTGGATCACGCCCGACATCGGCGAGGCATCCACCAATTGGCGCAGGTTGGTTGCTATGCCCTCCGCATCCATGTCACCCATCAATATGCCCGGAGTTGTCGTCGTCGTGGAGGCCGCCCCGGTCGTGCTGGAGGTGGTGGTGGCGGTCGTTTGAGAAGAAATGTAATTCTGGACGGTATTGTAATCGTTGACGAAATTGGTGATGGCGGTCGCGATCGTTTGGGTGTCGGCACTGACGGTGATATTCGACGAGCCGGTGCTCAGAGCGGTGATGGACAAGCCAGCCAGCCCTTCGGAGGAAGCGTCAATCGTATTGCTTTCGCTGGTTTTGGGCAAGCTGCCGTCGAGGCTGTATTGCAAGTTATTCCCCGCTTGCAAAGAGCCGCCGGACAAGCCCGTGGCGGCCAGGAAATTGCCGCTCACGTCTTGCAAAGTCATGCCCAAGTCCCCGGTGTTGTTGTTGGTCAGGACAAAGCGATTATTGGCCCCGTCGTACGTGGCCGTCACACCCGCGGCGGAGTTATTGATGTCCTGCAAAATATTGGTGATGCTGTCCGTGGAGGCATCATAATTGATGCTCACGCCATTGATCTTGAACGTGCCTTGTCCGCTGACGCCGTTGGTGATGGCCGTGGCCAAATTGGCTTGATCGGCCGGGGTGTTAATATTGATGCCGGCCAAGGCGCTGAGGCTCGTGACAGAATTGGATCCGTTGGTGTAAAGTTGTGTGGCCTGGAGAAAATTGCTGGTGTCGGCGGAACTGCCTAGAGTGATGGGCGCGCTGCTGGAAAGCGTGATTTCATCGGCGGTGGGATCGTAACTGGCCGTGACATCACCGCCCGTCGCCGTGCTGATTTGGTTGAAGACGGACTGCAAAGTATCGGTCGCGGCCACCGTAATGGTCTGGCCGTTGACGGTGAAGCTGCCGGCCGTGATAGGCTCGGCGAAGGCACTGTCATCCAAGGCGACGGAAGTTGAACCGATGGGCTGGGCGGAAACGGTGGATCCGTTTTGAGTCGAGGCAGTCGCTAATTGGGAAACTGAAAAAGTGTAATTGCCAACCGGCGTTCCGGTTTGGGTGCTTGCGGTGGCGACGTCGGTGTTGGAACTGGAACTGGTGGTGCTTTGGAAAAAACTTGGGGAAGACAGCGTGGTGACGTCATTATTCAGATTGGCCAGGTCGGTGCCGATGGTTTTATAAGCGGAATTCTCTGTATTGAGGGTTCCTTGTTGGTCTTGCCATTGGGTTATCGGGGCCGATTCTGCCGCCGCCATATCGTTGATGATATTGGTCCAATTGATGCCCGAAGCCAATCCAGACAAGGCGAGGCTGCTGCTGGAGCTGGTAGTTGCCGCTGCCATATTTTTTTGCTTTCTTGCTTTTTCTGCTTTTCTTTCCTGCCTTCGCGCCGGTCAGATTTGGTTCCTCCAAACCGTCCCTTCAAACTGTCAACTCGGGCGGCCCGAAGGCCGCCCGAGCGATGCTATTCCGAATCAGTGCTCAATATCCTTATTGCAGGAGCTTGAGCACGGACTGAGGGTTTTGGTTGGCCTGGGCCAACATTGAAGTGCCGGACTGCACGAGGATTTGGTATTCCGCGTACTTGGTGCTTTCCGTCGCCACATCCACATCCGAGATGGTGCTGTTGGCGGCGGTCAGGTTGTCCGAGAGCACACCCAGCTCATCACCCGTGTAGGTCAGGCGTTCTTCGTTCGCGCCAACATTGGAGCGATCCGTCGCCAATTGGGTGATGGCCGCGGTGACGTCGGTCAAGGCCGAGGCTGCGAGCGTGGCAGTGGTGATTGCATCGCCCGTCGCCTTGGTGTAGGTGGTCGAGCTCAGATTGACGGCGGTCATGGTGAAGTTAGTGCCACCAGTGCCGTCCGTCGTAATCGAGAGGCCTGTGCTCGAGAACAAACTGATGCCGTTGAACGTCGCGTTCGAGGTGTTGTTGATGTAAGCGCCCAGAGCGGCGAATTCCGTATTGTAGTCTTTGATCTCTGTGCTGGTCTTGGTCGGGTCTTGCGCCTCGACAGCCAACGTAGCCATCTGATCCAGCGCGGCCCCCACTTGCTGCAGATACCCATCCTGGGTCTGGCTGAAGGAGATCGCGTTGCTGATGTTATTGTTGGCGGCTTCGGTCTGTCCGATTTGCGCGTTCAACGCGATGGACTCGGCCAAACCGGCCGGGTCATCCATTGGACTCACAATTTTCGAGCCAGACGAGAGCTGCATCAACGCACTATTCAGTTCGTTCGTTGACGTGTCGAGGTTTCCGGCGGACGTGATGGCCGCCATGTTTGTATTGATTACCATAACTTACTCTTTCCTTGAGTTACCCCTTGCGGGGCATTTGCTTGCGCGACATCCCTGTCGCGTGGCGGAATTTTTCACGGGCATCCGCCAATATTCCCGATTGGCTCTTTGTGGCTGCCAATCGCCAGTGCTTAGACAATAAATATATCGGCCTGGGGAACGGAAAACTTTAGACGTTGTAAAGCAAAAAAATCGGGCGGCCTGGAGGCCGCCCGATTCGCGTGTTTGAGTATTTAAATAGCCCACGTTTACTGTAGCAATTTCAAAACGGTTTGGGGGTTTTGATTGGCTTGGGCCAACATCGCCGTGCCGGACTGCACGAGGATTTGGTACTCAGCATACTTGGTGCTTTCCGTCGCCACATCCACATCCGAGATGGTGCTGTTGGCGGCGGTCAGGTTGTCCGAGAGGACACCCAGCTCATCACCTGTATAAGTCAGGCGTTCTTCGTTCGCGCCAACATTGGAGCGGTCCGTCGCCAGTTGGGTGATGGCCGCCGTGACGTCGGTCAACGCCGAAGCCGCAAGCGCGGCGGAGGTGATCGAATCGCCAGTTGCCGCCGTGTAGGTGGCCGAGCTTAAATTGACGGCGGTCATTGTGAAGTTGGTGCCGCCCGTGCCATCCGTAGTGACCGAAAGGCCGGTGCTGCCAAACAGGCTAATGCCGTTGAACGTCGCGTTTGAGGTGTTACTGATATAAGCACCCAGAGCGGCGAACTCCGTGTTGTAGTCTTTGATTTCTGTGCTGGTCTTGGTCGGGTCTTGCGCCTGGACGGCCAAGGTGGCCATTTGATCCAGCGCGGCCCCGACCTGTTGCAGATACCCATCCTGGGTTTGGCTGAAGGAGATGGCGTTGCTGATGTTGCCGTTGGCGGCTTGGGTTTGTCCAATTTGCGCGTTCAACGCGATGGATTCGGCCAAACCGGCCGGGTCATCCATGGGGGTAACTATCTTTGAACCCGATGAGAGTTCGGTCAACGCGCTGTTGAGCGCGTTCGTTGAGTTGTCTAGGTTGTCGGCGGACGTGATGGCCGCCATGTTCGTGTTAATAACCATAAGTTTTGTCTCTTTCCGTGAGCAACCCCTTGCGGGGCTTTTCGGCGCGACATCCATGTCGCGTGGCAGATTTTGCATCGGGCATCCACCATCTCCCGTTTGGCATTTACTGGCGGCCAACCGCCATTATCTTACGACATCCCATATATCGGACGAAGTTCGGAATACTTTAGCAGCCATGCCACCGCGAACAATTTCACCGTGACAACTGCATGACCTCAAGGCAGACTAATGGTGAGTGTTCAATGCGACCCAATGAAGCCTATCGAGTCCTGGTTATCGATGACAACCCGGACATTCACGAAGACTTCCGCAGGATTCTGGCGGCGGATGACGCGCGGGCGGGCCAGTCGAACCGGGTCGAAGCGGGAATTCTGAGCACCCCCGGGCCTGGTCATCCGTTGCCGCGCTTCGAAGTGGATTTTGCCCATCAAGGCCAGGATGGTCTGGCGCAGGTCATGCGCGCGCGCGAGGCTGGCCGCCCCTACGCAGTTGTCTTCGTCGATGTGAGCAAGCCGCCCGGCTGGGATGGCATTGAGACTATCGGATGCCTTTGGAAGGCCGACCCGGCTTTGGAGGCGGTGCTCTGCACAGCGACCTCGGATTATTCTTTACAGGACCTCGCGCGCCATTTGCGAAGGACGGACCAATTGCTGGTGCTCAAGAAACCCTTCGACGACATCGAGGTGCAGCAGATGGCGGTGGCGCTTTCGGAAAAGTGGCGCCTGGCTTGTGAGGCGCAATCTTACTTCGATAACCTCGAGGCGCTGGTCCATTCGCGCACAGCGGAATTGGCGCTCTCGCTTTCACTTATCCAGGCCTCCGAAAACCAATACCGGCTCCTCTTCGAGAGCAACCCTGAGCCGATTTTTACTTACGACGACACGACTCTCGCATTCGTCAGCGTCAATGAGGCGGCCGTGCGGCATTACGGTTATTCTAAAGAAGAGTTCCTGACCCTGACCTTGCGGGATTTGGCGCGGCCCGAGGATCTGCCTGCTTTTCTGGACAAACTGGCCCAAGACGGCCCCGGCGCGGGCAATTCCGGCGTCTGGCGCCACCGCACTAAGAACAGCAAATTTATCGAGATGGAAATCACGTCCCATCACATCCAAGCGCAAAAAATATTTTTGTCCCTGGCTATTGACGTATCGGAACGGCTGAGCCTGGAGGCCCAATTGCGGCAATCGCAAAAAATGGAGTCCATTGGCCAATTGGCCGGAGGCATCGCGCACGATTTCAACAATCTGCTGACCGTCGTCAATGGCCACGCCAGCCTGCTCCAAGCCGGGGAGAAATTGACCTTGCGCGGGGTCGACTCGCTTAAGGAAATTATCGAAGCTGGCAAAAGGGCGAGCGCGTTGACCCGGCAATTGATGACCTTCAGCCGCAAACAGGAATTTCACCCCCAGGTGGTGGATTTAAAAGAAGTCGTCAGCCAAATCATCAGGATGCTTCGCCGCATCCTGGGCGAGGATGTCGCTTTGCACGTGGATTTTTCTCCCGAGTTGCCCTCGATCGTGGCGGATTTGGGCATGATCGAGCAGGTCCTGCTCAATCTGGCCGTCAACTCGCGCGATGCCATGCCGCGCGGAGGCCGGTTGACCATTCAAACCTCCGCCGTTGTCATTGACAGCACCGCCGCGCAGCAGAACCCGGAGGCGGCCCCGGGCCGGTTCGTCTGCCTAAGCTTCAGCGACACCGGCTGCGGCATCGCGCCGGAACATCTGGGCCGGATTTTTGAGCCTTTTTTCACGACCAAACAATTGGATCGCGGCACCGGCCTGGGTCTGGCCACCGTCTATGGGATTGTCAAACAGCATCAAGGCTGGATCACAGTGCAGAGCAAACTGGGCCAAGGCACCACCTTCCAAATCTACCTGCCCGCATCCAATGCCCGCGGCGGCGCGCTCCAAATGACTCCCACCGAACAAAAAGTCATAGGTGGCAATGAGACGCTTTTGGTGGTCGAAGACGAAGAACCTTTGCTCAAGCTCATGCAGCATATCTTGGAAAGCCACGGCTACAAGGTGCTCGGTTGCTCCAATGGCCGCCAGGCGTTGGGCCTTTGGCGTGAACATGCGAAGGAGATTGATTTGCTCTTGACCGATTTGATCCTGCCCGATGGCATGGCCGGAACCAAACTGGCCCAGGTTTTGCAAAAGGTCGAACCCCGTCTAAAAGTCCTCTATACCAGCGGCTACAATGCCGAACGGCTGGCCAAGGAATTCCCCCCGGGCACGCACGTCAACCTGGTGCAGAAACCGTTTCACGCGCGCCGTTTGGCGGAAATGGTCTTCGACACTTTGAACGACCCTTTGTGACCACTCCTTAGCCGTAACAATTCAGTTGGGGAGGACATCCGTCCTCACCCCGGCCCTTTCCTCCGAGGAGAAGGCCAGCGTGAGGGCGAACCTTATCACCCATCTAAATCGTTCCGGCTTAGGGGCAGAGTTTTCCCTTCCCCCGTCGAAAATCGGCAGATTTGGCCTGTTCGCCCCGCAATCGAGCGCTTCGCCAGGGGCGCGGGCCCTTGGCACGATTCTTGTTCAGTGTTCGTTCGAATGAAAAATATAATCGTCATTGACGATAAGGAAGACATCCGCACCCTGATCAAAGCAGTCTTAACCAACTACGGATTCAACGTCATCGAGGCCGAGGACGGTTTCCGTGGCGTGCAAATGCTCCAAAGCCAGCAATTCGATCTGGTCATCTGCGACATCAACATGCCCGGCATGGATGGCTACGCAACGCTCGGCGCCGTGCGCGAGTCCTCGGCGACCGCCCCCATTCCGTTCATTCTCATGACGGGCCTGGTCAGCCGCGATGGCTTTCGCCGCGGCATGGCTAACGGGGCGGACGATTACCTGGTCAAACCTTTCACGACCGATGAATTGGTGGAAGCCGTCATGTCCCGCCTTTCGCGTCAAACCGATTTTCAAATCGAGGCCGACCGGCGGGCGCAGAAATTGCACGCCTACGCCGTGCGCCATTCCTTTCCCGAGTTCACCGGCAACGCGGACGAGATCATCGGCAACGTCGCCGCGTGAACCAGGATTTTGCGCTTTGAAATTTGGGTTTAGCAAAAACGCTAATTCTTGGGTTCCCATAATTCGATGCGATTGCCTTCGGGATCGGTGATCCAGGCGAACCGTCCGTAGTCATAGTCCTCGCATTTCTCAATGGTCACGCCGGCCTTGCGCAATGCTTCCAACAGGTCGGCCAGATCAGCCACGCGGTAATTGATCATGCAGGACGCGCCGGAGGGGCCAAAATAATCCGTCTTGGCAGGAAAAAGCGCCCACGCCGTGCTGCCCTGGCGGCCTTGCGAATCGCGCCATTCAAAGTTGGCATGGCCCTCTTGCGAGGCGATGCCCAAATGGTGGCGATACCATTCCGCCATCGCTTTGGGATCGCGGGCTTTAAAGAAGACGCCGCCAATGCCGGTGACTTTTTCCATATCGTCCTATGTATGCAGAAACGGCAGCCAGGTCAAACACCACGTAAAAAACGAGTGGAATAACCAGGACAATCGTGGAAATCAACGATTTGCGTGATCTCAATCGGCCTTTTTTGGGCAAGCTTGGGTTCGTTTTGTAAAAGGGCCATTTTCCGATCCCGCTCGTTCGCCGCGTAAATGCTTTGCTATGAGTCATTTGAACAGTTTTTGCAAAAACCCGGCTTGGGTTCGTTTGGTAAAAATGCTTTTTCCGCACTATTTTCAATCCCCTCGAATGACCAGAAATTCGGCCCTGTACAGCAGCAAGCGCGGGCTTTCGCCTAACAACCCCGATCAATTGCCCTTTATGTCAAAGAACGGTCACCCGCTTATCCCTTCATCGCTTGAGCGAAGGCGGAAGCACCTTAATGCCCAACCATAACATACTTTGATGTAAATGCAATCATTTTATTCGGCAAATGTTCACCCGCAATAAGGCGAATTGACGGAACCGGACCGGGTTGTGTTATATTGCGGGCGTGAAGGCCCATGACTTCATCACGCTTGATCCGGAGATTTTAGGCGGGACGCCCGTTTTCAAAGGCACTCGTGTGCCCGTCAAAACTCTCTTCGAGTATCTGGAGGACAACTATTCACTGGAGGAGTTTTTGGAATGCTTCCCGACGGTGACACGCGAAATGGCCTGCCGGATGTTGGAACTGTCCGAGTCAGCCCTGCTTGATCCAGTGGCGGCATGAAGATTTTGCGGGATGAGCATGTAAGAGGACCAATCTTGTCTGCCAATTGCTTAGAGCATTTTAAATAAAACTGTGGCCTAGTATTCGGTAGGGCGAGACTCCAGCCCGCAACGCGGGCCGCTCTCGTGTTGTTCTAACTTCGAGCCCTGACTTTCTGTAGGGGCAATCGAGTCACGGCTCGACAGAGTCTCGCCCTACCATGGTTGATTTTAGGCTACAGTATTTATTAAACCGCTCTAATGTTTGGCGTCTGATGCGCAATTTCGCCGACGATTGGGCGCGCTGACGAATGATGAAATGGATCGTGTGCTGGATGCTTTGGCACCACGCCTGGCCGTGTAAGCATCAAGACGATCATTCACTTCGGCCCCCGATGTAAAAAGGCGCCGGCAAAACATCCATGCGGTCGAGCATGACTGCGCCGTCCAAGGCCGCCTGATCGCAAAGCGCAATATCCTCGTTATGGGCGGCGAGTTCGAGCAGTCGCTGGCGAACCGATCGCAACTCGGCTTCGGTCAAATTGGGCAACTCATTGATGATATCTGTCGCGCTCATTTGTCCAAACCTGCCACATCAGATAGGTTCTGTCAGGAACAATTGCCAAGAAAGGGAAAAACCTCAAAAAAACCCTTGACGGATTTGGGTCTGTTATGTAATTTCAGTAGTGACAGAAATAATAGAAACATGACTCGGCTCAGTCCAGTCCGGCAAAAGTTCATCCTCCATTGGGGGGAGATGGGTGCGCGCTGGGGCATCAATCGGACCGTGGCCCAGATTCATGCCCTTCTTTATCTCTCGCCCACTCCGCTTCATGCCGAGGCCATCGCGGAAACGCTCGGCGTCGCGCGTTCCAACGTCAGCACCAGCCTCAAGGAGTTGCAGGGCTGGCGCATTGTCAAACTGGTTCATGTCATGGGTGATAAGCGGGATCACTTTGAATCCATGAAGGATGTCTGGGACATGTTCCGCGTCGTGCTGGATGAACGGAAACGGCGCGAGATTGATCCGACGCTGGCGTTGCTGGAGGATTGCATCCAGGAGGCGGAAAAGGACAAGGGGGCGGACAAATACACCATCGAACGCCTGCGCGGGTTGCAGGACTTTTTCCAAAAGACAACCCATTGGTACACACAAATCAGCAAGCTGCCCTCCGGCGCACTGGCCCGCTTCGTGGCCGCCGGGGACAAGGTGCTCAAAGTGTTGGGCTTGGACTGACATATATTTTTTGCCAATGCGATTCTGTGAATACAGAAATAACAGAAACATGGAAAATGGACGGCTGGGTCGAAATGTGGGCGCTGGCGGGCGTTCTCTTCTTATGCGCCAAATGGCTCACTCTGAGTCTCGTCCCTGCCTCCACCGCCAAGGCTTCACCGCGGCGGCTGGCGGGCTATGTCTTTCTCTGGCCAGGCTTGGACACGGCAGCTTTCTGTGGACCGGCCACCGCGCCGACGCCTCCGGCCAAGGAATGGCTCTTGGCGGCGGGGAAAACGGCCCTGGGCGCGGGTTTGATCTGGCTGGGAGCGCGTTTGGCCTGGCCCGTCCATCCCGTGGCTGCTGCCTGGGTGGCGATGGTGGGTGTGGTTTTTCTGCTGCATTTTGGCGCATTTGCCGTGGTGTCGCTCTGCTGGCGCGCGGCGGGTGTCCACGCGGCCCCGATCATGCACTCGCCCATCGCCGCCACATCGCTGGGCCGGTTTTGGGGCGGACGCTGGAACCGCGCCTTCAGCGATTTGATGCAACGGTGCTTTTTCGTTCCGTGGACGAAGCGCTTTGGGGCGCGCAACGCCATGCTGGGCGTCTTTTTGATTTCCGGTTTATTGCACGAATTGGTGATTTCCCTGCCCGCGCGCGGCGGCTTCGGATGGCCGACGGCCTATTTTGCGGCGCAAGCGGCGGCCTTCTGTCTGGAACGGAGCCGCTTGGGCGCACGCCTCGGATTGGGGCGCGGCTTTCGGGGCTGGCTCTTCACCGTGATCGTGACCGTCGGGCCGTTATGCTGGCTGTTCCATCCCATTTTTATCCGTCATGTAATCTGGCCGATGCTTCGAGCCATCGGCGCAACCTGAAAGGAAAATTATGAAAACATCAACCCTGACCCTTCTTCTCCAAATCGCCGGCGTGCTGCACTTGGGCCTGATTTGCGCGGGCGCGCTGATGCCGCGAGCAGTTCACTTGCGCGAACATCTCAGGCCGCTGCCTGAATTCATCCGCCGGCTTTTTTGGATTTACTACCTCTTCATCGGGTTGTGCCTCTTGAGTTTCGGCGCTCTGACGGTGGCATTTGCGCCAGTTTTGGCTTCAGGAGCTCCGCTGGCTCGAGGGTTGTGCGTGTTTCTGACCGCCTTTTGGATGTTGCGGTTGGTCGCCGCCACGTTTGTCTTTGATATGCGGCCCTACCTGGTCAACAAGTTTTTGCGCCTGGGCTACCATGCGACCAACGTCGCCTTCGTGTATCTGCCTATGATCTATGCGCTGGCCGCCTGGAAGGGAGGAACGCCATGAGAATCGCAATTACTGGAGGCACGGGATTTGTCGGGCGCTCCATCGCGAGGGCATTGGTCAGCGAGGGCCACCAAGTTGTTCTGATCGCGCGCGGATGCGATAGGACCTGCCCCGAGATTCACAAATTGTCCAATGTGCGTTTTGTCGCTACTGGCTTGGATGACGCAGAAAAGCTGGCGGCCGCTTTTGCCGGCTGCCAGGCCGTGGCGCATTGCGCGGGGATCAACCGCGAGGTTGGCGCGCAAACTTACCAAAGCGTCCATGTGGACGGCACGCGCAACGTGGTGGAAGCGGCGCGATGCGCCGGGGTGGAAAAAATCGCGCTGATCAGCTTCTTGCGCGCGCGGCCTGAGGGTGGTTCGGGCTACCACCGATCCAAGTGGGTGGCCGAGGAAATCGTGCGCGGCTCGGGGCTGGATTATACTGTATTCAAATGCAGTGTTATTTACGGGAGCGGCGACCACCTGCTTAATCACCTCAGCCATGCTTTCCACACCTTCCCGGTATTCGCTTTCGTCGGGTTCACCGACAAAATGATTCGGCCGATGGCGGTAGCGGACTTGGCGCGATTAGTGACAGCCTCGCTGACCGGCGGCGCTCTTTCCCGGCGAACCGTCGCCGTGATGGGGCCTGAAACTTTGACCTTGCGCCAGGCTGTGCGGCGCGTGGCGCGGGTTGTGGGCCGGCGGCCATTGATGTTTCCGTTGCCCGTCTGGTTTCATTATGCATTGGGCTGGCTGGTGGAAAAAGCGATGGTGACGCCGCTGGTTTCCCTCGCACAAGTGCGCATGTTGACCGAGGGACTGGCGGAGGCGAGCGGGCCTTGCGAATCACTGCCGCCGGATTTGGCGCCGAGAATTCCGTTCAGCGAGGAACAAATCCGCGAAGGTTTGCCCGCGCCCGGACCCTTCACCTGGCGGGATCTTCGATGGTTCCATCCCGGCGCAAGCGCGCAACACCCGCATCCAGCGAGGGTCTTTTTCGAGCTGCCGTGAACGGAATTATTGGATATTGCGATTGGCCAAGCCGCGCTCGGTTTGTTTCTGGCGGAATTCTTCGTAGGCTTTGCGAATGGCCGGATGTTTGTTACCCAGAATGGCGGCAGCCAGCAGGGCGGCATTGACCGCGCCCGGTTTGCCGATGGCCAGAGTTCCCACCGGCACACCGGCCGGCATTTGCACCATGGACAAAAGCGAATCCATGCCGTGCAATGCCTTGGATTCCATGGGCACGCCCAGCACCGGCAAGCACGTCTTGGCGGCGGTGACCCCCGCCAGATGCGCCGCGCCACCCGCAGCTGCGATAATGACTTCCATGCCGCGCCCCGCGGCGGCGGTAGCCCACTCAAACAGCAAGTCCGGCGTGCGATGCGCGGAGATGACCTGGACTTCGTGCGGGATGTTCAGCTCGGCCAGTTGTTTGGCTGCGTGTTGCATGACTTCCCAGTCGGATTGACTGCCCATGATAACACCGACCAACGGATCAATTTTTATTTCTGCCATGCGGATGATTATAGATTTGAAATTTGAAATTTGAAATTTGAAATTTCATAAATTCATCGCGACGCCTGTTCCAGGGCCTTGAGGACAATCGACGGAGTCAAAATCGGGGGCAGCTCCTGGGGCGGCTTGTCGGGGTCTTTGGAATAGACCAGGACCAACGGCACGCCCGCCCGTTCGTATTGCCGCAAGGCCTGCCCGATGGCCGGGTCTTCTCCCCGGGTGTAATCCCCCTCAAACGCCACCGCCCCGATTTGCTTCAGCTTGGCCCGCGTGGAATCAATCTCGATGCTGGACGCTTTGTTCAGTTGACAGGTCAGGCAACTCTTGGCGGTCAAATCAACCAGAACCGGGTGCCCCGCCTTTTGCGCGTCTTGCACAGCTTGCGGACTCCATCGCTGCCAGTCGATCTTGGACGAATGGCCTTGCAGAACCAAGGTGTAATCCAAAGCCAGCAACACAACGCACAGTGCCACCGCCCAACCCTTGCTGCGGGCGGCGCGTTGCACGAATTCGCCCCAAATCCACGCCACCAGCGCCAGCACCACCAGGAAAAGCCCCAGCCACAGCACCGCGCTTTCGTCAGTGGCTGAGAGCCACATGAGCCAGATTGCGGTGGCCAGCATCGGGAAACCCATGGCGATTTTAAATTTTTCCATCCATGCCCCGGGCTTTGGCATTAAAGCCAGCCAGCGAGGTTGCGCGCACAAGAGGACGAACGGAAAGGCGAAGCCGACGCCTGCTGTCAAAAAGAATAATACGATGACCGGCGCCGATTGCGCCAGGGCAAAAGCCAGAGCCGCGCCCAAAAACGGCGCCGTGCAAGGCGTGGCCAGAATGGTCGCCAACACGCCGTTGAAAAATGCGCCGCCAAATCCCTGGCGCGCCGCCAATTCGCTGGCCGCCCCGGTGGCGCGCGAACTCAAAGTCACCTCGAAGAGGCCAAACAAGTTCAAGGCGATCAGCGTCACCAGCACGGTCAGCGCAATTTGCACGTTGGGGTGGCGGAAGAGGTCGCCCCAATTGGCCAGGCCGCCGGTTGCTTGCACCCCGATGGCCAATCCGGCCAGCGCCAGAAAAGAAACCAGGACGCCCAATCCATACACCAAGCCCAAATTCCGCACCCGCCCCTGCTTCTCGCCCGATTGCTTGACAAAGCTGAATATCTTCAGCGCAATGACCGGCAAGATGCACGGCATGATGTTCAAGATCAGTCCGCCCAAAAAGGCAAAGAGCAGCATGGTCGCCGGCACGACGAGTGAAATAGGCGCGACGCTTTTTTTCTCACCCGGAGGCGGAGGCTGGATGGGCAGCGAAACCTCAACCCCTTGCGCTTGCGTTGAATCCGCATGACTCACCAAAACCCCCATAATGTGGTCCGGCCAAGTGGCGTCGTTTTTGGTGACCATTTTGCGCAAGCGGATAACTCCGCCATCGGCTTTCAACGCCTCTGTCCCGCCTTCCATCGAAGCGTTCGTGATGGTGTATGGGTAGAAATCTGCCGGGGCCGCGCCGTTTTTCCATTCGATGACGACCGGACGCGAATTGCTCACGACCGAGCTGCTTTGCCAATGGGCCGTGGCCACTCCGGCCTCGGCAGGCGCCGGAATCTTTTTGCGCCATTGTTCGATCAAAGCCGCCTCGGCCGATGGTTTGGTTTCCGCCCCGATGGTCAGTGTTGCCTCGGCCACGCCGTCGGTCATGACACATTCCTGCGAGCATTCCATCCAATTCGCCGCGGCCTTGAGTTTAACCGGCCCGGGTTGCAAGCCAGCCGCCAGCTTGATGGGTGTCAATAATACGACTTGATGCGTGTAAATGTAGGTGATGAGCGCGACATCCCCGGCCTTGTCAATTTCCTTCTCCGGCGTGGGCCATTCGATAGGCCCGGCGGAAACGCCTTCCGGGAGGGTCCAGGCGATGCCGGGCGCGAAGCCCGCGTCGCCGCCATTGCGCCAATAAACATGCCAAGTGGGCGGCATGTCCATTTGTAGCCCGGCCCATACCGTGTCGCCCGCCCGCGCCGTTTCAGCCGAGAGGATCAGGCGGATGTGGGTCTTGGGCGCCGCCGCCGCGGGCCAAGCCAGGCAGACCGCGCACAGCAGGACGATCCGCCACCAACGATTTGATAGCATAAGGAAGCTCGTTTGACGCACACCGACAATATGCTTGCTTCCCGGCAAATCGCAAATCAATCGGTTGGGCGATTCTCCAACCCTCAACGCGGGGCGCTCTCGTGTTGTTCAAACTTCGAGCCGTGACCGCCTTCCTGCGCTTTTGTGTGGGCGCTTTAGTTAGGGTTCGACAGAGTCTCACCCTGCCTTTAAGGAGCCAAGCCAGCTACTTAGCCGCCGCAGGAGCCGCTGGCGCCGCGCGGCCTTCCTTTTCCTTGACCAGCGTCGCGCCCTTGCCGATGCGCTGGCGCAGGTAAGTCAGTTTGGCGCGGCGGACGGAACCTTTGCGCTCTACTTCCACCTTGTCAATGCGCGGGGAATGGACGGGGAAAATGCGCTCCACGCCTTCGCCGTAGCTGATGCGCCGGACGGTGAAGGTGGAATTCAACCCATGTCCCCGGCGGCCAATGACCACGCCGGAAAAAATCTGGATGCGTTCCTTGTCGCCTTCGACCACTTTGGTGTGGACTTTGACGGAGTCGCCGACCCCGAATTTGGAGTCGTCTTTGCGATATTGCTCTGATTCAACTTTGTCTAACAATGCCTGGTTCATAAATTCACTTTCATTCCGTTTTCTTCTTCCACAAGTCGGGCCGGCGCGCTTGTGTGCGCAAAACCGACTGTTCCCGGCGCCATTTCTCAATCTCCGCATGGTGGCCCGAGAGCAGCACCGGCGGGACTTTCAACCCCCGGAACTCCGCCGGCCGCGTATAGTGCGGATATTCCAGCAACCCCTGGCTGAACGATTCGTCCAGCGAGCTTTGGTCGTCGCCCAGCACGCCCGGCAACAGCCGCGTCACGGCGTCAATGACCACCATCGCCGCCAGCGAGCCGTTGGTCAGCACGTAATCGCCGATGGACAATTCGTCATCAGCCAATTCCGTCCGCACCCGTTCATCCACCCCTTCGTAAGCGCCGCCCACGAGCAGCAGCCTCGGTTCCGCCGCCAACTGCCGCGCCGTGCTTTGGTCGAACAACCGTCCCGTCGGCGAAAGCATAATGACCTTCGTGCTCTCGTCGGCCAGAGCTTCGACCGCCTCAAAAATCGGTTCCGGCTTCAAGACCATGCCTGGCCCGCCGCCAAAGGGCCGGTCATCCACTGTCTTGTAATTATCGTGCGTGTAATCGCGCAGATTATGCACCCGCAAATCCAGCAGGCCCCCGGTGCGGGCGCGCTGGATGATACTCACATCAATCGGTCCCGTGAACATCTCCGGGAACAGCGTGAGCACATCAATTCTCACGTGCTGGGGCCGGGCGTATCCTCCACAATTTCCAGCGTGCAGCGAAGCGCCTTCTTGGCGCTGCCGGCCAAAAGCAGGGAACGCAGGGCGTTGATGGTCATCCCCTGGCGTCCGATAACCTTCCCGACGTCATCCGGGTGCATCCGCAGCTCATAAATGGTCAGGGCATCCTTGACCACCGGCGTGACGGTCACGGCTTCGGGGTGGCTGACCAACCCTTTGACCACATATTCCAGAAAGGCTTGCATAATTGAGCCATAAAGCTCGAAAAACTCAGGCCGGCACAGCCGCTTTGGTCAATTTCTTGATAAAGCTGGCGACCGTGTCGCTGGGCTGGGCGCCGTGGCTGACCCAGTACTTGGCGCGTTCGAGGTCAATCTTGCAATTATCGCCCTTTTTCATGGGCTGATAGCTGCCAATTTCCTCGATAAATTTGCCATCCCGCGGGCTGCGGGCATCGGCCACGACCACGCGGTAATAAGGGGCATTTTTGGCCCCGACCCGTTTCAAACGAATTCTGACTGCCATAATAATATTTGTGTGGCGGCGGCGAGCCACGAATCATCAAACCACCCGCTGCTTTCGCAGCGTCCAAAAAGGTTGGAGAGACTAATGCCCTTCCCAACCCTTTGCAAGCCCTCTTTTTCGGATTTTTTCAAGCCTGGCTGACCGGACAGATCCCAGCTTGGAGCCGCAAGGAGAATCACGGCTCCACCACGCGGAAGAAAAGCTGCGGATTGGTCAGCGGCGTGACTACTTGGTAGGGCAAGCCGTTGCCGGTGATATTAGTGTAAATGGTCCAGTTTGTCGTCGCGAGGTTGGTATTCTCCTGCACGGTGTAATTCTGGCCGTTGAAGGTCGTGAAAGAGAACATGAAGTTACTCAGGGACAATTGCGGAGTTCCCAGCGCCGCCGCCCCGGGGCCGGTAGCATAGGCTTGCACACTGAAGAGGCTGGCCGAGTAGTTGGTGAACCACAAATACGTGCTGGACAGGACAGCACTGGCGAACATTCCAATGCGCGAGCCGTAGTGCACCAGGCCGAAAGAACTTCCGATGGTGGGAATGTACCCGTTGTTGAAATTGACGGTGACCGCGCCGCCCAACAATGCGGTCCCGGGGATAGTGACCGTCCCGTTATTGGTCAAATTGTTGAGGCCGAAATTAAGCGTGCCCGTGAGAACGTAAACGCCGTCCAGATTGATGTTTCCCATTTGGGAGTCCAGCGTGCCGTTGTTATAGAACACGACTTGCGCATTCAATGTAGTGCTGCCTGTGTTGCCCGACTTGCGGAACGTCCCGTAGTTGTAGAAATACGAGTTGCTTTCAGAATTGGCTCCGATAAAAGTATTGTCACTTTGGGCGTTCCAAAGGCCGTAATTGAAGATCCACGCGTTGGTATTGTATAACCCTTCCAGGGTGGTATTGGTCCAGTTGATGGTGCCGTAATTAGTCAATAAGAAACCGTCAAAGTAGAGCGTCCCGCCTGTGCCCACGATGTTAAAAAGGCTGTTGCTGGCCAGAACCATGAAACCGGTCAAGGTCCCGCTATTCCAACCCAACGTGCCGGCGATGGTCCCGCCGAAATTCGCGCCAACCGTCAGGAGGCTGCCGCCGCCGACAAATGTCGTGGTATTGGTAAAATTATAGGCCGCGGTTATGAAATTGAGGCTGGTGCCACTGGCGGTGGTGAAATTCCCGCCGCTGCTCGTGCCCCCGCCAATATCCAGCGTCCCGCTCTTCACATTGACCGTGCCGGTGTTGTTGAGCACGACACTGCCATCGAGTGTGCTGGTGCCCGTGTTGCCCGATTTGAGAAACGTCCCATAGTTGTCAAAGAGCGAGGTATTGAGCGAGTTGGCTCCCTTAAAAGTGTCATCACTTTGCGCGTTCCAAACCCCGTAGTTGTAGATTTGCGCATTGGTGTTGTACAAGCCCTCAAGCGTGGCATTGGTCCAGTTGACCGTTCCGTAATTGGTCAAGGTGAAGCCGTCAAAATAGGCGTAACTGCCCGCCCCCACTATGTTCAGGACGCAGTTGGTCGGCAAGGTCAAGAAGCCAGAAAATTGAGTGCCCCCGCCTGGCCAAGTGAGAGTCCCCTGCATCGTGCCGCCAAATGTCGAGTTGCCTGTAAAATTGCTATTGCCGATGAACGTTGTGGTGTTGGTAAAAGTGAAGCCGGAAAGATTGATGATCCCACTGGCGCTGGTGGCAAAAGTGCCGTTGCTATTCGTGCCCCCGGCATTAATATTCAGCGCCCCACTCTCCACACTGACTGTGCCGGTATTGTTGAACACGACGCGAGTGTCCATTGTGGTGGTGCCTGCATTGCCCGACTTGAGAAACATCCCGAAATTATCAAACAGAGTGGTGCCGGTCGAGTTGGCGCCTACAAATGTGTTGTCACTGTGCGCATTCCACAGGCCGTAGTTGTAAATCTGCGCATTGGTGTCGAGCTCGCCTTCGAGGGTTGTGTTGGTCCAGTTGACCGTCCCATAGTTGGTCAAAGCCAAACCATCGAAATAAACCGTGTTGCTGGCGCTCGCGATGTTCAAGACGCTATTGGAGGCGATAGTCATGATGCCAGACATGGTTCCCCCGGACCAAACCAGAGTTCCCGCCAGCACATTAGTCCCACCGAGCGTGCCGCTGGCCAGTTGCAAATTGGCGGCGGTCAAGACGCCGTTCACCATCGTGTTTCCTCCCAGATTCACTACGGTGCTGCTGGTAATGGTGGCACTGTTGGCGAAGGTCAGGTTATCCAGAACCAACAACGCGCCATTGGTCGTGACGAAGGTGCCGCCGCCGCTGTTGGTGCCGCCGCCCTCAATTTCCAGGGTCCCGCTTTGCACGCTGACGGTGCCTGTGTTGTTGAACACGACATGGGAATCCAGGATGGTGGCGCCGGTTTGGCCCGATTTGAGAAATGTTCCGAAATTGTAGAAGACCGAAGTCTTGAGGGAATTAGCTCCTACAAAAGTACTGTCGCTTTGCGCGTTCCACAGCCCGTAATTGTAGATCTGCGCATTGGTGTTGTACAAGCCTTCCAGAGTCGTGTTGGTCCAGTTGACGGTCCCGTAGTTGGTCAACGTAAAGCCGTCAAAGTAGAGGGTGCCGTTCGTGCCCACCACGTTAAAAAGACTGTTGGTGGCCAGTGCCATGAAGCCGGTCAAGGTTCCCCCGTTCCAGATCAGCGTGCCCGCAATGGTTCCGCCAAAATTCGCGCCGACTGTCAGGAAATTGCCGACGCCATTGAACGTCGTGGTGTTGGTAAAATTATAGGGGGCGTCAATGAAATTGAGGCTGCCGGCGCCGGCTGTGGTGAAACTCCCGCCGATGCTCGTGCCGCCGCCGATGTCCAGCGTGCCGCTCGCCACGTTGACGGTGCCGAAATTGTTGAACACGACATTGCCATCCAGGGTGCAAGTGCCCGTGTTGCCTGACTTGAGAAAAATTCCGAAATTGTCAAAGAGGCTGGTGCCGGTCGAGTTGGCTCCTTTAAATATGTCATTCCCTAGCTCGTTCCAAGTCCCGTAATTGTAAATCTGCGCATTGGTGTTGTACAAGCCTTCCAGCGTGGCATTGGTCCAGTTGACCGTCCCATAGTTGGTCAAAGTGAGGCCGTCAAAATAGGCGG
>Ga0206819_10226_pt1 | contig 19428 bp, 14 predicted proteins | sample Alteio_BWOrgCont_87_FD_152855 | JGI IMG/M metagenome (GOLD analysis project Ga0206819, IMG submission 152855) | Enriched cells from forest soil in Barre Woods Harvard Forest LTER site, Petersham, Massachusetts, United States -... | ecosystem: Environmental > Terrestrial > Soil > Temperate forest >... | reverse complement strand
GTGCCTTTACTTGTTGGCAGAGGTGAATTCGATTACCCCCTCGTCTCCAGGAATGGAGTGCGTCCAGGGGGTGGAAGGATGTTTGTCAATTTCGTATTCGGATCCGGGCCCAAGGTAGGTGAAGTGATCGAAGATGAAAGGAACTCCTTCTGATTGCAGAACCGAGTTTCCATCGGTCACCTGAAAGTGCAGGTGCGCACCAGTTGCGTTGCCGGTGTTTCCCAGCCGAGCCAGGACGTCGCCTCGGCGGACATGATCGTGGGGGCGAACTTTGATGCTTCCGGTTTGCAGGTGAGCATAGGTGGCGTAGCGATTGGAGGCGATGCGAAGGATCAGGTAGTTACCGGCTATATTATCGAGAGTGACGGTCCGAGGCAAAACGCGCGGAGTGTTTTCGGCTATTCCGTCGACGACCTGGGTGACTTCGCCATCGGCCACTGCCAGAATCGGCTCTCCGAAGCCCCACCAATTTTCGTTGCGAGTGGTTCCGTCATGATGGGTGTCGCCGTTGGGGCCAACTTTTACCCAGTCAATTGCAAACCGCTCCGGCTCGTGGACATGTCCATCAATTGCCATAAAGCTGCGGCGATGACCCGAACCGTTCCCGAAATCCCCGGCAAGCCATACGCCGCCAGCGAACGGGGGACTGAGCAGTGGCACTGCATCGTGGCTAACTAAGACCGGGAAATCCTCGAGAACAGATTCGGCTGTAGTATTCCCCGTGCCGCCGGCCACGAAGACCAACCGCTGCCGCAAACTAGAGGGTACTGGTTGATCCAGCCGCAGGCCGATCCAGAGAAAGACGACGGCGCGACTTCCGGGATCTATAGTGCGCGAGTCTTTGGCACCGCCTATTGAACCTGTCTGAACCATGGTGGCAGACAAAGCGTCGTCCGAGAACACCTTGAGGGGCTGGCTGTTGTCCTCGGCGGCGAAAATCTCCAGGTGTTTTAGAGTCATCGGGACCAGGTCGAAGTTGGTAATGTGTAGTTCGTAGACCAATACCTGCTGTTCCCCCTGCCTGACCGGAATTGGCTGAGACGGGCAAACCACTTCGACGCGGGGACCTCTTTCGCGTGCGAACCCGGGTTGCAGAGTTCCGAGGATGATGAGGAAGGCGAAAGCAAACCTCAAAGCGGTGGCGGGGGGCAGACGTAGGACTTTGTCCGCGATGTTGGCAATCAAACCTATTCGCAAGTTGTGGATTGGAGTCATGGAAGTATGCTCTCGTGGGGCAGTGACTATTAAGCACGAGCGCTGCCAAAATCACAGCGCGCAACCTGTTGACTTGCGAAGGGCATGATGAGGCCAACATCCGATGTTGCGTCCACGGCTGGGACTCGGTGTCCGAAACTGATCATTCACGAGTTTGCTGGCAGACAATCTGCGCCGCTTACCGCGGTGTGGACGTGTGGGTAGTCTCGCGGCGGTCGTGGTATTCTTAAAGAGGTAGCTGCGCTCCCGCCTTGGGGCAATTCCCCGCAGTCTCGTTGGAAAATCATGATCTCAGTTAGCAATGTGTCGATGCGCTTCGGCGCCAAGATTTTGTTTGACGAAGTGTCCACCGGCTTTACGGAGGGCAAGCGCTACGGCCTTACGGGGCCGAATGGGGCGGGCAAGTCTACGTTCATGGCGTTGTTGAGTGGAGAGGTCGAGCCGCAAAAGGGGACGGTGGTGCGTCCCAAGAAGATTGGGGTGTTGAGCCAGGACCAGTTTGCCTTCGACAAATATCGCGTGCTCGACACGGTGATTATGGGCAATAAGCCGCTGTGGGCAGCTCTGGAAGAGCGCGATGCAATCTACGCCAAGCCGGAAATGTCCGACGCCGACGGCATGAAGCTGGGTGAGTTGGAAGGCGTGGTTGGCGAAGAAGATGGTTATACCGCCGAGAGCGACGCGGCGGTGTTGCTGCAAGGACTCGATATTCCTGAAGAGTTGCAGGGCAAGAAGATGGGCGAGTTGCAGGGCGGACAGAAAGTGCGGGTGCTGCTGGCGCAGGCTTTGTTTGGGCATCCGCAGGCGCTGCTGCTGGACGAACCTACGAACAACCTGGACTTGGATTCGATCCACTGGCTGAAGACTTTCTTGAATCAGTATGACGGTGTGCTGATTGTGATCTCGCACGACCGGCATTTCCTGAACAGCATTTGCACGCACATTGCCGACATCGATTACGAAACCATCATCACTTATACCGGCACTTACGACGATATGGTGGTAGCGAAGACGCAGGTACGTTCACAGATTGAGAGTCAGAATGCGCAGAAGAGCAAGAAGATCGCACAGCTGAATGAGTTTATCGCGCGATTCTCGGCGGGCACGCGGTCGAGCCAAGTGCAATCGCGGCGCAAAGAAGTTGAGCGCTTGCAGGTGACTGAGCTGGCGAGGTCGAATATTCAGCGGCCGTATTTGAAATTTGAGCAGAAGCGGCCTTCGGGGAAACACATTCTGGAACTGGAAGGTGTGACTAAGTCCTACGGGAAGAAGAAAGTGATCAACGAGTTTACCGCGAGCGTGCTACGCGGAGAGAAGATTGCGCTGATGGGGCGGAACGGCGCGGGCAAAACGACGTTAGTGAATGCGCTGTTGGCGAATTCTCCGACGGTGCCAGAAGCTGAACTGCGGAAGACCAGCGGCTACGACGGGGCTTTCTTAAGTAAAGGAAAAGTCGTCTGGGGGCATGAGGCTTCCGTGGGATATTTTGCGCAGGATCACCGGGCGCTGATTCAGCCGGGAATGACGGCGTTCGAATGGCTGCATCAGTGGGATCCGGCGGCAGCGCATGAAGAGATTCGTGGATTGCTGGGACAGATGCTGTTTCCGCGCGATGATGGCGACAAAAAGACCGATGTTCTTTCCGGAGGCGAAGCGGCGCGGTTGCTGTTCTGCAAGCTGATGCTGCTAAGACCGAATGTGCTGGTGCTCGATGAGCCTACGAACCATCTTGATCTGGAATCGATCAATGCGCTTAACATTGCTCTACAGCGCTATAAGGGAACGGTGTTCTTGGTATCGCATGATGAGGACTTGGTCGACGAAGTGGCCACGCGAGTTTGGCACTTCGAGGGAGATCATAAGATTACGAATTTCAAGGGTGCTTATGAGGAGTATCAGGCGGTGTTGGTTTAACATTCAGCATTTGGCTGCTAGCTTCTGGCTTAACCACTCAATTCTCAATTTCTCAATTCTTCGTTGTTCAGATCGGTTCAGCACGGCTGGAGCCGTGCTCTTCTCAAAATGCTTTACCCAGTCACTTCCGATTGCTCGCCTCGGCCTTACAGGCTAGGATGGCGAGATCATGAAAACTCTAATCTTCTCAGTAGTGCTGGTCCTGGGTGCGATTGGTTCGGCCGCTCAGACGGATCATGTTTATCCCGTGCAGGATGGCTTCGTGGATGCGAACGGAGTCATGATTTATTACACGATGATGGGGCACGGGGAGCCGCTTTTGATTCTGCATGGCGGGCCGGGATCATCGCACGATTATTTCCTGCCTTATTTGCTGCCGCTGGCGCGTCGTCATAAAGTCATCTTTTATTGATGAGCGCGGCTCTGGGAAATCGCAAAAGCTCGAATACCGTTCGGCTTACACCATCGAAAATATGGTGGAGGACGTGGAGGCAGTGCGGCAGGGGTTGGGATTGGGCAAGATCGCTCTACTTGGACATTCTTATGGTGGAGCGCTGGCACAGGCTTATGCGTTGAAATATCAGCGGAATCTTAATCACTTGATCCTGGCGAGTACGTGGTCGAGTTCGGCGGCATTGAACGAAGTCTTCGTGCGTATGAAGCAGAACATGGCACCGGAGTTGCGGGAGCGAATTGACCGGCTGGAAGCACAGGGATTGTTCGGACAGGGCAAACCTTACGAGAAGAACCGTTATAGCAATGAATACATGATCGCGGCGTGGGGCGAGGGATATTTTCCATATGTGTATCACAACCGGCCGGATCCGAATTATGATCCGACAGCGCTGGGTGAGGCGTGGGACTTGTATCGCGAGATGTGGGGCGAGCACGGGGAGTTCATCATTGACGGGAATTTGAAGTCGGTGGAGTACACCGAGCGGCTGGCGGGCATCAAAGTACCGACGTTGATGGTGGTGGGCGAGCATGATGAGTGCGAGCCGGCGTTGTCACAGGCGATGCATGACAAGATTGCAGGATCGAAAATGGTGGTGCTGCCGAATTCGGGGCACATGACGTTTGTGGACCAGACGGGGATGTTCATCAAGACGGTGGATGAGTTTTTGGCCGGTGGAGTAAGGTAAGTACACATATGAAACGACATTTTTGGATTGGCTTGCTGGGACTTGCGCTCTGTGGGATATGCGCCGCGCAACAGGGTGGGGCGACGGGAACGCCGATCACGGTTCAAACCACGAGTATCCCCAAGGGCTATGTTGGACAGCCCTACGATGCGCAAATGTTGGCGCAAGGTGGAATTACTCCGCTGAAGTGGGTGGTCAGCTCCGGATCGCTGCCGACCGGAATGAGTTTGCATCTGGAAGGCGTTCTCACGGGAGTTCCACGCCAGGTGGGCGAATTCCCGTTCACGGTGACGGTCAGTGACAGTGGAAACCCAGCTTATCAACGACAACAACAGTTAACGCTGACGGTGGTGACGCCGTTGTTCCTGGAGTGGGGGAAATATCCCGTGGTAAACGGGGGACGGATCGAGGGGTCGGTCCTGGTTTCGAATCAAACCGATGGAGAATTTGATTTGACGGTGATTGTGGTGGCGGTAAATGAAGACGGACGAGCAACGGCTCTGGGGTATCAGCACTTTTCGGTAAAGAAAAATACGACTGCGCAGGAGATTCCGTTTGGCGAGAACTTGCCCCCGGATAGTTATCAGGTGAATGTAGATGGAGTGGGGGAGTCGGCCCCAGCTACGATTTACCGGGCCCGATTGGTGCCGAAAGAGAGATTCGTGGTGGTAGAAGGACCGTAGGTAGCGAACAAAAATTAAGAGTCCCAAGGTGGTGTTGGGATCATTCCTCTCAGCCAGTAGCTCGCTTTAGACCCTTGCCTGACCTGCTCTCATGGCATCCCTTGCGGGTTGCGATGCGCGATCATTAGCTCGGGCTCCGGGCTTACCGCCAACTGGACAAATCAACCCAACGCCTCGGGACTCTATCTTGCCTTCGACAGATCTTCCTGTTCTCCTCGACCAGCACTTTGCTATAGACCCTTGCCTGCCTTCTCTCCGTCATCTTGCGATGCAGAGAGTGACTGGGCTCGAGCCCCGGACGCCGCACCAACCGGAAAAACTTTAGAAGTTGTCAAAGAACGAGTTTGTTTTACTCCTTCTATTTTTGCAGTCAATAGAAAATGCAGGGCTGCATGTGCTGCGAATTCAGTGGAGTGCAGGCTGTTCACAGGGGGGTGCAGCGAAGTTTGTGCAGCGAGGGCCGGCAATACCTACGAAAGTAGACTTGACGGGGAAAGATTGAGAGTGAAGCGGGTTTGAGTGTGGATCAGCGTAAGGGCGGAGTTTGTTGAAATCTCAGAGAAACGGCCTCGGGCGAGGATTTCGGCGGAATGGAATACCAGGGATAGGGGGAGGGGTTACAATTCCGATTCCTACAATTAAGGAGGGATTCGTGGTGCGGACTGCTCAATGGATTGCGATTCTTGGGTTGGGTATTTCGCCGGCTATTGCCGGGGCGCAGCCCAAGGCTTTCCCCGAAGAGCGGACGGCGGCGTATCTGCAATCGATCCGGGGCGAACCGTTGCGGGCGCTGGCCTTTCTGCGGGAGATGCCGAAGGGCGGCGATCTGCACAATCATTTGAGCGGCAGCGTTTACGCCGAGAACTTCATTGATTTTGCGGCGGACGACGGGCTATGCGTGGACCGCACCACGGCAGTGCTGATCGCACCGCCTTGCGATGCGTCGTGCGACAAGTTCACGAGCAAGCCGGCGGTGAGTTGCGCTTATGGCGATCATATTCTGTACAACACGATGATTGACGGCTGGTCGATGCGGAACTGGATTCAGGGTGAGGAGTCGGGGCACGATCACTTTTTTGCAACGTTCGATAAGTTCAGCCTGGCCTCACAAAACCACACAGCTGACATGATCGCGGAAGCAGCGTCTCAGGCAGCGGCGGATCACTTACAGTTTCTGGAGTTGATGCATACAGCGGATGGAGCGCAGGCGGCACAACTGGGAGCAAAGATCGGATGGGACGATGATTTGGCGAAGCTGCGGGACGAGTTGCTGGCTGGCGGATTAACAGAAATTGCCGCTGCCACCAGCAGAAAGCTCACAGAGGACGAGGCCAAGATGCGTACCAAGCTTAAGTGCGGCACGCGCGAAGCAGAGCCGGGATGCGAGATCACCGTGCGCTATCTGTATCAGGTGCTGCGCGGGTTGCCACGAGAGCAGGTATTTGCGCAGATCTTACTCGGATTTGAGTTGGCTTCCACGGACCCGCGGTTTGTGGGATTGAATCTGGTGATGCCGGAAGACTGGTACGTCCCGATGCACGATTTTGAGTTGCACATGAAGATGCTTAATTACCTGCATGAGATTTATCCCAGGGTGCATATCAGCTTGCATGCCGGCGAATTGGCGATGGGTTTGGTGCCTCCGGAAGGGCTGACTTTTCATGTGCGTGATTCAGTGGAACGGGGACATGCGGAGCGGATTGGGCATGGAGTGGACGTGATGAATGAGCACGATCCGTTGGGGCTGCTGCGGGAGATGGCGGCGCGCAATGTGCTGGTGGAGATTTGTTTGACGTCGAATGACGTGATTCTGGGAGTGAAGGGCGAGGATCATCCTTTGCGGGTGTATTTGAAGTATGGAGTGCCGGTGGCGCTGGCGACGGATGATGAAGGGGTTTCGCGATCGGATATGACGCACGAGTATTTGCGGGCGGTGGAAGAGTACGGGATCTCATATAAAGAGTTGAAGCGCATGGCGCGGAATTCGCTGGAGCATAGTTTTTTGCCGGGGGCGAGTTTGTGGAGCGATGCGAAGAGTTTTCGCGCGGTGAGCGCATGTGCCGGTTTGCCTGGGAGAAAGACTTCGGCAGCGTGTCAGAAGTTTCTTGATGGGAGTGAACGGGCGACGGTGCAGTGGAAGCTGGAAAGGGAGTTGGAAGGGTTTGAAAGAGCAATCAGCACTCAGCATTCAGCACTCAGCAACTAGCAGTTGGCGCTTAGCCATAAGGGCTGGTGGTAACCTTCTCAGGACCATGATTCCCGAATGCTAAGTGCTAAATGCTAAGTGCTTCATGACTGACACTTTCTCTCGTGCTGAATACGCCAGTACATTTCTGCTGGAGCAGACATTGCTGCGGCCGAAGATCGGCTTGGTGTTGGGCTCGGGGTTGGGTGCGTTTGCCGATGAACTCGGCGATGCGGTGCGCGTTCCCTATTCGCAAATTCCGTCATTTCCGCGTTCGACGGCTATAGGACACGCGGGGCAGATGGTGATTGGAAAAGTAGGGGATGTTGCGGTCGCGGTGATGCAGGGGCGAGTGCATCTTTATGAGGGATATTCGGCGGAGCAAGTGGCGTTTCCGGTGCGGGTGCTGGGGGGAATGGGAGTTCAAGCGTTGATCGTCACCAATGCGGCAGGAGGAATTAATACGGAATACAAGCAGGGGGCGCTGGTGGTGATTTCGGATCACATCAATTTGCAGGGGCAGAATCCGCTGGTGGGATTGAATGACGAGCGCTTTGGCCCTCGCTTTCCGGACATGACGCAGGCGTACTGGAAGCCGTATCGCGAGATGGCGCTGAAGGCCGCGCGGAAGCTGGGGAAGACGGTGCATGAAGGCGTGTATGCCGGATTGCTGGGGCCAAGCTATGAGACTCCGGCGGAGATTCGGTATTTGCGGGCGATTGGAGCGGATCTGGTGGGGATGTCGACGATTCCGGAAGTGATTACAGCACGGCACATGGGTATGAAGGTGCTTGGAATTTCCTGTGTGACTAACATGGCGGCGGGGATTCTGGATCAGCCGTTGAATCATCAGGAAGTGCTGGATACGGCTGAGCGAGTCAAGGGGGATTTTGTGGGGTTGCTGCGGGCGGTACTGGTGGAAGTGGCGAAGGACGCTGCCCAGACATAATCGGTAGCGACACTGATTTGGAGGTTAAATGGCGAGCGATGATGTACATAGGATGCGACGCTTTGTTGTCTTATTGGCTTTCTGTGTCTCCATGTTGGCGTGTTTCCGGGGTGAGGCTCAGACCGGCACCCCCGCCGAGCCGGGCGCCGGCGCGCAGGACATGTCGCCGGCACCGGCAGAGCCGACAAAGTTCGAGAATCACGCGGCGACCAAAGCGGATTATTCGAAAGAACCCTTCGTTACAGAACAAATGAAAGCGCGATTTCAGTTCGAAACCGATGGCACAGGAAGAGAAGAGCAGGTTAGGCGGGTGCGCGTGCAAAGCGAGGCAGGGGTGCAACGCTGGGGACAGCTGCGTTTTGGCTACAACGCAGCCAGCGAGAACTTCGAAATATCTTATGTTCGCGTCATAAAACAGGACGGCACCGTCGTCACCGCAGGCGCTGACGCTGTACAGGAACTGACCGGGCCGGTGCAGCAGATTGCGCCAGTTTATACCGATTATCGCGAGAAGCACGTGACCGTGCCCGGGTTGCGGCCCGGTGACGTCATGGAATATGGGACCGTCACGGTGATTCGCATGCCACTGGCTCCGAACCAGTTCTGGATGCAGTACGACTTTCAGGAGAGTAACGTCGTTCTGGATGAGCAGCTTGAAATCAACCTGCCGGTGGCGCGTGTGGTGAAGTTGAAGACCAAGCCGGGAGCGGAACCTAAGATTACAGAGGAACAGGGACGGCGAATCTACCGCTGGTCGAGTTCGCACCTGGCAACCGAGGAAGAGGAAAAAGTAGACGAAAAGGACAGGAAGAAGAAAAAGCGGCCGGCAGATGAAATCCCGGCAGTACAGCTAACCTCTTTTGCGAGTTGGGAGGAGGTTGGACGGTGGTATGGGGGCCTAGAGAAAGACCGACGGGTGCCGTCGAAGGCAGTACGCGCCAAGGCCGAAGAGCTTACCAAGGGCTTGGCCACGCCGACCGAAAAAGTTGAAGCTCTGTATGACTTCACCGCGAAGAACTTCCGCTATGTGAGCCTTTCATTGGGCATGGGCAGGTACCAGCCGCACCTGGCTGATGAAGTACTGCACAATCAATACGGCGATTGCAAAGACAAGCACACTTTGCTTGCGGCGCTGCTGGAGGCAGAAGGCATCCATGCGTCTTCCGTGCTGATCAACTCGACGCGCAAGCTTGATCCCGACGTGCCGTCGCCGGCGCAGTTCGATCACATGATCACAATGGTACCGATGGGAAAGGACGAACTCTGGATGGATACGACAACCGAGGTTGCGCCGTTCCGCTTGCTTTCATTTTCCCTGCGCAAGAAACAGGCTCTAGTGATTGCGCCCGACGGAGTATCTCATCTTGAGGAGACGCCGGCAGATTCTCCCATACCGGATGCGGAAAAACTCCGGATTGATGGCAAGGTGGACGATTCAGGCAAGCTCGACACGGTGATCGCGTACGAGATACGCGGTGATTCGGAGATTCCGTTGCGTCATACCTTCCGCAACACCCCGAGCGGCAAGTGGCAGCAGATTCTGGCGGAGACGAGCGCCAAAGAGGGATTGGGCAAGGAGGTCAGCGACGTCAAAGTTTCGGATCCGGTGGCCACGCGGGAGCCATTCACATTCTCTTACCGAGTTGTGAAGGCGGATTATCTCGATCAATCCAAGAAGAAATTGGATGTGAGGCTGCCGATCAGCTTTTTCAGACTGGTTTCGGCCGATGCAGACGACGCCGACAATCCGGAGCCCATCAAATTAGGGCCACCAAATACTGTCAGTTATCATCTTCGAATTGAGTTTCCATCCAAATATGTTCTGCGCGCTCCGGTGCCTCTTTCAGTTAAGCGAGATTACGGCAATTATGAGGCAGCCTACAAACTGGAAGGCGACGTCCTGAGCGCTGAGCGTAAATTGTCGACCAGCGAAAGTGAACTGGCGTCCTCCCGCGTGCAGGACTACCTGGCTTTTCGCCGCGCGGTGGGGGCCGATCTAGTGCAGGGTTTTGCGTTGGAAACCACGGTTGCTGCAACTTCTGTTTCCACTTCGAGCATGACGGCAGACGAACTGGTGAATCGCGGCAATGAGGAGAGAAAAAATGGAAACTACACTCTGGCGATTGATTTCTTGAACCGTGCAGTCGAAGCCGACCCGAAGGGCAAAACCGCGTGGAACGACTTGGGAACTACCTACCTTGATTCGAGAGAATATGGTCTGGCCATTCATGCCTTCCAAAAACAGATTGAAATCAATGCTTACGATCCACATGCCTATAACAGCTTGGGCTTCGTTTATTTGCGGCAACAGCAATATGAAGAGGCAATCAAGTGGTTCAATAAGCAGCTTGAAGTTAACCCACTGGACAGACCTGCACACGCGAACCTGGGAACGGCATATCTGGAGCAGCACAAGTACGCCGAAGCCGTGCCGGAACTGGAGCGAGCTGCATCGTTGGCGCCCGATAACGCGAGCGCTCGAGTACGACTGGGGCAAGCCTATCTAAATTTGAATCAGGATGAGAAGGCGATGACGGCGTTTGACGAGGCAGTAAAGATCGCGGCAACCCCCGCTGCCTGGAATGATATTGCGTATCAGCTCTCTGTTAAGAAAGTGCACTTGGATCTAGCACGGCGGTATGCGGAATCGGCGGTGACGACCACTTCGGCAGCCCTGCGCAATCTGTCGCTCGGAGGATTGACCAGCAGGAACATCGGATTGACTGCCTCACTAGGCTATTACTGGGACACTCTTGGTTGGGTTGAGTTTGCGGACGGGAATCTCGACAAAGCGGAGAAGTATGTTCAGGCGGCGTGGCAGCTCGGTCAACACACTTCCGAAGCAGACCATTTGGGTCAAATTTACGAAAAACGAGGCGAGAAGGAAAAAGCGATGCACTACTACGTGCTGGCAATGAATGCGCGCCGACCGGACGCGGAAACCCGTGGGCGTTTGGCCGCGCTGGCTGGAGAGGACATGGTGGATGCAATGGTGGAGAAGGCTCAAAGTGAGCCAACAGAGCTACGCACCGTCAAGCTGGGCAACACGCCGAAACAAGTGGGTCAAGCTGAATTCTTCATTTTGTTCGCCAATGGATCGCATTCCGAAGTGTCGGTCGAAGATGTGAAGTTCGCCCGCGGGGATGCAAACATGAAAGCCTTCGCGGATACCGTTCGAAGTGCACGGTACGGCCAGACGCTTCCCGACGAAACCGCAGTTAAGATTTTGCGTCGCGCCACGCTATCCTGTACTGCTGGCGAACCCGATTGCACGTTCCTGCTCATACTGCCCGAGGATGTGAGGTCAGTAGATTGAAATTGGTTAGGGATTTGCACGGATTCAGCTTCATGCAGCGCTGAAGCGCTGCTCGACCCAAAACTTACCGCCAAAACTGTGGAACTTCGCTCCGCCCGACAGCCGAGGGCGGCTGTCCCCACGTGATTCTTCTCAAAACGTAAACTTCGCCGCCAACTGAACTACTCTCGGGCCGCCGCCGCCGAGGCCGGGGTTGCCTTGGGCTACGTCTGGAGTCTGCGAGATCAGGCCGGCGGGGGCGACGCCGGGGTTGATGCTTCCCGCGGGCAAAGCGAAGTTGGGGTGGTTGAAGATGTTGAAGAACTCGGCGCGCAGTTGCAGGTTCAGGCGTTCGTAGATTTTCGTGTTCTTGGTCACGGAGAAATCGAGGTTGGAATAGCCAGGACCATAGACCGAATCGCGGCCGAGATCGCCGAAGGTTCCGAAAGCGGGCTGGGAGAAAGCGGCTGCGTTGAGGTATCCGGTGAAGGGATTCCAGTGGGGCAGAATGGGATTGACTCCAGGCACGACGTTGGGCCGCTGGTTAAAGTAGAAGCGGCCGGTGGTGTCGTTTTCGGTAACGATGGGAATGGGGCGACCGCTCTGGAAGCTGGCAATCCAGTTCAGGGCCCAGCCGGTGCCGAGCGCCTTGGGCAGGACGTGCCAGTAGGGCACGTCGTAGTTCGCTGCTCCGGTGAAGCGGTGGCGAGTATCGAAGGTCGAAGGGCCGCGTTCGGCGGCGAGGTCGTTTGAATTCTGCGGAAAGGCTGCGCCGGGGGTGAAATCGATGCCGTCGGAGGCGTCGTCGATAGATTTCGAATAGTTGTAGGTGGCAAAACCTGACCAGCCATGCGAACCCTGAATCCGGAAGGTGGTCTGGAGCGAGTGAAAGACGGAGGAACTGATGGGCGCCAAGACATCGATGCTGCCGAAGTTGGGATTGGGGAAGTTGAAATTTTCGTCGGGCTGATTGGCGTCAAACAATCGCACCAGGTGCGTTCCCTTGCTGCCCACGTAGCCGACTTCCAGCGAAGTGTTTTCCGCGAGTTTGTGCTGAATATTGAAGTTCCAGTTCTGGCTGTAGGGAGTGGGAAAATTGCGCGGCGTGGCGAAAATGGTGAAAGGGCCGGTGGTGATGGGAGTCAAGATGGGGACGCCGGGAGTGTTTCCGTTGAATGCATCCGGATTGAAGTTCATCTCAAAGACCGGCTTGGGGCCGATGGGATTGGTGGCGACTCCGGCGGAGGTGGTGAAGTTGGCGATGAATAAGTCTTGCGGGACATAGTCGTAGTAAATGCCGTAACCCATGCGGACGACGGTGTTAGGGATGGGAGTCCAGGCAAGGCCGAGACGAGGAGCAAAGTTCTTGAGATCGCGGTTGTAGACTCCATTGAGACCGTGGGTGCCGACCATAGCCAGAGTGCCATCGGGCGCGAGGTTGGAGAGCAAATTATTCGCCTCGCTGAGCGGACCAAAATATTCCCAGCGCAGACCTAAATTGAGGGTAAGGGTGGAAAATGCGCGGAAGTCGTCCTGCGCGAAGAAACTCAGGCCATTGTTATAGGTAGTGCGTTGGGTATTGCCGGTATCAGCTTCGACGAAGCCGTTGCCGATATAGAAGTTGGCGAGGGTGTCGACAACCGGGTCGGTGGCAAGGCCGGTGGGCTCAAAGGAAAAGATTCCACGCTCGAGATTGTCGTTGAAATTGCTGACCTTGGCGCGATGGAATTCGCCACCGAATTTGAAGGTGTGTTTGCCGTGCAGCCAGGTGAAATTGTCGAGGATCTGGTAGGTCTGGCTGGTACGACCGCGAGGAACGCTGAATCCCTGAGCGCCGAGGTTTTCCAGTTGCGGGATGGAGAAATCGAATTCGGGCAGGCCCAGCTTGCCGGTGCCCAGGTCGAGACCGATGCTAGCGGGATCGAAGTTGGCATCGAGCGAGCTGAACGAAGTGCGATAGCGGCTGTAGCCGAAGCGGACTTCATTGATGCGAGTTGAACTCAAGGTGGAGAGCAGGCTGAGGGAGACCACCTGCACGCGAGTGGGCGAAGTCTGGGCGAACTGCGGCAGACGCGAGCCTTTGCCGAAACCGCCGTTGTTGCCCAAGGGAAAAGTTTGGTCACTCTGTCCGAAGGCGTAGCGTCCGGTGAGTTGTTCGGTGTTGGTGAGGTTTTCGTCGATCTTAGCGATGAAGTTGTCGAGGTCGTTCTTGTCGTGGACCACCGAGGCGATTTGTCCGGTACTGCTCTGGGGATAGAAACCCAAAATGCTGGTGAGCGCGGGGTTGATGGCAGTGATTTGTCCGGTCGCCAGAGCCACGGTTTGTGCCTCGGTAATCTGAGCTGCCGTGGGCACGTTGAGCAAGAAGTCGGATCCTACGTTCTCCCGTTGTCCCTCATAGGCGAGGAAGAAGAAGGTCTTGTCTTTCACGATAGGACCGCCGAGCGATCCGCCAAACTGGTTGTTCTGAAACTCCGACTTGCGGGCTTCGGTGTTGAAGTAGTTGCGGGCGTCGAGGGCGCTGTTGCGCAGAAACTCGAACGCCGAGCCGTGGAACTTGTTGGTACCGGAGCGAGTGATGATGTTGACCACGGAGCCGGAGTTGCGTCCGTATTCGGCGGCGAACTGGGATTGCAGATTGAATTCCTGAATGGCATCAATCGGCAGCAGAGTCGCAGGTGCGCCGGTGATGCCGACCTGGTTGAGCGCGGAGTTGTTGAAGTAAGGATCGTTGTTGTCGGTGCCATCCAGGGTGTAGTTGTTGGAGCGATCACGGTTGCCGTTGATGTTGAACTGACCGAAACCGAATTCGGTTCCGGCCACTCCGGCGGGTTCGACGGTTACGCCTGGAACCAGAGCGACAAGTTTGCCGAAGTCGCGGCCGTTGAGCGGAAGTTCATCGACCAGTTTGCGATCGACGGCCTGGCCGAGAACGTCACGGGTTTGTTCGATGACCGGGGCATTGCCTGCGATGGTTACTTGCTCAGTGCGATGGGCGAGGGTGGTGAGATCGAAATTGGCGGCGGTGTCGAGGCCGACATTGACGACGATGTTCTGGGCAACAGGAGAGAATCCTCCGGATTCTGCCGTCACGGTGTACAGGCCGACGGGAAGCTCTGCCAGGACGTAAGCGCCGTCGTCGCCCGTGATGGTGTCACGAACCAGGCCGGTGGCCGGGCTCCTGGCAGAGATCTTGGCTCCGACGATTAACTTGCCATTGGGATCGACTACCTGGCCGCGGATGGAGCCGCGAAAGCTCTGGGCAAAAAGAAGAGCGGGCATGAGCAGAATGGTCAGGATCACCACTAAAGACTTTCCAGAAGCGAATCGTTGGGTGCTCATGAAAATCCTCCTTGTGTCGCCTGCTACTTGGCCGCGCGAGGAATGGAGATTGGTTGCGGCGGCTTAATTCCGTATATGGATGCGAAACTTCCTTGATTGACTGCAAATCCCACGTGCCCACGAGAATCGATATACAACAGTGGAGTGTTTAGGGGGACGTCGCTAAAGGTGCGGACAAAGGGCAGCTTCAGTTGAGTCTGGCCGATGGTCACGGGGACGGTTTGACCGCGACTGTAACCGAGCTTGAGGAAGTCTTCGCCGCTGATGGTGGTCACCAGGTTTCCGAAAGGACCGTCGGTGGCGATGACCTGGGCGGTGAGGCCGCGATCATCGAGTTTTGCGGGGGCGATGTCGAGGCGAACGAGTTTGGTAACGTTCACTTCGGGGCCGACCTGGGTCCAATTATCACCGCGGGCCAGATGCGCGCCAGCGGGAGAAAAGATATCGCGGCCGTGGAAAGTGGAGGAGAGAGCAGCCCCGATCATCCAGGCGGGATTGGTGATTTCGCGCGCGGATTCGAGGCCATCGCGATCCTGCACCAAAGTCATCAGTCCGTTGTCGGGTAGAACGAAGTACTGGCCGCGCTTGGACTTCACCACAACCGCCTTTCGTGTGCTGCCCACGCCGGGGTCGATGACCACAACGAAGATTGTTCCCGAAGGAAAGTATGCGGTCGCGCCAAAAAGGAAGCGAGCGCCGTCGAGGATGGAGAAAGGCGTGACCTGGTGGGTGAGATCGACGATGCGAACGTCGGGAGCGATGGAATACATGACGCCTTTGCAGAGGGCGACGGAATCGTCAACGACACCGAAGTCGGTCATGAAGACGATGGTGGGACGGGGCGAGCGGTCGCTGCCTAAGGCGACGGCCGTCAGCAAAATCAGGAGAGCGATCGGTTTGGCTAGTCGGGTTCGCATTCGATAGTTTCCGTCTGGCGCTGGCGGCATGGGTCAGCGAAGACTTTCATACTTGGTTGCTAATGAGTAAAGCATTGTAAACGACCAAAATACATCCTCAAATTTCGTAATGAGCCTCGTAATGAACGAGGAGGTGTCAGAAGGAAGGTTTGACGCTAAGGCGGCTGCATACCTATAATGTTAGCTTCGCGCCCTGAAAATGAATTGTGCGGGGTGGTCGTCACGTTCGTGCATTCGACGTGAGCGGCTGGGAGTCGGCCTGCCTTATCGCCGGCAATGGCGAGGCGGGCTAACTGGCTGTCGGCCCCGCGGTCGGAAAAGAATAAAAGATCTGAGCAAAATTCCCGGAAAGCTCCAAGGAGTTCAAAACTAACCCCATGAAAAGCAAGTTCACGTGTTTTCTTCTGGCCGCAGTGTTTGCCCTATCCGCTATTAGCCTGGCCCAGGCCAGCAAGCCGGACACAACGTTGCCGGCGGCGCCGAGCTCTTCCACTCCGCCTGCCGCGGCTGCAGCCGACCCTACGGCGACTGGTGGCGGCCGGGTGGGCACCATCAACATTGAGCAGGCAATTTTTGCCAGTAATGAGGGCCAGCGCGACTTCGAGGCCTTGAGCAAGAAGCTGGAGCCCAAACAGACCGAATTGAAGAATCTGAATGACGAAGTCGAGAGCCTGAAGAAGCAACTCAGCGACGGTGGCAGCAAGCTCAGCGAAGACTCGCGCGGCAGCCTGGTAAAGCAGATCGAGCAGAAACAGAAATCTCTGGAACGGTCGGTGCAGGATGCCCGCGACGATGCCCAGGCCCAGCAGAATGAGATTGCCCAGCGCATCCTGCAGAAAATGGCTCCGGTGATTGTGAGCTATGCCCAGACCGCAGGCTTTGGCATGATCGTGGATACATCGAATCCCTGGCCGCAGGGTCCCATACTCTGGGCTTTGCCGTCGATGGACATCACGCGGTCGGTGGTCGAAGCCTACAACAGCAAGTCGGGTGTACCTGCTCCAGCCAAGACGGTAGCACCACCGGCTAAGTCTGGGACTGGCGCCAAGCCGGCAGCGCCGGCACAGCCTAAACCGCAAACCGCTGCGCCGCCGAAGTAGTCGGCGACACTTAAACCGTCAAAAAAGTTCCCAAAAGGCCGCGTAAGTTGCGGCCTTTTTTCTTTCTTGAAGTTTCTTCCGTCGGTTGGTCTCCCGGTGTCTTTATAGAAAGACACGGATTGAGGAGGCCACCATGTTCGCTGACTATATCTCTGACAACTCGTGGGCGAACCGCTCTCATCGCGGCTGGACTGCGCTGGCTTCGTTCGCCGCACAGGCCCTGGCTATCGCGGGATTGCTGGTTCTTCCCTTCTTTTGCACTCAGGCAATGCCGCGGTTGGCGTTGCTGGGATCGGTAGTTGCTCCCGTGCCGCCGCCAGCACCCGGGGCCGCGAGAGCCGCGCGCAGCCATGCCGTCAGCGACGTAGTGGGACATGTCTTGCTGGCTCCGGCGCGGATACCAAGCACGATTCCCGCCTCAAACGATGGCAATGCCTCTGTTCCAGAGCTAGTCGCGGGACCGGGAGTGGTGGGTGTCGTCGGCGATGATCCGGGCGTAAAAGACGTGCTGGCAGCGATCGCAAGCGGCATGCGACCGGCCATCCCGGTTGCTCCCTCGCTGCGTCCGCCTCGAGTTTCTCACATGATGGAGGGTAATCTGATTCGCCGCGTGCAGCCTGAGTATCCGGCCTTGGCAAAACAGGCGCGCATCCAGGGAACGGTCGTACTGCGAGCGGTGATCGACCGCGAAGGGACAATCCAGGATCTGCAAGTGATCATCGGACATCCCCTGCTGGTGCAAGCGGCTATCAATGCCGTCCGCCAATGGCGCTACCGGCCCTACTATTTGAATGAGCAGGCAGTCGAGGTCGAAACTCTGGTGACGGTGAATTTCAGCTTGTCGGGCGGGTAGGTAAACTGCGCGGGAGTAGCCCGCCCGTAACTTCGGCCCTGCGTTACTGCCCGCTATAATCGACCCAGTGGCCACCATTGAACTTGCGAAACGAGTCGCAACCCGTCCCACATGGGCGGAGGTATCGCTGACTGCACTGCGGCAGAATTTCCGTGTCGTACAGAAGCACATTGGGGCCGGGGTCACAGTTTGCGCCATCGTGAAAGCTGACGCTTACGGGCACGGCGCGGTCGAATGTTCACGCGCGCTGGAAGAAGAAGGCGCGCGCTGGTTTGGCGTGACTTCGCTTGATGAAGCGATTCCACTTCGCGAAGCGGGGATTCGTGGCCGCATTCTGCTATTGACGGGTTTTTGGCGCGGCGAAGAAGAGGAGATTGTCCGCCTCAACTTGACACCAACCGTGTGGGAGCCGGGACAGATCGAGTTATTCGAAAAGGCCGCGGCGCGTTTGTCTGCGAAACATTCAGTCCATCTCAAAGTCGATACTGGCATGGGACGCCTCGGCGCTTCGCCGCAGGACCTGCGGCACATCGTTGCCGCGCTCAAGGCGGCTCCACATCTGGTGGTCGAAGGGCTCTCGACTCACCTAGCATCTTCGGAAATTCTCGATGCACCTTCGGTCGCCGAGCAGTTGCTGTCGTTCGAACAGGTGCGGCAGTTCTTACGCAATGAAGGCATCGATCCACCGCTGATTCATGCTGCCAACACTGGCGCTGTCATCTCGCGGCGCGAGTCGTGGAATACTATGGTGCGGCCAGGCATCGCCCTCTACGGTTACTTCTTGCCGTTCGAGCGCGCGGGGCGGGAAGTGAGCGGTAGCGGGTTGCGGCTTGGGGTCAAACCCGTTCTCACTTGGAAGACCCGCATCCTTTCTCTGCGTGACGTGCGCGCCAATCAGGCCCTCGGATACGGTGGCATCTATGTTACGAAGGCTCCGGCGCGCATCGCGGTGCTGCCCGTGGGCTACGCCGACGGCTTCAATCGAGCGCTGTCTTCGCGTGGCCGCGTCATTGTGCGCGAGCACTATGCCCCCATCGTGGGACGCATTTCGATGGACCTCACTTTGGTTGACGTTACCGGCTTGCCAGGAATTGAAGTGGGAGACGAGGCTATTCTGCTGGGATCCTCCGAAGGCCTCAGCGTGGATGCACGCGAACATGCGGCGCTGGCGAATACGGTGCTTTATGAGATTCTTTGCGGAATTTCGAAGCGCGTGCCGCGACGGCACATCAGTTAGGCACCACGTGAGTCATCAAACTTTGCGACTTCCGCTTCCGCCTCAGCGCGTGTAGGAAATATCATGCCCCAACCGATGAGTTCGACCTGGCTTGCGGTGAAGACCAGGGTCTGGGCAACTGCTGGATCCAGCATTCGACCCACATAGACGTGGGATGGCCACTCCGTGACGGGGAAGAGAGTAAAACCGCTAAAATGCGTCGAGATTATCAGCTCCGTGATGTCCTGGTCACCGAGTCCATACCTTTGTCCAATCACCGGAGGCTCAACTTCGATGAGCATGTAATCGTCGCGAACACTATCCCTTAAGCGTCCTTTTGACCAACAGGCGCGGATGGTGGCAAGATCTCCTCGCATTTCGCCGGCTGCCGACAAAAAGAAATCTGGATTCGCTTCCATTTAACCTGAACGGCCTTTCTGTGCCTCCACATATTTGCGCAGGACGGCGTTGATAGTCGTCTGATAGCCTCTGCCGTGCTTACGAAAGAAGGCGAGTACGTCGGGGTCGATTCGCAGAGTGATCTGCTTCTTTGGGCCCGGCCAGAGGATGGCGTGTGCGAAGAAGTCTGCCCCCTGCTTGGGAATGTCGGAGAAGTC
>Ga0206819_10225_pt1 | contig 19489 bp, 14 predicted proteins | sample Alteio_BWOrgCont_87_FD_152855 | JGI IMG/M metagenome (GOLD analysis project Ga0206819, IMG submission 152855) | Enriched cells from forest soil in Barre Woods Harvard Forest LTER site, Petersham, Massachusetts, United States -... | ecosystem: Environmental > Terrestrial > Soil > Temperate forest >... | reverse complement strand
GACTCGTATCTTGAACGAGAGAAATTCGAGATCTCGTACTGGTCCACTCCTGCCGCTCCCAGGCGCTCGCATGCCATCGAGTACAAATCCGCTGTCAAATCCTCATCGGGGACAAAGTGAGCATGGTATCGTGTACCGCCAGCCAGCAATTCGCGACCGAGGCGTGAATCTTCGTCCACCTCAAGCATGTAGACGCTGGCATGTGGCGCTTCGGTAGCAATCGTCTGCTCAACGGAAAAGGCCCAACTGTCAACCGTCTGATGAGGCAGTCCTGCGATAAGATCAACGTTGATGTTTGATATGCCAGCGGCGCGCAGGTTAGCGATGTCATCGAGCACCGTCTGTCGCTCATGCAAACGCCCGACCGAGGCTGCCTCATGATCGACAAACGATTGCACCCCCAGGCTTACGCGATTTACACCGCAGGACGCCAAAGCCTCAATCACCGGCGGAGTCAGGGTCCCTGGGGCGCATTCGACCGTGATCTCAGCCTCCGGGCGCAACTCAAAAGTCTGCGAAATCGTTACAAACATCTGCCGCAGTTGCGCAATATCGAGTACAGTAGGAGTTCCGCCGCCAAGGTAAATGGAGTCGACGGCTCGTTCGATGCTTCCGCCTATCTGTGATACAGTCGCGTTGGCACGTATGATGTCAGCGCACACTTGGTCCGCGTAGCGCTGGAAAACGGAGCGGGAGAAGACATCCGAAGCGAAGTTGCAATAGCTGCACTTGGTGCGGCAGAACGGAACCGAGATATATAACCCGAGAGGCACCTGACGATTATCCCACGTTGGAACTTGTTGGACGCTGACAGGGTTGGGCAGGTAGGAGTTAGAAACTAAAACTGATGACACTTCCGCGCGTAGTTATTACCGGTATGGGCGTGGTCAGCCCCAATGGTATCGGCAAAGAAGCTTTCTGCCGCGCCATTCTTGACGGAAAGTCCGGCGTTAAGCGCATTTCGCGCTTCGATCCGTCCGATTTGCCAGTACACATCGCCGGAGAAATTCCTGAGTTTGACGAACTCGCGTGGGTCGATGCTCGCGAGCGTAAACACGTCTCCCGCGTCGTGCCTTTGGCCGTGGCCGCGTCGAGCGAAGCCATCAAAGACGCCGGTCTCGATCCCGCTGCGATGTCCATGGATGAGAAACGCGAAATCGGCGTGATCCTGGGCACGGGCGGCGGCGCGCAAGAATTCTCCGAGGAACAATACCGGCTTTGGCATACCGGACACATCAAGCAGGTCAGCCTGTTCTGTATTCCGAGCGGAACGATGGGCACTATTCCCAGCGAAATCAGCATGCGCTTTGGCTTTCGCGGCTACAGCCACGTTGTGACGGCCGGTTGCACTTCGTCCACAGATGCGCTGGGCTACGCTTATCAGCATATTCAAGCGGGAGTGCAACCCATGTTTCTGGTCGGCGGCGTGGACTCGCCAATCACGGCTGGCATTATCAAGGGCTACACTTTGCTGCGCGCACTCACGCAGTCCTGGAACCACGCTCCCGATCGCGCCTCGCGCCCGTTTTCTGCTGACCGCGACGGCTTCGTAATCGCCGAGGGTTCGTGGATGTTTATCATCGAAGACTACGAACATGCGCGTGCGCGCGGCGCCCATATCTATGCCGAAATTGGCGGGTACGCTTCTACTTGTGAAGCTTTTCATCGCGTCCGAATGAGCGACTCGCCGGAAGAACCCGCGCGCGCCATCACCCTAGCTCTTGAAGAAGCGGGCATCGCGGCTGGAGATGTCCAGTACGTAAACCTTCATGGCACTTCCACTGAAATGAATGATCGCGTGGAGACTCGTGCGTTGAAACTTGCTTTGGGCGCACAGGCGAACCGCATTCCGATGTCTGGATTAAAGTCGCAGATCGGGCACGCCCAAGGCGCGTGCGGATCGGCCAGCATGGCGGCGACGCTCATCGCGATGGAGCATGGAAAGATTCCTCCCACCATCAATCTGGATGTTTCCGACCCCGAGTGCGACTTAGATTATGTGCCCGACGTGGGCCGCAAAGCGCAAATCGAGCACGCGATTTGCAACTGCGTGGGATTTGGATCGAAAAACTCGGCTCTGGTACTGAGAAAGATCGCGTAGAGACGTAGCGAACTATGTCAATACTCGGCATAGAGTTGGGCGGAGATGTGACGAGTTTTGTCTCTACCTACAAAGGTTTTCCATCCTGCCCGGTATTTCCCCCATCTATCTAGGGTATCTTTAGAAGTTCGCCGAGATATTAGCCGTCCATGGCCGCCGAAGAAGAAGTATTAGGCAAAGCGTATGACAGCCGGTTGATGAAACGGCTGCTGACCTACCTGCGTCCCTACAAATGGCAGGTGGGCATTGCGTTGGCTTCCATCCTGCTGAAGGCTGGGGCGGATGTACTCGGACCTTATCTCACGAAAATCGTTGTTGATCGTTATCTTGCGCCAGTGCGAGGTTTGCACACTCCGTTCGATCGTTTCCTGAGCAACAAAGCGCTGGTCGGGATCGCGCAGATTGCGACCCTGTATGTCGGCCTCCTAATCTTCAGTTTTCTTCTGGAATATCTTCAGACTTATTACATGCAGTGGGCGGGGCAGAAGACCATGTTCGATATGCGTGCCCAGATCTTCCGTCACCTGCAGCGCATGCACATCGGCTTCTACGACAAGAATCCCGTCGGACGTCTGGTCACTCGCGTGACTACAGACGTGGACGCGGTGAACGAAATGTTCACCTCTGGAGTGGTCTCGATTTTCGAGGATGTTTTTGTCTTAGCCGGCATTATCGCGATCATGCTGCACATGAATTGGAAGCTGGCTTTGATCACTTTTGCTGTGCTGCCGCTGATCGGCATCGCCACCAAGATTTTCCGCGACAAGGTTCGTGATTCCTATCGCCGCATCCGCGTGGCCATCGCTCGAATCAACGCATATTTACAAGAGCATGTAAGCGGCATGGTTGTCCTGCAACTTTTCAATCGCGAAGAACGTGCTTACGAGAAGTTTTCGGAGGTGAACGCTGTGCACATGGAGGCGTTCAAAGACGCGATTATGGCGCACGCTGTTTACTACCCAATTGTCGAAGTTCTCTCCGCCATCGCGATTGCTTGCGTGATCTGGTTTGGGGGCAATGACGTAATCCGCAGCGCGACCACGCTTGGCGTTTTGGTCGCATTTATCCAATACGCGCAGCGCTTCTTCCGGCCCATCCAGGACCTCAGCGAGAAGTACAACATCCTGCAGTCAGCCATGGCTTCGAGTGAGCGGATTTTCAAACTGCTTGACACGCCGGCAGAAATCATTGCGCCCACGGTGACGAAATCCCCGAAGGGCCCCGGTCGCATCGAGTTTGAGCACGTGTGGTTCGCGTACAGAGATGTTCCCGAAGAACACGATGGAGGCGGGGCGTCCTCGCCCGGCTCGTCATCCGTTCCCCTCACGAGTGGGGAGGCCCGCCGTCCACATACTGGCGAGCCCGATTGGGTCCTCCGGGACGTTAGTTTCGCGATCGAACCTGGAGAAACCGTTGCCATCGTGGGCCATACCGGAGCCGGCAAGACCACTCTGATCTCACTTCTCATGCGCTTCTACGACGTGCAGAAGGGTGCGATCCGAATTGATGGAGTGGACGTTAAAGACATGGACCTCGTCGATCTTCGCCGCCGCTTCGGTGTGGTGCTGCAAGATCCATTCCTATTCAGCGGAACGATTGCCAGCAATATCCGCCTGGGCACAGCAACCATTAACAGCGAAGACGTGGCAAGAGCCGCCGAAGATGTGAACCTTGCCGATTTCGTTCGCACTCTGCCGAATGGTTTTCAGGAAGAGGTTCGCGAGCGCGGCAGCACGCTTTCGACCGGACAAAAGCAGCTGGTTTCGTTTGCCCGCGCGCTTGCCCATAATCCGAAAATTCTGGTCCTGGACGAGGCGACTTCAAGTGTAGACACGGAAACCGAATTCCGCGTGCGTGAAGCCTTGAGCCGAATGGTAGAAGGGCGCACTTCGGTAATCATCGCTCACCGCCTTTCGACCATCCAGCGCGCCGATAAGATTGTCGTGATGCATAAGGGCCAGGTACGCGAAATGGGCTCTCACCAGCAATTGCTTGCGCAGCACGGCATTTATTACAAACTGTATCAACTGCAATACAAAGATCAGGAAATTGCCGCCGACTCCCAAGTGACTGCCGGCGGAGATGACTAGCGCTTTTAGCATCCCAGCATTGGCTGCAGCACCGACGTCCTGACTTTCGTAACTCTGCCTGAAGTTTCTCTCCAGATTAGAATCCGTAGAGTTGCACCAGCAACCTCAACCCACATGGATCAGCAAGCATTCCAGGAAGTAAGCCAGAACAGTCCCGAAGCGATTCCGACACAGATGCGCCGCATCGAGGGCCGCGAGTGGTGGCTGTGGGGTTTCGCGGTTGCCGTAACCCTGGCTTTGACCCTGGGGATCGTTTCGTTTACCTTTCCGTGGTTCCGCTGGGATACGGATTCGTCGTATTGGTTTGATCTCCGGGAGTGGGTGCGAGGCTTGGCCGCACTGGTATTGCTCTTCGACTTTTATACGGTCTATCAACATCTGCAGCTCCATCGCATTCGACGCCAACTGGCCGAGCGGGATCAGCTTTTTCAACTGATCAGTGAGAATGCAGCGGATATGATCGCGCTGGTCGGCAGCGACGGTCGCCGTTTGTACAACAGTCCCGCGTATCAAAAGGTTCTTGGCTATTCTCCCGAGGATTTGAAGACCACTTCATCTTTCGAGCAGATTCATCCCGACGATCGTCCGCGAGTGTTGAAAGCGGCCGAACAAGCCCGGCTCACGGGCCACGGCGAGCCGATGGAGTATCGCATACGTCATAAAGACGGGTCCTGGCGAACTCTGGAGTCGACTGCCAGCCCAATCCGAAATGCAAAAGGGGAGACGGACAAACTGGTCATCGTGAACCGCGATATCACGGAGCGCAAGCGGGCCCAGGAACTGCTGGCGCACAATGCTTTTCACGATGGACTTACGAACCTGCCCAACCGCGCTCTTTTTGTCGACCGGCTGCAACACGCTCTCACCCTCTCCAAGAGACACGCAAACTACAAATTCGCCGTGTTACTCATCGACGTCGACGAATTCAAAATCGTCAATGACAGCTTGGGTCATACAGCCGGGGATGAGCTGTTAATCAAGATTGGGCAAAGGCTAAAAGAAGCTGTTCGACGCGCTGATACCGTCTCTCGCCCGCGCAGCCGTGAGGTATCGGAGAAGATCCCCGACGATGAGTCGTTGGCCAGACTCGGCGGCGATGAGTTCACGATCCTGTTGGATGACATCAAAGATCCCATTGAAGCGGTACGTGTGGCGGAGCGCGTCCAGGCAGATCTGGCGACGCCATTCACAGTGAACCAGCAGGAAATCGTAATCTCTGTGAGCATCGGAATCGCTTCCAGCATCAGCCCGCACACTCAGCCGATATAGCGATGTACCGCGCCAAGCGTGGGGGAAAAGCCCGTTGCGAAGTGTCCGATCCAGCGATGCATGCGAATGCGGTGAAGCGGTTGAAACTGGAGACGGATCTGCGCAAGGCTTTCGATCAGGGCGAATTCCGGGTTTTCTATCAGCCCATTGTGAGTTTGAAAACCGGCAAGATCACCGGCTTCGAAGCCCTGACGCGGTGGCAGCGTCCCGAGGGCGTGGTTCCACCCGGCGAGTTTATTACGGTTGCAGAGGAGATTGGGCTGATCATTCCAATGAACCGGCAGTTGCGCCTGGAAGCTTGCCAGCGGCTGCAAGCCTGGCAGGCCGAGTTCGCCGCGAATCCGCCGCTGAGCATGAGCGTGAACATTACTCCGAAGGAATTTGCCCAGCCCGATTTAGCCAGCGAGATCGGCACCGCGCTGAAGCACATTGGATTTAATCCGGCTTGCTTACAACTTGAAATCATCGAGACGATCGCCATGGGAGATACGGAAAAATCGGGCCAGGTGCTGGCGCAATTGAAGGCGCTCGGCGTTCGCTTGAGCATCGATGATTTCGGCACCGGCTATTCCTCCCTCAGCCGCCTGCGAAAAATTCCAGTGGACACTTTGAAAATCGACCGGGCCTTCATCATGAACATGGACACCGATTCGGAGAGCCGCGAGATCGTGCGGATCATCATTATGCTTGCCCACAATCTCGGCTTGAAGGTTGTTGCTGAAGGGACAGAGACAGAAGAGCACATCAAATTGCTCAAGGCACTCGATTGCGAAATGGCCCAAGGATATTCCTATTCTCGTCCTGCCGACGACAAGGCCATGCTGAAACTGCTGGAAAGCAACCGCAGCGCCAGCGCCGCGTCCGCCGGCAATTAAGAGCTGGTACTAAACCGGCGCACCACCTTTCCGCACGTCCCCTTTACAATGCTCCGGTGCGAATTCTCATCTCCGCGGGCGAAGCTTCCGGTGAAATGTATGGTGCGCAACTCATTGAAGCTTTGCTGCGTCGCGAGCCGTCTTTGGAATTCTACGGCGCGGGCGGGGATCGCATGCGCGCGGCGGGTTGCGACACCATCGTAGATGCTAAAGACTTGGCCGTCGTGGGTATTTCGGAGATCGTCAGCCATCTTCCTAAAATCTATGGTTTATTTCACAAGCTGGTTGCCGAGGCAGATCGGCGCCAGCCCGATCTTGCCATCGTGATCGATTCTCCGGCTTTCAACTGGCGGGTCGCTCGCCAGATGCACAAGCGGGGAATTCCGGTCGTCTATTACGTTAGCCCGCAGTTCTGGGCGTGGCGGCAGGGGCGGGTTCGCCTGCTCCGCAGATATATCAACAAGGCGCTGGTGATCTTTCCGTTCGAAGAGAAGTTTTATCGCGACCGTGGAGTGGATGCGACGTTTGTGGGCCATCCGCTGGCCGATCTTCCTCCGCCTGCGATTGATCGCGAGGCCTACGCGACGACCTACTCCCTCGATGCCGCGAAACCCTGGATCACGCTCATGCCGGGGAGTCGAACAAAAGAAGTGGGGATGAATTTGCCCACAATCCTGGAGTCGGCGTCGAAGCTAGGCGCGGAATATGAATTCGTGCTCCCGGTCGCCCCCACACTGGATCGCAGTTTTCTCGAATCTCTGATTGGTGGCAGCCGTGATTCCGTCCGGTTAGTCCCGGATGCCTTGGCCGCGCTAGCGCATTCCCGCGCTGGCATCATTGCCAGCGGCACGGCCACGGTTGAGGCCGCGATGATGGGCGCGCCATTCGTCATGGTCTATCGCGTGTCTCCGCTGACGTATTTCTTGGGACGGTCGCGTGTTAAAGTGCCGCACTTCGCCATGGTGAATTTGATTGCTGGAAGAGAGATTGTTCCGGAGTTGGTGCAGGACGACTTCACTGCTACGAAAGTTGTCGTGGGGGTAAAGGAGATTCTTCCCGATGGGCAGGCCCGCGATCGAATGATCGAAGACCTGGCGGCGGTGAAAACGTTGCTTCGCGGCCCGAATCCAGAGCGGATTCATCCCGCGGACCGGGCGGCTGAGGAGATTATGCAGTTGCTGAAAGTGCCGCGTGTGGCCAAGTAGACTCTGTCGAACGATCAGCGGGATCGGAGTCGAGCGACGCACTACTCGGGAACCAAAAGAGTCGGTTGGACGCGAGGGAGTTGCTAATCCCGCTCCGTGCTATACTCTTAAGTCGCCTGCGGTTGTTTCGAGGCAATCCCGAGGGTAATTCAGTGATCTCCTCTACGGGCGCGTCTGTTATAGATAAAATCTGCGGAATCAATAAGGTCGCCGCAATCACGATCAGCTTAATTAAAGTTTATTGAACGCGAGGTATAGCCATGTCCGGCCATTCAAAGTGGGCCACAATCAAGCATAAGAAGGGCGCGCTCGACGCCAAGCGCGGCAAGATTTTTACCCGCCTGATTAAGGAAATTTCGATTGCTGCCAAGAACGGCGGCGGAGATCCTGACAGCAACCCGCGGCTGCGCGGGGCCATCCTCGCTGCCAAGGCCGAAAACATGCCCCAGGACAATATCAAGCGGGCGATCCAGCGTGGCACCGGCGAATTGCCGGGTGCGACTTACGAGGAATTCTCGCTGGAAGGCTACGGTCCAGGCGGAGTGGCGGTTCTGCTCGACATCAATACCGATAACCGCAATCGCACAGTCAGCGAGATCCGCCACGTCTTTGGTAAAAACGGCGGCAATATGGCGGACGCTGGCGCGGTGTCCTACATGTTCCACAAGAAGGGCGATATCGTAATCCCTAAAGCCGCGATCAAAGAGGACGACTTGATGGCTCTCGTACTCGACGCCGGAGCGGAGGATTTGCAGGACGATGGCGAGAACTGGGAAGTACTATGCGAGACCTCAGCCTACGAAGCGGTTCTCGAGGCAGTGAAAAAGGCTGGCATCGAACCGGCGTCGTCGAGCGTGACCATGATTCCGCAAAATTACATCAAGCTTGAAGGTCCAGCGGCCAGTACCATGATTCGGCTGATGGAAGCGCTCGAAGAGCACGATGACGTGCAGAACGTGCACTCCAATTTCGATATCGATCAGAAGTTGCTGGAAGAAGTTGCTGGCTAGATCAGCTAGGGAATCGTGGCTGCGGCTTGGTTCGAGTATGCGCTCTCCACGTTGCTCGAATCGACGGCTGTAGAAACGTAGTAATAAGTTGTGCCGCTTTGGACAGAGCTGTCCGTGTAAACCGTGCCTGGCTCTAGTGAGGAATTAAGCTTGGCATACGGACCACCCGACTTAGTCCCCCGATAGATGTTGTAACCGGCCACTTGAGAAGTGCTGGCATCCCAGGACAGAGCAACCGTATGCGTGGACTGCTGAGTACCGGCTCCGGTCAGGGCTTCCGTGCTCGGCGAGTTCGTTGCATTACTGTCGAACACGATGCTGCCAGGTGTACTGCCGGCTGCCTGCGGCGCGAACGTCACGCTGAAAGTGACGTTTTGTCCAGCGGGCACGGTAACCGGGAAGGTGATTCCGCTCACCGAATATCCTGCACCGTTCCAGGCCGCGGAGGAAACGGTAACGTCAGATCCACCCGCCGTTAGAGTTCCTTGCAGCGACGAGTCGTTACCCACCGCGACGTTCCCAAAACTCATGGTAGCTGGAGCCACGGCGAGTTGACCGGGAGCCGGATTGCCGCCGCCAGAAGTTTGCTTCGAAGCGGAAGAAACGCCTTGGCAACCCATCAGCGCGAGAATTAGCGGCGCTGCCAGGAAACAGCACAAACAGCTCAACCGGAATGGGGTCGATCCTCTGCTCACGTGATAATTATCCGAATAGATTGGCGAGGCGTCTAGAGGTCCCACAGCCCTGACCCACGGCGGGCTTTTGCCTTCGACTTTGGTAACCGCGTGGATTGGCGTATGTACGTTCTGAGGGCTAGCGCACTTGCCATCCCTGGAGCTTAGTCATAAGCTCTTCAGATTGAACAAGAACTACATTTGTGACGCAGAAAGCAGGGGCAGCGTCACGTCGGCGTGAAGCTCTGACCACATGCCTAAATTGAAAATCAAGCCGAAACCGGGGTGTGCGTGGGACTTGGTGAGCCTCGGAGAAGTCATGCTGCGGCTTGATCCTGGAGATGATCGCATATCGACGACCCGTCAGTTCCGGGCGTGGGAAGGCGGAGGCGAATACAACGTAGCCCGTGGACTGCGGCGCTGTTTTGGGCTGGATACGGCCATCGTCACGGCCCTCACGGACAATCCCGTGGGGCGTCTTATCGAAGACCTGATGTTGCAAGGCGGAGTGAACCAGAAGTATGTACGTTGGGTGCCTTATGACGGGGTTGGCAGAAGCGTTCGTAATGGGTTGAATTTCACCGAACGAGGTTTTGGGGTTCGTGCCCCGCTGGGTTGCTCGGATCGCGGGCATACGGCTATCTCGAAGCTGAAACCCGGAGACGTGGAATGGGACAAGGTCTTCACGCAAGACGGGGCACGCTGGTTTCATACGGGCGGGATCTTTTGCGCGCTTTCGGAGACGACTGCACTGGTCGCTCGGGAAGCCATGGAGGCTGCGAAACGGGCGGGCACGGTAGTTTCTTACGATTTAAACTATCGCCCGTCGCTGTGGAAGTCGATCGGAGGAAAGGCGAAAGCGCAGGAAATCAATCGCAGCCTTGCCCCGCTGGTCGATGTGATGATCGGCAATGAGGAAGATTTTACGGCGGCGCTTGGGTTTGAGGTCGCTGGAGTCGATGCGCAACTCTCCACTCTCGATCCGGCTAGCTTTGAGGAAATGATTGAGCAGGTGGTTCAGCAATTCCCCCATCTCGCTGTAGTTGCAACTTCCCTGCGGAACGCAAAAACAGCAACCCGCAACGACTGGGGAGCAATTTGCTATTACGATGGCCATTTCCATCAGTCGCCGGTGCGGGAGAATCTGGAGATCTTCGATCGCGTTGGCGGAGGGGATTCTTTCGCGTCCGGGTTGGCATACGGCTTCTTGTCCGGGAAAGACGCGCAGTGGGCGGTAGAATGCGGAGCCGCTCACGGCGCGCTCGCGATGACCACACCTGGCGATACATCCATGGCGACGCTGGACGAAGTTCTGCAGGTAATGAAAGGGCAGTCGGCGCGAATTGCGCGCTGAGGATGCTTTGATTGGAATGCCAACGACGCTATGACGATCGATGACGTAATCCGCAGGATCGGAGAAGTTGGGATCGTGCCCGTGGTGCGGGCTGCGACGGTCGAAGAAGCGATTCGGGCTGTGGAGGCCATCAGCGCTGGCGGCATTCCAATTGTCGAAATAACCATGACCGTTCCTGATGCGATCACCGTCATTCGTCAGGTTGCGCGGCAATATGGAAAAGACGTTCTACTTGGGGCCGGAACCGTTACAACTGCGCATCAGGCTGAAACGTGCATCGCTGCGGGAGCGGAATTCATCGTAAGCCCGGGACTGTCGTTTCCGGTGCTTTCAGCGGCACAGGCCTGCGGGAAACTCGCGATTCCCGGAGCACTGACTCCGACCGAATTGATGAACGCCCAACAAAACGGTGCCAGGCTGATCAAGATTTTCCCTTGTGGCAACGTAGGTGGACCGAAATATCTGAAATCCTTGAAGGGGCCGTTTCCCGACGCGACTCTGATTCCGACAGGAGGAGTTAACGTTTCAAACGCTGCCGAGTTCATTGCCGCTGGTGCATTTGCTCTCGGGGTGGGTGCAGAGCTGGTCAATGCAGCGGCGCTGCGCGAAGGGAATCTGGCGAAGATCACACATGCGGCTCGTGAGCTGGTGGGAGCAGTTGTATCAGCCCGCGAATCGAGGTCCGGCCAAAACATCCTCCCGGGTTAAATGTGGATTTCATTGCGAAATCCGGCATTACTTCCATCACACGGTAACCAGCTTTTGAGTTACTTTCGTTGTTACCAAAGGGACGTTCGAGGTCACTTTTGGGCCATGTACTCTCGTGGACCTGGGGGCTAAGCTTACTCCAGTGATTGCGCTGCCCCCTCTGAGTCGCTTTCAGCCGGGTTTCGCGATCGACTCGGAGACTTCATGAAATCTGTATTGTTCGCCGCCTTACTGTTCGTCGGTTCCGCTCAAGCCCAACAGAACTTCGTGGCGATCAGTTCCTTGCCCGATGCTCCGAGCCCACACAGATTCTGGAGCCGCGAGAACAAGACCGATTTCTCGATCCTGGCAGGGCAGATCACAGCGGATGCGATCACGACCCAGCACGGTTTGAACGAAGGCTTCAGGGAATCCAATCCAATCATCCGACCCTTGGTCACGAGAGGCGCAGCCGGTGAGGCAGCGGCCTCGGCACTCGGGCTTGGCTTTGGCATCGGGACCGCGTACTTGCTGCACAGAACGCATCACTACAAAGCGGAACGAGTTGCAACGCGAAGCATGCTCGCGGTAGAAGGCGGTTTCGTGGCGAACAATCTCCTGCGACTGTATTGAAATTACATAGCTCGAATCTCACCACTCCATTGCTCTTCGTGCTTGGGTTATTTTTCGCACCATCTTCCCGTTGGATCTGATCCCAGAAATCAGTCGTTCGCTGTTGAGGCATTAACGGCCACAGTTTGGCACGTCTAGGGACGCCGGTTAGGAGCAAATCGGCCCAAAACAGTACGGAGCCTCAGCCAAACAAGTCTTCCCGCGCCAAACCGGAAGAAAAAACCTTGGATTAAAGCGGAAGGATGGTTTATTGTGACCGACACGAATGTAAGGAACGGGATCGGTCAGCCGAACTTTTCAGGTGAGGCAACGATCCATTGGTTCCGGGATATGGTCGAGACCTAGGTACAAGATTTCTCGCAAGGTTCGAAGAGGACTCCAGCCATGAAATCTCCTCGTTGTCTGCCCACCTTTTTTGCTGCGGTATATTTTTGCACCTGTTGCTTCATTTCAAACGCAACGAACGCGGCAGCGAGTGGCTCTTCGGAGTCAGGAAAATCGGACGCGCAGCCTCCCGCAGGATCGACCATCGTCATACCCGGCCCTGTACGTTCTTTCCTGCGGATGGCTGGGATCAGCCAGAAGGTCTCACCGGAAGAGGTCGTGCCGCTGCTGGCTCATAATGTGTATGCCCAAGGTTATGAGGGCTCGCGAGATGGCGGTCATCCAACGGAGTTCCTGGTTCTGCTGAGCCGGTACGTTCATCAAGCAAAAGAACTGGAGGTTTTGGCCGGTACCGACGGGACGATTCGGGTTTCAAACTGTGACGAGGCAAAACCGTTGCTTCACACTCTCGGCTACCGGGTGCGGCAAGACTGCGGACATCACGATACTTCCCTACTGACCGCCGATCCGGAAAGAGCCTTTCTGACTATCGATTCCGGTTTCCCTCTCCCCCAGCTCGAAGAGACGCTGCAGGGGGGCAAGGCTTTTGCCTACGCATACCCCGCGACTCGCGTCCCCGTGCTGTTTTCGGAAAGCGATTGGACAACACTGGGCAACGAAAACAGAAAAGATGGCAGTAATGATGTGGTCGAAACGCTCATCCGCGAACCTGTCGTGTCCCGCCTCTACTGGGCGCTGGCGCGAAGCGATGCTGAAACTCGAGTAGCTTTGCGGGAGTCCGTTGGGCTAGGAAGGCTGCTTCCACTCGCCGCCGTCCTTGATTTTTACGGAAGTCACATTTGCATACGGGCTGGACGGGTGATCGTGCCCGGAGGAAGCGGAGCAGACTCCGCCTGGAAGAATCTGGTGGGAGCAAACCCAGAGTCGCCAAGGGAATTTGTGATTCCCTTGCTTGCCAAGGATAACGGCTGGTTGGCGGCCTATTTTGACGCTTTGGCGCGGGTCAATCAAACTCAACAGGCACATTTCACGGAGCTCCGGCTCAAGCGTTTTTATGAAGCGTTTCGCGGCCAATCGGTTTCTCCCGACGCCGCGAGACCGGCCTTCCGCCCGGCTCCTGCGCTTTTGCTGCTTTTCACTCGCATGCAATGGCAGTCCGACGGCGAGCCCTATGTTCCGGGAAGTTTGCAAGTATGGAAGGAAATACTGCAGCAGAAAAACGAGTCCAAAGTTGTCCGTGATTGGGGGAAGCGCGCCAGCCACTTGAACACTCCAGAACAGCTTGGGGAGGCAATGTTCGCGCTTTGCCGGGTGGAAACGGAGACTGGGCCGCTTCAAATTTATCTGATGTTGAGTGAACTGGATAGCAGGCGCTCGCCCGACCATCGCTTAAGTCCGGAAACGGTTTTGTTGCTTGCCAGCAGATTCCCCCAGTTCAGCAACCAGTACCTGGTGTTCTCGGAGTTCCCGGAGTTGAACGATGCATCGATTACTCAATTTCTGAATGTAGCGGAGAGTCTGGGCAAACTTCCGAACCACACATTACGCGGCAACGCCATGGGCATCTTCCAGGCCAATATCGGGATTTGGCAAATCCTGGCGCGTCAAGGAGAGATCAAGAGCGCCACGCTGAACGAATCCTGGCAAAAAGTTATTAAGCCGTTTAACAAAGTTCTGTCTTCTCCCCAGCTCTTCGACGCCGGGCGCGATTCACTGCAAGCCGTGTTGCTCGCTGCGACTGGCGAACACAATGCTTCTCAGGACGAAGTCATCGATTTACTCGCAGGCCCTCGGCAAGTGAGTACCGAAGGTCAGGAAATGCACCAGGAAATGGCGAGCCGCGTTCGATCGGTAATGGATGGCCAGCGCCTGGTTTCTCTGGACACCATCCTAGGCCTCGGTACCGGTCTAGACGCAATGGCGCGCGGCGAGCCAGTCGGCGATACTTTGATCCCCCTGGCTGGAGACCTTCGGGAATTCGAGATGCCGCGTCCGATTTTCAGCAGCGGCGAGAGAACGCAATGGGCAACCGGAGTCTACAACAATCGTCATACCGAATTGCAGATGCGCACAGATTTGACGAAGCTGATCAAGACTCCCGGATCTCGCGAGCAATTGATCGAGGCTCGTGGCCAATTGTGTCCTTTCTTGAGGGACACTCTCGTGGGATTGAACTACGCCTACTACGAGCCACCGGGCGCTCAGATGCTCCATAACAACCCGCTCTTCGTTCGCTCCCACGACTTCGCGGGCGACACGGTCTCAGGCGTGGAACAAGTCTGGCAAGCATCCCAGTTGTACGGCGAGGGATCTCCAGCTGGCGGTGGGGCGCATTTAGTAGGCTCCCTTGCTGATTTGCCTTACGTTTTGGCACGGGTCGAACAGGATTTCATCGCGCCGGAAAATGTTCAGGCCTTGATCTGGCGGGAGATGGTGCCCGGCCTGATGATCAACGCAACTCTGCCGCGTTGGTGGGGAGTGAGCCAGAGTGAACTCCATGCGGTCGCGCTCTACCAGCGCTCCGGAGAAGAAATCTTGACGGCCTCGGCAGGAGACCCGCAACTGCGAAGCAAAGTCATGATCATCCTAGCGGAGCGGATGGATCCGGAAGTATCACAACGCGTAGAACACGCTTTGATTTCTGGCCGTCTGGCCGATGCCGACCTTCAGATAACGCCTACGGATACTTTTTATCTCGCAGCCGAGTTTCGTCGCAGGTTTTCGCACGAGACTTATTCGTGGGGGCCGGCAGGTCAGGAGTTAGAAAGCCTTTGCAGGCGGTATCCCGCGGAGCTTAGTTGGGACCGTCTGTCTCAAGATTTCGGCGTGCCTCATCCGGTGTTGACACAGAGCTATGCACGCGAGCTCTTGAATTTGAAACCGTTTCCGGCTTTTGAGGGCTATTCCAGTCGATTACTCGCGGAGACTTGGGAGTCTAACAACTTGTACTGGGCGCGATTGGCGGATGAAAAGGGCTACTCGCCGGTCATGCTGAACCGCCTTGTTCCCGAACTGACTCATCGCATGGTCGAAAAGATTTTCGCCAGTGACTTCGAGGATTGGCCCGCCTTGCTTCGCGCCATGCGCGAAACCGGGGAAGAATTTCGGCAGGGTAAGATCGCCTCTTTGTCGACGACGGGCGCGATGGCTCGGCCTTGAACAATTTGCTGTGGAAAAAAGTCTTGAGTTCGGTAGACCACGCCGGAAGGACGACTCCGGCAGACTGGGCAGGGGTTATATGACCAAGAATTTCTCTCTATCGTGGGTGTTAGTTCTCACCCTATTTTCCGGTCCGGGTGCCTGGGTGGTTGCTCAGGAGAGTGAACCGAATATTCGCGTCGTCGTGGACATGGTGCAGTTGAACGTCGCCGTAACCGACAACAAGGGGAACTATGTTACCGGGCTTCATCCTTCTGACTTCGCTATCGTCGAGGATGGCATTGGACAAAAACTCGCCACTTTCGGAGAAGGCAACGAACCCGCCTACAGAGTGAGTGATGTTTCCGCGGGAAATGCGAAGGCTTCGGGCCAAACTTCCGGGGAAGGGCATCAAACGGATGTAAAGTCGGGCGAAGATCTGTCTTCTCTGAGTGCGATGGTAGCGGGAGCCAACGTTTTCCTTCTTTTCGACACCAGCAACTACATGTACCGCGGCTTCGTATTTGCTCAGGATGCTATCTCTGATTTCGTCCGTTCTCTCGAAAGCGCAGATAAAGTTGCCTTCTACTCGTACAGCCGTGATCTTTCTCGACCCGCGCCCTTAACTGCCGACCGAGCGCAGGTTTTGCGTGGAGTACGTGCGACCGTAGCGGGAGACGATGCGGCGCTCTATAACTGTTTGTTGCTCACTATAAAAGATGCAGCCCATTACACCGGCCGCAAAGTGGTGGTGGTGTTCTCCAACGGCCCGGACAACTCCAGCATGGTGCCCCCCGAGGATGTGGCCGAGTTAGCGCAATCGACGGGTACCGCCATTTACATGATCAGTACGCAATTGGCCAAGTTGGAACCTGTTTCCACAGCGGTCTTCGAACGTATGACGGCAGCAACGGGGGGCAAAGCCTATTTTGCCAAGAACTGGAGGGATGAACAACGGGCATTCGCTTCGATCCGTGATGACCTGGCGCATCTCTATTCGCTAAGCTACTATCCGCAGGCGAATCCCAACACAGGATGGCGCGGCATCACCGTGAAGCTCGTGGGCGATGGTTTGAAGAAGTACCACATCCGCACGCGCAACGGTTATCGACCCCAACCCGGCCGATTCGCCGCGGGAAATGCGACGGCTTCAGCGGCGGAAACTCTGCCGAGCAATCAATAGGCGAATCGTTTCACCTGGTTAGGTTGCCTACTTTGCTGCTCCGTAACTTTTCTGCCGCATATTCCGGCGTGATATCACGTTGCGGCGATCCCAGCATTTCAAAGCCGACCATAAACTTCCTGATGCTGGCAGACCTTAGCAGAGGCGGAAAAAAGTGTGCATGGAAGTGCCACTCAGGATGGTCCGTTTCGTCCGTCGGTTGCTGGTGGAATCCCATCGAGTAAGGGCAGGGCACCTGAAACAAACCGTCATACCGGCTGGTGATGTTGCTTAGGATAGCGGCGAGCGAGGATCGTGCTTCTGCATCAAGCGCGCCCATGTTGCCTAAATGCGCTTTGGAGACGAGCAACACCTCATAGGGCCAGACTGCCCAGAAGGGAACCACGGCGAGAAAATATTCATTTTCGCAGACCAATCGGTCTCTCGAATCTGACTCGATGGCGATGTAGTCGCATAGCAGACAGGTGCCACGCTGTTTTCGATATTCGACGAAGGAGTCTTGCTCTTTGGCGGCTTCATTCGGAATGCTCGAGGTCGCCCAGATTTGTCCATGCGGATGAAGATTACTGCATCCCATCATCTTTCCGCGGTTCTCAAAAAGTTGCACGTAGTTGATGCCGGGTTGTCGGCCCAAGTCTTGGTATTGTTCTACCCAAACGTCGATCAGGCCACGAATTTCTCCAGGCGACATTCGGGATAAAGTAAAATCGTGCCGCGGGGAGAAACACACAACCCGGCAAATGCCGCGTTCAGCCCGCGCAACCAGAATGCCCTTTTCTTCTATATCGATTTGCACTTCCGGCGTTTCGGGCTGCAATGCGGCGAAATCATTGTTGAACACGAATGTGTGGGAATAGGCCGGGTTGCGTACGCTTCCGGCGCGAGCGTTTCCCGGGCAGAGATAACAATCTGGGTCATAAGACTGGACTGGTTCCGGCTCCGGAGGCTCGCTCTGGCCTTGCCACGGACGTTCAGTTCGGTGCGGCGACACCATTACCCAATCCCGCGTGAGTGGGTTGAAGCGTCGATGTGGAGAGTTCTGCAGTGCTCCGGCGGTTGCTTCGGACGTTGGCGGATGTTTCATTAGATTGCTGAAACCAATCCGGCGCCATCCGAAGCTTCGCAGATCAGGATCGTAGGATCTATTCCAGTTTTTCTTTTGTAATCCCGCTCGACCCGCTGCTGGACTTCCTCTGCGTGGACGGCATCCACGAGATTGACCGTGCATCCTCCAAAACCCCCGCCCGTCATTCGCGCGCCGTAAACACCCTCTTGGCCGCTAGCCAATTCAACCATCAGATCAAGCTCCGGAATACTGACCTCGTAATCGTCGCGAAGGCTGCGGTGAGACTCACCCATGAGCCGCCCGAATTCCGTGGTGTCTCCCGTCTCAAGTGCGCTGCCTGCGTGTTTTACACGATCATTCTCAGTTACGACGTGGCGAACACGTTTATAGATCAGGGGAGCGAGGCAGTCTCGATTTTGCTCCAATTCGTCGATATTCACATCACGGAGGGCACGAATTCCGGGCAGAACCTGGGCCAGCGCACGGAGACCATCTTCGCATTCGCGGTGCCGCGCGTTGTAGCCGCTGCTCGCATGCTCATGGCGAACCATCGTATTGCAAACCATCAGCCGCACCTCGGATGGAATGGGAAGCATCTGAAGATCGAGCGAACGACAGTCCAACATCAGAGCGTGTCCCGCGCGACCGTGGCAGGAGATGAACTGGTCCATAATTCCACATTGTGTCTCTGGGTAGAGATGCTCAGCCTGCTGACAAAGTTTTGCAACCGTAGTCAGGTCAACCCCAATTTGGGAGCTGCTCAACAGCGCCAACGCAGTTGAAACCTCGAGCGCTGCCGATGAACTTAAGCCAGAGCCTAAGGGCACCTCGCTCATGATCGCGAGGTCAGCGCCGCGCAGCTTGTATCCCGAGGATTCGAGCACTGCGGCTACGCCGCGTACGTAATCGCTCCAATGACCGGACTTTCCGGGGCGGATCAGGTCCAAGTCCAGATCGCGCATTTCACCGAAAGTTTCCGAATAGACCCGGAGTAGCCGACCTGCTCGCGGTCTGACGGCTACGTATGTGTTCAAGGCCAGAGCGGCAGGCATGACGAAGCCATCGCTATAGTCGGTGTGCTCGCCGATGAGATTCACTCTTCCCGGCGCCCGGTAAATCGCGGGATGGCCGCCAAACAGTTCGGCGAACAGGGTATTCAGTTTGCTAGTGGCTTCGGATGTCAAGCTGTCGTTTCACCTGAGTTGTCTCGGCTATCTTCCTCTGTGTAACTTCGCGTCCTTTGTGGTTGACGAAGTGAAAAGGCTGGAACCACAAAGGACACGAAGGTCCACAAAGGTTTGGGCGGGCTTGCATCAGAGACTGCGCTACGGTCTGACTGTGACCATTGTTACGCCATGCGATGCAACCGAAGCTGAAAACTTGCCCGTAAATCGGCCCAGATCTTTTCTCTGCCACAAATCCCGGACAGAGGCTTCCAGATGGCTGGGATAACCGAGATCTTCCCAGGCGACGCTGATTTCGTGATCGGCACTCCCGCGATTGAACAGAATGACCGCCCGGCTGCCGTCCTTCATTTGCTTCGCCCACACTTCCAAGTCCCCGTTCTTGTGCACGCGCCGGCCTTCACTACCCAGCGGGTCCTGATCGACCGCGATCACTTCTTTGTTGGTAAGGATTTCGCGAATCTCCGGACGCATACTGCGCAGATCATTACCCGCAATCAACGGAGCAGCGAGAATCGCCCACAGGCTAAAGTGCGAACGGTATTCGGTATCGGTCATGCCGCCGTTGCCCACCTCAAGCATATCGGGATCGTTCCAGTGTCCAGGCCCGGCATAGCTCTCGATGCCATTTTGCAGATCGACGACATCCACCATGCCGTTCGAACAACAATCGCC
>Ga0206819_10224_pt1 | contig 19716 bp, 22 predicted proteins | sample Alteio_BWOrgCont_87_FD_152855 | JGI IMG/M metagenome (GOLD analysis project Ga0206819, IMG submission 152855) | Enriched cells from forest soil in Barre Woods Harvard Forest LTER site, Petersham, Massachusetts, United States -... | ecosystem: Environmental > Terrestrial > Soil > Temperate forest >... | reverse complement strand
TGAACTCAGTTACTTCCGACAATGAAACTCCGATTACGTTCTTCAAATGCGGATTACCGAAGTGACGTTTACACCGCCAAGGCCTGCGACTACGATCCAATTGTGGTTTGGCAGTTCTGGGGGAGGGCTGCCGAGGCGTCCTAAACTGAAAGGTTTAGGACGTTTTTATTTGCCGGGACGGCTTCGGCTTCTTGTTCGCCATTCCCAAGGGGCCGAATCCTGCGACTTCTCTTCCAGCATTGCATCAAATGGAGTGTTACGATTGATTAGGCCCATCTAGGGATGGGCTTTTATACTGTTCGGTTGGGCACGTCCGCGAGACGCGCCGGGAAAGGGAATTATGGCAGGCAATGGAATCGTTGAAGTGACTGATTCGAATTTCGACCAGGACGTCCTTAAGTCAGAGACTCCGGTGTTGGTTGACTTTTGGGCAACCTGGTGCGGACCTTGCCGCGCGATTGCCCCGATCGTTGAAGAGTTAGCAAAGGACTACCAAGGCCGAGTCAAAGTCGGCAAAATGGATGTCGATAGCAACAGCGCCACTCCCATGCGGTATGGAGTGCGCGGCATCCCGACCTTGCTGGTGTTCAAAGGCGGGGAAGTGAAAGAGCAGATCGTCGGCTACGTTCCCAAAGAGACGATTCAGAAGGCTCTGGACAAGCACATCGGCTGAGTTATTTCGATGATGATTTTGAGGGTTCGAGCGCCCGGTCGTCACCGGGCGCTTCGTGTTATGGGGCAAGCGATTGCTGGATCAATACTTCCGCAACACTCCAATCACCCGTCCTTGAACTTCGACCGACGCGGCGGGCACGATGATTGGCTGCATGGTGGCGTTGGAAGGCTGCAGGCGGATGCTGTCACCTTCGCGATAAAAACGCTTGAGTGTCGCGTCCGATCCTCCAACTAGAGCGACAACGATATCCCCGTTGTGAGCGGTCTTCGCCTTCTCGACCAGCACGTAGTCTCCGCTCATAATGTGTTCATCCTGCATAGAGTCGCCTCGCACCTCAAGAACGAATACTTCTTTAGAGCGGACGAAATCAGCCAGCGAAATTGTCTCCGGGGTTTCCACGGCTTCAATGGGTTGGCCGGCTGCGATCCGTCCGAGCAGCGGCAGCACCATCGTCGTATTTACCGACATAGCCTGCTTTAACCTGCCTTTGGGTGGAAGCAGGTCAATTGAGCGGCTGCGGTTATAATCGCGCGTCAACAGACCTTTTTTCTCGAGATTGGAGATATGCTTGTGTACCGTCGCCAGCGAACTCAGTCCCAAGCCTTCTCCAATTTCTTCGAATGACGGAGAGTAGCCCTGCTTCTGCACGAACTCGGAAATGAAGTCGTATACTTCCCGTTGTCTGCGTGTGATGGCCATGGCACTCATTGTAAGCGAATGAAAGGCGAAGTCAAGAGTTTTGCGTCCCCTCTGAATACTCTTTCCAACCCTATCCTTTGTGTACCTCTGTGCCCTATGTGGGTTGATGAACTTCAAATGCGATGAACACGAAGGACATGAAGGTAAACAAAGAAAAACTGTTTGGTCGGAGATCCGGGCTCGCCAGCCGTAACTTTTTAGCCCCTGCCGTTATCTAATGAGAGGATTGATAAGGAGAATTTCATGCCTGAAAAAGTGACGAAGTCTGAAGAAGACTGGAAAAAGCAATTATCGCCCGAGCAATACCAGGTAACCCGCAAAGCGGGAACGGAGCCAGCGTTTACGGGCAAGTACTGGAAGACCAAAGACGCCGGAACCTACGCTTGCGTGTGCTGTGGAGAGCCGTTGTTCACGTCGGAAACCAAGTTTGACTCGGGTACGGGTTGGCCAAGCTTCTTTAAGCCGATTGACCCGTCCGCGATCGCTGAAGAGACCGACAACGCTTACGGGATGGTGCGGACCGAAGCGCGTTGCGCCCGCTGTAATGCACATTTGGGGCATATTTTCCCTGATGGTCCGGCTCCGACTGGTTTGCGCTACTGTATGAATTCAGCGTCGCTCGATCTGAAGAAGAATGATGTGAAGTAAGAATGAAGGCAGGAATATCTGCCGGAAGTGGAAATGACGCGGGCACTTGGGAGTCTTCCCCAGTGCCCGCTTCTTTGTGAGCCAAACTCGCCTAGTTGGATTCGTTGTAGATAACCTTGCTGCCATGCGCCAGGGTCGCCGAGCTCGCCGCGCTGGCGGCCGCAGCCGCTGCCGCTGCCTTAACGGGTTCGCCGGGCTTCGTCGCCTGTGGCTTCTCGTTCTGTTGCGCGGCCTGAACCTCGACCGCGCCCTTCACCATCGCGCCGTCTTCAATGCAGATCCGCGGAGTTACGACATCGCCGGTCAGCGAGCCTTCACTGCGAATGTCTAAACGATCCGTGCAACGGATGTTCCCCGTCACCGTGCCCATCACTACCACTTCCTTGGCATTGATATTGGCGACGACGACTCCGTTGCGTCCAACTGTGACGCGACTGTCGGCAAAATTAACCGTGCCCTCGATGCGGCCGTCGATAAACAGTGATTCGGAGCCGCTCACCTCGCCCTTGATGACGACCGAGCGTCCGATCGTAGCCTGCTCCATCGGAGTGCTTATGTTCTTGGGTGGTGTGTACGGAGTGGGGTTCGTGGAATATTTAGGAGCGTTGGCGGGATTCTGCGCTGGCTGCAACATCGGTTTCGGCCTTCCTTGTTCCGCGCGGCTTAGCTCGGGTTCGGCGAAGCGCAGCCGCATGCGGCGCTGGTGAGATGGTGGCCATGGGCCAAATTGACTATCGCACGCACTTTGGGAATAGAGGAGGTTACGGAAGAACAGGTCCCAGCGGCGCTTAAGATAGTTCGCACCCCAACTACGCTCGGGACCGGAGCGATAGCTTGACTCTACGAAGTTCCCAGCACGATCTTATGGCCATCGTTGCGAACCGTGTAGCACCCTGGCGATTTCGACGCTATTGCGTCGCACTCGGTACACGAGGATGAATGGGAGCGAAGATAAGCCAGTTCACGTGTGCCCTCGACCCACTGCTAGCCGAATATAAACAACGCAGCTTCTGGCTAGGCCTCGAGCGCCTGCGCCAAACCTTCCCACTCGGCCAGACAGTTTTGCAGCTCCCCGCGATGACTGGCTAACGCTTGTGTGAGACGCGTCGTCTCTTCGGCACTCACAAAGTTTTGCAAAGCGGATTCGCACTCGGCAATCGCGGTTTCGGCGCGAGAAATCTCGGCTTCGAGTTCCTTCACGCGTTCTTCCATTTGTTTGCGCTTGATGGGATTCAGGCGTTTCGACTTGTTTTCGTCGGCAACTGCCGGCTCGATCTTGTTACCGTTAACTGGCTGCGCAATGTTGGCCGAACGGCTCACCGTTTCCTGCAACTTTTCCGCGCCGCCTTCTTTTCGCCAGCGATAGTCTTCGTAATTTCCTGGATAAATTTCCACTTTTCCATCGCCCACTTCGAATACCCGCGTCGCCAGTTTGTCGATGAAATAACGATCGTGCGAAACGAAGACGACCGTGCCGGTGTAATCCATCAGCGCCTTCAGTAGGACATCCTTGGCGCGCATGTCGAGATGGTTCGTGGGCTCGTCGAGCAGCAGAAAATTCGCCGGATGCAACAGCATTCGCAGCAACGCATAGCGATTGCGTTCGCCGCCCGAGAGCACACCGATGCGTTTGAAAACATCATCCGCCGAGAACAGAAAACAGCCCAGCAGGCTGCGCAATTCGGTTTGGGTGGAGCGCGGTGAGAGTTCGCCAATGTCGTCGAGAATGCGCGCGTCCGGATTCAGCTCCTTGTATTGATCCTGAGCGAAATAGTCGGGCAACACATTGTGGCCCAGGCGAAATTCGCCTCCGCTGAGAGGTTCGGTTTCCGCCAGCAGCTTGATCAGCGTTGATTTACCGGCGCCGTTCACTCCCACCAGGGCGATGCGGTCGCCGCGCTCGATCATGAAGCCGACATCGCGAAAGACTTCCTTCTCACCGTAGGCCTTCGCCACATCAAGGAACTCGGCAACAATCCGGCCGCTCGGCTTCGGCTGCTGGAAAGAAAAATGAATCACCTTTTCTTCTTCCGGCAACTCGATGCGGTCGATCTTTTCCAGCTCCTTGATACGGCTTTGCACCTGCTTGGCTTTGGTCGCCTGATAGCGGAAGCGATTAATGAATACTTCCAACTGCTCGATGCGCTCCCGCTGATTGCGATAGGCGGCTTCCAGTTGCTCCATGCGCTGCGTCTTCGAAGCCAGATACTTCTCGTAGTTGCCCGGATAAAGATGAATCCGCTTGTTCCAGATCTCAGCAATCTTGTTGACGGTCACATCGAGAAAATAACGGTCGTGCGAGATCAAAACAAACGCATTGGGATAATGCGTCAGATACTCTTCCAGCCAGTTGCGAGCTTCGAGATCGAGATGGTTCGTCGGCTCATCCAGCAGCAACAAATTTGGCTCCTGCAGCAGCAGCTTGGCTAACGCAATGCGCATCTGCCAGCCCCCGGAAAATTCTTCGGTCTGGCGATGCCAATCTTCTTTGCTGAACCCGAGGCCCATAAGTACGCTTCCGACTCGGGCTTCAATGGCGTATCCATCATGTGCGCGAAATTCGTGTTCCAGGCGTTGATAGCGTTGCGCGACCTGCGTGTACTCGGGAGAAGCCTGATCCAGTTCCGACATGCGCCCAGTCAGTCTTTCCATCTCCTGCTCCATTTCGCGCAAATGGGAAAAAACCGCCATGCACTCGGCGAACACGGTGCGCCCAGAAAGGGCGAGCCCATCTTGCGGCAGATAGCCCGCGCTTATGCCCTTGGCCGTGCTGATGGAACCGTAATCGAGCGTTTCAATTCCGGCGAAGACCTTCATCAGCGTGGATTTTCCGGTGCCGTTCGCGCCCACCAGTCCGATGCGGTCGCGAGGCGTAATCATCCAGTCGGCTCCCTCGAACAGGAGCTTGTGACCATAACGTTTTCCGGCAGAAGACAGCTGAATCATGAATAGTTCAATCGTCTCATGAGCGGGGTGGTTTGAAGAAGAGAAGCGCGCTGTGGGTGTACAATTCCAGCCGTAGTAACCTTCCCCCGACAATCTAAGGAGAATCTCATGCGAAAGATTGGGATAGGTCTGTGTGTGTTCATTTCGGTCAATGCATTCGGCGCAAAGCACAGGAACGATATTCCGGCGGCGCCCTTGCCGACGGTCGTGGTGAATGCAAAGAAGATTTTCCTCACTAACGGTGGAGGCAGCAACCTTGCCTACGACGCTTTTTATTCAGACATGAAGCAGTGGGGTAAGTATGAAATTGTTGGTTCCCCCAGACGAGGCAGACCTAATCGTTGAACTCGCCTATCGGGTTGATCACGGCGGGACTCACGGTGCTCAGATTTTGGACCCGCAGGTTACGCTCACAATCTACGATCCGAAGACAAAGAACTCGCTTTGGTCCGAGGTGGACCACAGGAGATTGGCGCGCAGGGAGAAGAACCGAGAGAAGGAAACAACTAACTCAGCCGACCGTCTAGTCGAGGACCTGAAAGTTAGGGTGAGCGCCCCCCAACAGTGAAGGGCCCCGAGCGACGGGAGGCGTGTCATTTGACAAACGCGATGTAATATACCATAGTATATACCATGCCTCGGATCGCCAAACTCTTTCTTAATGGACGCAGCCAAGCCGTTCGCCTGCCCGCCGACCTGCGCTTTGAAGGGTCGCAGGTCTACATTCGGCGCGACGAGGTTACCGGGGACGTCATTCTGTCGCGGCGTCCGGAATCCTGGCAGGACTTTTTTGCCTTAGCCAAAACCGTCGACGTCCCCAAGGATTTTCTTAGCGATCGTAAAGATGCCCCGCAAGAGCGGGATTTGTTCTAAGTGCCAATCCGCTATCTGCTCGACACCAATACCGTCAGCTACATCATCAAAGGAAATCGGCCTCGCGTTCGGGAGCGACTCTTGCGGGTGCCCATAGCCGAAGTGGGAATCAGCGTGATCACGGAGGCCGAACTTCTCTTTGGGTTGGCTCGAAGGCCCGCCGCGACGAAACTGAGGATCGTGGTCGAGGAGTTCCTGCTACGCGTCGAGGTGTTGGCCTGGGGCTCCGACGCGGCCCAACAATATGCAACGATACGCGCAGCGTTGGAGAGCGGCGGCGAACCGATCGGCAATCTTGACCTGATGATCGCCGCACAGGCTCTTGCTTCCGACCTGATACTGGTGTCGAGTGACGCTGTTTTCAAGCGCGTGAAAAACTTGAAGATCGAGGACTGGAGCAAGTAGTAAACCGCAAGATTGTTAAATCGAGGGCTACTGCGCGGTCATTGCCTTCCCTGCGCCCAAGTGCTCCATCGCCCGGTCGACCACAGCTTGCATTTCTTTCGCGTACTTCACTTCGCGGCCTTTGGCCAGGATTTTCTTGGCGTCGTCAGCGCTGAACCAGGTCGGATTGCGCTCGGGCTCATGCGACCCATTGATCATTTCCACTTCCATCAGGAAGGCCTTGATCACAAATTCGCGCACTCCCGGAGGTTTCCAGAACACCCCTTTGGAATGTAAATACAGATGAAAATGCCGTGGCTCGATGTGGCCGCGAACTCCGGCTTCTTCCCACGCTTCACGCTCGGCGGCCTGACTGTGCGACATCGAGGGCTCAGGAGAACCCTTGGGAAACGTCCACTTGCCGCCGCCATTCGTGTTGACCAGCAGGAATTCGATCGACTCCTCTTGCCGCCGGTAGCACACGGCAGCTACCTGCAGCGGTAAAGCGAAGCGTGAGAGCCGAGGCGAAGCCACCTGCTACTCCTCAATCGAAGGTACTGACCTTCCTATAATAATTAGAGAATATTGCAGGAATGTTAAATTGCATCAAAAAAGGTGCAGCGGCTGCGGTTACGAGAGTTCTGAAAAGGGAAGGCCGGTGAGGGCGAATCGCTAAACGCTTACCGGTGAATGCTCCAGCGAATGCATGGTCTTCATGATCGTGGAGATGACACTCTCGTTCCCGACTCCAGTGTTGATCATGAGATGGTAGAGGCAACGCGTCGGCCAGTCCGCGCCGAAATAGCGCTTCACAAACGTGATTCGATCGCGGTCAATCGTTTCCAGTAATTCCTCCGCGTCTCGTTTGCTCTTGCCGAGCTTCATCAACCGGCTAAGCTTTTCCTCGTGGGGCGCATACAGAAAAACGTGAAAAGCTTCCGCACGCTGACGCAGAAAATACGGCGCGCCTCGACCGACGATGACACAATTGCCCGCCTCCGCGACTTTTTCCATGACCTGATGCCCCACAGTCACAAAGCTGTCGCTATCGAACGCGCTGGCTAACGGAATGCTGCGCTCCTGGCTCCCGCGCCAAAACACTTTCACCAGACGCTGAAAGGCACTATCCGCTCGCTCCTCGCAGCGCTCCACGGTCGAACAATCCACGTTGGCGAACTTGGCAATCTCCTCCGTCAAAGCGTGGTCCCAGAGTTTCCAGCCCAGCTGTTTGGCAAGCTCGCCGGCGATCTCGCCACCGCCGCTGCCATATTCGCGTTCGACCGTAATGATGCGGTACATCAGTTCGTCCTCTGCCAGGAAGATGAAAACGCGGCGTTCATTTTATCCAGATCTTAGGTTCGACCGACATACCGGGACGCAGCACGTGCTCTTTCGTCTCTCCCGGATCAAAGGTAATTTTCACCGGGATGCGTTGCACCACCTTCACATAGTTGCCGGTCGCATTCTCCGGAGGCAGCAAGCTGGTAATCGCGCCACTGGCCCCGGCAATGCTTTGTACGTGTCCGTTGTAGTCCTTGCCATTGGTGTCTACGTGGATCGTGGCTCTTTGGCCGACTTGCATGTGCTTGAGCTGGGTCTCCTTGAAATTTGCGGTTACCCAGATGTCGTCCAGGTTGATCACTCGCATCAATTCCTGTCCGACTGAAACATTCTGTCCAACTTCCACGGTTCGATTGGTGACGACTCCGTTCACCGGAGCCAGGACCATCGTATATTGCAGATCCAATTCGGCCTGCTCCAAGGCGGCTTTCTTCAGTTCAGCCTGCGCTTCCGCGGATTGCGCTCGCGATCGAATGGTGGCGACCTGTTGTGGTCCCGTAGCCGCTGCGCGTAGATTTGCTTGTGCCTGAGCCAGCCGGCTCTGCGCCTGACGCACTTGATGATCTGCGGCCGACGCCGACGCACGAGCTGCATCTACCGCCGCCGCGCCCGCATTGGCTGCGGCCACAGCCTGATCGTATTGTTGCTGCGAAATTTCCTGCTTGTCGACTAATTGTTTGTAGCGCACCAGATCGTTCTGCGCCTTCACATTGTTGGCCTGAGCTTCCACCAACTGCGCATTGGCCGCGGCATATTGCTGACGGGCAGCGGCGATTCCTGCGTTCGCATTCTCCACGTCCGCCTGCGCAGAGGAGGTTTGACTGTTGGTGTTGACAGAAGTGATTGGCACATTAACCCGCGCAGCGTCTGCCTGAGCCACTGCGTCGGCGTAGTCCGCCTTCGCTCGATCCACAGCCACCTGATAGTCCTTTGGATCGATCTCAACCAGAGGAGTTCCCTCCGCGACGTACTGGTTGTCTTGCACCAAAAGCTTCAAGACATGACCCGAGACGCGGGTGCTGATCGAGTTCAAGTGGCCGTCAATCTCGGCGTCGTCGGTGTCTTCATAGCTCGCAAAGTAGCGCCACAGGAAAAAGCCAGCCACCAGCAATACCACGATTCCTACGATGAGAAGCACGCGGAATCGCGGGTTACGCGATTGAAAGCTCTTCCAGCGGAGATCTCTGTCCGACGCTGGCAACGGGCCAGGTTGATTTGCCGGCCGCTGCGCCTGAGGCTGACTGTCCTGCACCGCCGTGCTTGTGTTTTCTGCCATGATTTCACTTACCCTGATTCTGCAGGTATTGCTTCACACCTTCTTCAGCAAAGCCCACTGCCTTCGCCAGAGATATTTTGGCGATGTTGTGCGAATAGAGGCTGGAGATGTAATTCTCTTTGGCCGATACCAGCGCCTCTTGTGCCTGCACCACCTCCAAGCTGTCCGTAACGCCAGCGGAAAATCGGTCTTTTGCCTGATCCAGCGTCTGACTGGCAAGGTCAACCGAGCTGCGTGCTACCTCGACTTGCTCCGCTGCGGAAACCAGGTCGAGACGCGCACTCCGAACTTCGTAGTCGATCTGGCCGCGCAGATTTTCCAACTGTTGACGGCTCTGGCGCAACGTGGCTTCCGCCTCTAAAACGTCTGAGTGCGTGTGTCCACCCTCAAAAATTGGAATATTCAAGGTCGCGCCCACTGCAAATACTCCGTGAGAACTGCCCGGCCGGCTACCCGCTACTCCATAGTTCCCGGCCATATCGAGAGAAGGATAGTGCTCGGCAGTCGCCGCCCGGCGAAATTCCTCTGCGGACCGCACCTGCAGTGCCGCCGCGAGATAATCGGGCCTTGCTGCATAGGCGCGCTGCAAATCTTCCTCGATCGGCAAAGTCGCCAGCGGCTCATACGGAGCCTCGGTAGTAAGACTAAATTCCTGCCCCGGAGGCAAGCCAATTACGCGCCCCAGAGCCAGTTTCTCCTTCGCATAATCATTGCGGGAGACGATCAACTGCTGTTGCCGGCTTTGTAGTTCGACGTGCTCTCGCAGCGTGTCGATCGCCGGAGTCACTCCCGCCTTCTGCTGGTCGGCGGTCTTATCGTACAGCGCTTGCGCCGTCTCCACATCGGCCTCTGCCGTGGTCACTCGGGCGGCTCCGGCGAGCGTCTGAAGATAAGCGTTCCCCACCGCAAGTATCACGAACTCGCGGGCGTTTTTCAACGACAATTGCGCAGCCTTCTCGTTAGATACGGCGCCGCGTTTGCGCTCGATGGCATGATAATCGAACAGCGACTGAGTCACGTAGGCGCCGCTTTGGAAGACTCCTATCGGCCCGATGACGTTGGGAAGCCCCGGGAAGTTAAAACGAAATCCTAAAGCCGCCAGGTCGATCTGTTCGGCGGTTTCGTTGATCGATGCGTTCAGGTGAGGAAGCAGTTCGCTAAGTTCTTTCCACTTCTCCCCTCGCGCGGTCAAGGCCGTATCACTCTGCAGCAGCACGCCCAGGTTGTTTCTCAATCCGCGATCGATTGCGTCTTTGAAGGAAAGCGGTAATACGTCGCCCGTCGCCTTCCCCTCGGGCACGCTGCCCGAAAAAGCAGCTTGGCCCGAAGCTGCGCTCGAACTGTTGGATTGGCCGGAACTGCTGGATGAACTGCTGCTGTACGAAACCGATCCGGTTTGCGGCGCTGTCCCCAGGGTCGGAGCTTGGCCCAACGCAGGTCGGCAAAGTAGAAAAAAGCTAACCAGAACGCAGGGAACTGCCCAAGAAGCAAAAGGTATCCTCTTGCACCGCAAATGGCTCCTCGGGCTCAAGTCCTTCATAGATGATTAGCAGGGGCATAGGCAGCCCAATACAGTTTCATGTTGATTCGCGCTGCCGGCCTATAGATGCAAACCATTGTCACCGCGTGATGTTCGTGTCGTGCTTATTCTAGCGAAAGAATGAGTAGAATAGAGAGAACTAAGCAGGGAATGTCTAATGTTTACGCAATTCAGCTCCGGCATTCCGAAACGCCAGGCCGGCTTCTTAGGCACATCGCTGGCGCTGCATCTCGCAGTGCTGGGATGGCTCCTACACAGCCCCACTCCGATCTTCGTCGCGCCCGCGTCAGCGACCAGAGGCCAATCGGGCGGCTCTTTAACTCGCATTTATTTCGGCGGTGACTCCGGCGTTTCGCAGGAACATCCGAAGCCCCAGCTTACTTTGCCGCGGCCGCCGAAGAGCGAACGAACACATCGTTTGGAACCTCCTCCACCAAAGATGGAGGCGGGTAACGAAACTGCTTCCGTTCAGCCGAGCGGTCCCGCCGCCGGCTCGCTCTACGGATCACTTTCGTACGGCAACGCGACCGGTCCCGAAGTTCGACCCGCCTTGCCCATCGTTTCTCCTGATCCAGTATTTGGATCTGACGCTGCCGGCTTGGCGGGCGACGTGATTATCGAAATCACAATCGACGAGGCGGGAACGATTGTCCAAAAAGTAGTGCTTCAGAGCCTCGGCGCTTCTGTCGATCAAAGAGTGCTGGCGGCTCTTGAGAAATGGCATTTCACCCCCGCAACCAAGAATGGCGTTCCGATTCCCTCCAGGCAGGATGTCTACTATCATTTTCCGCGCTGAACGCAGATATCCGCGAACTGGTTTCGCCGGCTCACGATTGAGCGCTATTATTTCACTGTCATGACTCGTTGCCTGTGCTTTGCAATGCTGTTGTTTGCTGTGGGTCCCAGTGTGGCCGCGCAGGAGACGACGCTCGAACTTGATCCGGCAAGTACTCGGATCGAGTTCACGGTAGCCGCCACCCTCCACACTGTGCATGGAACTTTCGCACTCAAGAGCGGAACGATTCAGTTCAACCCTTTGACCGGCTCAGCAAGCGGCGCCGTCGTTGTCGACGCGACCAGTGGCGACAGCGGGAGCAGCGGTCGCGACCAAAAAATGCACAAGGACATCCTGGAAAGCCAGCGCTACCCGGAAATCACTTTCGCGCCCACAAAAATGTCAGGCAAGCTCGAGCCGCAAGGAGAATCCAGCGTGCAAGTCGAAGGCATTCTCACACTCCACGGGAGCGAGCATCCTATAAGCCTAGTTTTGCCGGTGCGGGTTAACGGAAACAATCTCCAGGCCCAAACCCACATTCTCATTCCATATGTCGCCTGGGGACTAAAGAATCCCAGCTCATTCGTGCTTCATGTGAACGATAAAGTCGAAATCAACGTCACTGCAGCCGGGCATCTACGACCCGCCCACTCTCAAGCAAACTGACGATCGGCAAGAAATCTCTGCCGAATAGACGAAGTCTGCCGAACGACCATTTCGGGAACGCTTCAACCCATCTCGATCCTTGCTGTTACGGTGCCTGTTTCCCTCACTGTGAGCCCCATCACACGCAGGTGTGACATCGTACGCAGCGCCCGCAGCTGCTGCCGCTCGATAATCCGATCAGGATGCCGAGCCGCCTTCATTCCCCGGTCTCGGAACGCTGGATGTTCGAAGAGCGCCAATTTAGAAAGGATCGAATTCAAAATGATCGAATCTTTTGCACCTTCATACCGAGTTCACGTGTGGCCGCACGTGGCTGAAACAGGAGTTCATTATGCAATCTTTGAAGTTATGCGCAGCCAGTCCCGCAGCCAGTCTGTACGGAACTCGCATCCCCAGTCCACGTCAGCGGCAGGTTATCGAACTTGTCGCGCAAGGACTCAAAAACAGCGAAGTCGCGAAAATTATCGGGACCAGCGAATACGTCGTCAAAAACCACCTACGCATCATCTTTGACAAGATCGGATGCTGGAATCGCGTCGAGCTCGCGCTCTGGTACGAAGCCCGCAGGCATGAAAGCCTTATGGACAGCGAACGCGATCACGCAATGGCCTAGATGGGTTCTACTCGTCGCGGTGAACCGTCTCCATCGAGAAGGCGGGAAGACAAACAGCGATATATTCGGCGCCTCCCTCGGCGGGGGTGGAGTACTGGATCCACTCGCCGCCGTGGGTGATGACAGCCTGTCCCGAAGTTACGTCCATTTCACCGTCCTTATGCCGCACCCGGATCATGCCCTTCAGAACCAGCGTGAACTCGTCGAACTCCGGAGTCTGCCCTGGTTCCTCCCAGCCCTGCGGACTACGCATATGGGCGACGCTGACACCGGCAGTCTTCGTGTTAATCCTTCCGATGTATTCGTCGATAAGCTTCGGTTTGGTTCCCGCTGCAGAGACGCGAGTGGGCTGCGCTACAAGAGTCGGCATAAGTGCTCCTCGAAGACAATTACTCTAACAAGAGCAGACGCAACTTGGGAAACCAGGATCAACCAGTTATGAATTTCTGGATTGCCCGCAGAGGCTGGACGAAGCGACTGTCTCACACACAAACAAAAGCGCCTGCTAAGATAGCTGGTTCATATGCCGTCCACGCTCCCGAATGTCGCTGCCCAACCAGAATCGGCGACTGCGGCATCGCCCTCGGCGTCATCGCGCCTGATGTCGCTTGATCTGTTTCGCGGAGCAACCATCGCCGGAATGATTCTGGTCAATAACGCGGGCAGCGAGCCTAATTCCTACTGGCCGCTCAAGCACTCCCAGTGGAATGGCTGGACCCCAACGGATCTGGTGTTCCCGTTCTTCCTTTTTATCGTCGGCGTGGCCATGACTTTTTCTTTCAGCTCACGCTTGAAGCGCGGCGAGTCTCGGCAAGAGCTTTTGCGCCATGTACTCTGGCGCGGCCTGGCGCTCTTTGCCTTGGGCATGTTTCTGAATGGCTTTCCTAATCAATATCAGTTGGCCTCGTGGCGGGTGTACGGTGTGCTGCAGCGGATCGCGATCTGTTATGTGATTTCGGCAATTCTCGCTTTGTGGACAGACTGGCGAGTGTGGCTTGTCACCATAGTGGGCTGTCTCGTGGGATATTGGATTCTTATGCGCTTCGTCCCCGTGCCAGGATTCGGCGTGCCCACTCATGAGATCCCTCTGCTCGATCCCGATCGCAATTTCGCGGCCTGGCTCGACCGCCGCCTTCTTGCGGGACATTTGTACGAGGGCACCCGCGATCCCGAAGGCGTATTGAGCACCATTCCCGCAGTGGCTACCAGCCTCTTGGGAATGCTTACGGGACAATGGCTTCGTTCGGTGCGCTCGGCGCGAAGTAAAGCATTGGGCATGGCGGCGTTTGGATTGATCGGTGTCGTCGCGGGAAAAATTCTCAACCTCGGCTTTCCTATTAACAAGAAGCTTTGGACCAGCTCTTACGTAATCTTCACTGCTGGTCTGGCTTTGCTCGGATTGTCGCTGTGTTACTGGATCGCCGATGTCAAGAAATGGCGGGGACTCTGGACGAAACCGCTGTTAGTCTTTGGGATGAATGCCATCGCCGCCTACGTTTTTGCCGAAATCCTATCAGCGCTTCTCGATCACATGCACACCGGCAGTGGCCAAAGTTGGCAGGAATCCGTTTACGAGAAAGTATTCGTGCCGCTCTCCAGCCCGGCAAATGCATCACTGCTGTATGCGTTGGCCTATGTGGCAGTTTGCTGGACGGCAATGTTTGTGTTGTATCGCAAAGCGATCTTCCTCAAGATCTGATTCGAACATTCATTTGTCAACGAATCGGCATCTCATACGTCCATATTCAACCGGTAAGAACCAAGGAGAGTTTGTGGTCGATCACAAGCGCGGGGCGGGGATGCGATGCTTTCTTCTGACGCTGGCTGTCTGTTGTTTGCTGTGTGCCAATGGAGTCGCGCAACAAAGCCAATCCAGCGCGCCGCCTGACGCGCCCTCCGCCAGCGCGCCGCGTCAAACTGCGCAGCAGGGTGGGAACCCCTTGCAAAGTGGAGTAGCTTTCTTCACCCTGCTGCAGCGAAAATCACTGGTCTTTCCCGACCTCGCTACCAACGCCAGTTCGTTCGGAACCTGGGACAAGTTCAAGTTGGCGGCAAACAACAGCGTGTCCATATCCACACTCGCCCTGTCCCTGATGGCTGCGGGCTACGGGCAGGCGATCAATCGGCCTTCGGGATATCACCAGGGCGCCGACGGATACGCCAAGCGCTTCGGAGCCGAGATGGCGCGCGCCGCTTCGGAGAACCTGTTTGGAACTTTCATGATCGCATCTGCCTTGCACGAAGATCCGCGCTTTTATGTGAGACGGAATTATTCTTTTAAACAATCGGTGAAGTACGCCGCCGTCAGAGTCGCGATTACGCGCAGCGATTCGGGCGAGCGGGTCGTGAACTATGCCGGACTGCTCGGCCCCCTCGCCGGCGAAGGCTTGGCCAACACCTACTATCCGGAACAGAACCGAACTGTCGGGGAAACCTTCACCCGCTACGCGTCCGACATAGGCTGGAAGTTCGGCGGAAACCTGCTGCGCCAATACTGGCCCGTGATCAATAGGAAGCTGAAGCTGGCCCAAGCGCCTACGGTCGAGCCGCCGCCCACGACCCCGCCGCAATGATTCGAATGCGCGCGCTGTTGATCGGAGCTGTGGTTCTGGTCTCCTACGCGTATTTCTATCAGGCCGGCGGCTGGAATCAGAATTCACGCTTCGATCTCGTGCGTGCCGTGATCGAGCAGGGCACGCTGCGGATCGACTCCTACCACGAGAACACCGAAGATAAAGCATTCGCAAATGGCCACTACTATTCCGACAAAGCTCCCGGACTCGCGCTCGTAGCCGTGCCCATCGCGGAAGTGACAAGATTTTTCCTGCGAGTCGCAGGGCTTGATCCGGCGTCGCCCCGCGGTCTGGTGGCGATATCCTATTTCGTCACGCTATTCGGCGTCGCGCTTCCGATGGCCTTGGCGTGTGTCGTGCTCTTTCTCATTGCTTTTCAACTGGGAAGCGACGTCAACGCCGCTGCCTTTGGCGCTCTTGCCCTAAGCCTGGCAACCCCGATGTGGGCTTACTCGACGCTGTTCTGGGGACATTCGCTGGCAGGCGCGTGCCTGGTATTTGCCTTCGCATTTGCCTTGCGGCTGCGTCGCAATCAAAGTCACGCGCGAGATACGCTGCTGGGTTTGGCTGTAGGCTTAGCGGCGGGGTGGGCCACCGTTACAGAATATCCGGCGGCTCCAGCATCGGTGATCTTGGCCGTTCTGGCTCTGGGGTTAGTTTGGCGGGATGGCTGGCCGCGTCGTTCGCGAGTAGGCGTTGGCATCGCGATTGGCGCATTCGCTTGCATCGCGGTGCTTCTGATTTATCAGTTTCGCGTCTTCGGCTCCGCGTTTCAACCCAGTTATTCCTACTACCCGCCCGGCGCTTTCCCCTGGATGAAGCGCGGCTACATGGGACTGACTTATCCCAGAATCGACGTTGCCCTCAAATTGCTCTTCGGCTGCCGCCGCGGATTGTTGTTTGTGGCTCCGGTCGCTCTGGCCGCCCCGTTCGGCTTGCGTTCCCTGTGGAAGCAACCGGCCACTCGTGCCGCCGCTGTTGCCGCTACCGCGGTTGCAGCTTACTACTTCTTATTCAACGCTTCGTTCCTTGTGTGGCCCGGCGGCTGGTCGTACGGACCGCGCTACATGGCTGCGGGGCTGCCACTACTTTGCGTCGGATTAGCGCCGGCGTGGAGCAAGGCCCGCTCCCTTTGCCGAGTCCTGCTTGCTCTCGCTGCGGCTTGGGGATGCGCGTTCGCGCTCATGGCAGTCTCCACCACAGCGCAGCCGCCGGATAACTTTCATTGCGCTCTTTTCCAACTGATCTGGCCGTCGTTTTGGGCAGGCAAACTGTCGCTGAATTCGCAATCGATGCTCATGATTTCTGAAGACCCCCCCGGGCGTGCTCACGGCGCTTTCAACCTCGGAGAATTGGCCGGCCTGCATGGTCTGCCAAGTCTGATTCCGCTGCTGGCAGTCTGGGGTGTCGCGGCGATGTTGTGGGCTCGCATGAACCGAGCCGAAGGATAATAAACGCTGAGGCCATATCCCGCTGTCGTCTGCGGTGGATATGGCCATTCGCTGGTGGCGTAAATCCGCCCCTTCCTGCAATGACGCGAAGCCAAATCTTGGGTGCGAGTTTCCCGGCCCGATTGTTTCGGGTCGCCCTGTTGGCTCAGTAGAAGAACCCAAACGCTGCTCCCTGATCCTCTCCATCAATAATCGTATAGGGCGCTCCCGAAAAGATGGCTCCCGAGCTCGTAGCCGTGACTGAATACCCTACGCCATGCACGCCCGATCCGCTGGGCTGAAAGCGTTTCGTCTCGGTGGTGCTGGCCCAGCCGGTTTTTGGTTTCTCGTATAGGAAAACTTGTCCGTGCGGATTGATGGAGTCATCGGCGTCGGGATCGCCGACGACGATGAAGTTGTTGTTGGCGGCGAGGCCGTAGCCGAATCCGGGTCGTGTGAACTGCTCATCCGTGGTGAGCTCTGCTGTCGGCGTGCTGGATGATGCCCAGCCGCTTTCGGGTTCGACGTACACGGCCACGTAGTAATTCGGACCATTGTCACCGCCACCCGCACCCCCCCACAACCAGCACGCCAGCGATCAGCACGGACGAAACACCGAATCCCTTCACATTTCCATCCGCATCGGTGATCTCGGCAGTTTGCGTCATGTTCTGCCACCCGCCTTGAGTTTCGTGGTAGAGATAGGCTTTGCCAGGTTTGCTGGTGCGCGCGCTGATGGCGGCGAATACACCATTCACCGAGACCGAGGCGCCGAATTGATCCTGATTTTGTCCATCCGACGCGGTGAGTATGGCGGTTTCTGTGGAACTGGCCCACCCGTTAGCAGGTTCGGTGAATTCGTATGCCTCCCCCTGTTGTGTGTTACCCGCCTCGGGAGCTCCTACAATGATCGTCTTAACGCTGATGGCGACCGACTCGCCGAAAAAATTGTCCGTCGAGCCGTCGGACGACGTAAGCCGTGCGGTTTCATTGCCATCCGCCCAACCGTTCTTCCCCTCGACGAACACGTAAACAGAGCCTTGCTGTGGATTGCCATTCACGGTGTCTGCCAGAGCTCCCGCCACGATGGTGTTCTCATAAATCGCAACCGACTGAAAGATTGCGCCATCCGACGCCGTGAGTTGCGCAACGGGCGACCATTTGTTATTGCTCTCCTGATAGACATAGACCACGCCGGTCGAGGCTGCTGGCCCGTTAATGACAGCCAAGGTTTTTCCGCTGACCGCAACCGCCGTGCCAAAGTCGCTCGAACCCTTTACCGTATACTCGGTGGCGGCGAAGACATTCGAAACCAGAAGCAGGAAGAATGTTGCAAAGTGTTTCAAAGTGGCGTGTTTCACAGAGTTCCCCTCGGTTTTGGCTGAAACCAACTGTATCGCTACTCCGTCGAAGTGGGTAGAGCTTTTCGGCCTACTTCCTTAGTCTTTCTACGCGTTGCACGAACCGACGCTCACAGGTCGGCTTCGAGCGTTCAGCAAAACCCAACAGTTCAAAGCACAAAGAGCACCAAGAAAACTCCCTCAAAACCACCCCTTTGGAGAGTAACCTAGGTAACTTTTGCCGCCCCAAACCGCGTGATACGCTCGTCCAATAAGAAGCAAGAAATCAATAGTTTCCGGGGGAAATATGCTTCGCCGCTGGTGTTTCTACCTGCTGGTATTTTCGTGCTCGACTGGGTTTGCAAGCGCAAACTTAGCCCAGGCTAATCAGAAGAATGCAAGCAACAAGCTGCCCATTACCACATCTTCTGCGCAAGCACGCGTCAGCTTCGAGAAAGCTATGCGTGAGTTCGAACAATACCGCATTCCGGAAACGCTGCAAGATCTCAGAACCGCAACCAAAGCGGACCCCAATTTTGCCCAGGCATTCATCCTGCTTTCTCGCGTGAGCCCGGATCCGGCGGAGCAGTCTTCCGCTCGCAAGCGGGCGAAGCAGTTGGCGGCGAAGGTAAGTCCAAGCGAACAGCTGTTAATCCGCTGGTTGGCTGACGCGCAAGAGAACGATTATCTACCCGCGATTGCCGCCATGAACGATCTGCTAACCAAGTATCCGCAAGACGCGAAGCTGGCATATCTGGCCGGGAATTGGTTGATACAACAGCAGCGTTACGAACAAGCGATCGGCGTGCTGGAGCGCGCGGTTGCTTTAAACCCCGATTACGCTGCGGCGCTGAACGATCTGGCCTACGGATACGCCTACTCAGGAAATTTTGAAAAAGCCTTCGCAACCATGGACCGCTATGTGGCCCTCGAACCCGACCAGCCCAACCCGCATGATTCCTACGGAGAAATTCTACGCATGGCGGGCAAACTGGATGCGGCTCTCGAGCAATACCGCATGAGCATTCGGATCGATCCAAATTTCGGCTCCGAAGTCGGCGTAGCCGATACCTACGCGCTGATGGGCAGAGAACTGGAGGCACGCGAGGAGTACGACCGCGCCATTGTGTTTGCCCCAAGCAACGCCGACAAGGTGCAGCGTGAATTGCAATCGGCTGTCACCTGGATTCGCGAGAACAATCGCAAGCAGGCGGAGCGCGCGCTGAGTGATGTAGCCAGGCACGCCCACTCCGCGGGACTGGCCCAGCTCGAAGCTGAGGCTCACAGGGTTCTCGGCATGTACGAGCCTGATCCAAAAACCGCTCTGAAACAGTTGCAAGCCGCCGAGGATGTGTTGCATGAGGAGCATGAGATTTCCACCAGCGACCGGGATGAAGAGCTGGCGCTGATCCTGCGAGCCCAGGCCACGCGCTGGGCTGAAGCGCAGGACATGGACTCCGCCTCGAATGCAGTCAAGCAACTTGAAACCATGGCTGGCACCAGCCGCAGCCAAGTTATCCAGCTTTGCTATCACGGCGCCGCTGGAGCCGTACTGGTAGCGCAGGGAAAGTACGCCGAGGCGATCCCTCATCTTGAGGAAGGCGCCAGCGATCCCGAATCCATGCGGCTTTTATGGCGGTCGTACAACAGCACCGGGGCAACGTCCGACGCGCAAGCGATCGCAGCCAAGCTGGCCGCGTTGAATTTGCCCACCATCGAGCAGGCACTGGTGGTGCCGCAATTCCGCGTGAGCCTGATCAGCCGGGCGGAGCAGCCGTAGGCGAAGACCATCCTCGTCATGCCACGCATCCCCATTTTCAGCTTCGGACAAGCAGCCCAGCCGGTCGCACTTCCGCGCCTGAGCGGATACACTCCCACACTTTCTCTTGAAGGCCTCCAACTCGGCGTCGATAACCTGCGCCACGATGTTCACCTC
>Ga0206819_10223_pt1 | contig 19792 bp, 20 predicted proteins | sample Alteio_BWOrgCont_87_FD_152855 | JGI IMG/M metagenome (GOLD analysis project Ga0206819, IMG submission 152855) | Enriched cells from forest soil in Barre Woods Harvard Forest LTER site, Petersham, Massachusetts, United States -... | ecosystem: Environmental > Terrestrial > Soil > Temperate forest >... | reverse complement strand
ATGCACACCACTGCCGCAGCCACGGCGCCAACTTTCACAATCGTCGATTTTGTCATATTCGTGTTTCCTCCGTCATAAGAACGCAGTATGAAGTCTACGCAACCCGATGTTGCGAATTCATTGTTTGGACGAAGTTGAAGTTGTTATCGTCGCGATGACCGACATGCCGTCTCTAAGCTCATCCATTCCCGGCTGACCGTGATCGAGCCGTATTTTCACTGGTACACGCTGAACAACCTTTGTAAAGTTCCCGGTAGCATTGTCCGCAGGTAGGAGCGCAAAGGTTGAACCGGTTCCGGCGGAAATGCTGTCAACGTGTCCCTTGAACACCTGGCCGGGAAAAGCGTCGACCGCAATCTCAGCCGGCTGGTTTGGTTTAACACCGGCAAGCTGGGTCTCCTTAAAGTTTGCGTCGACCCATACATCCTCGTCGGGAACAATCGCCATGAGCGCGCCGCCCGGCTGAACGAGATTTCCAACTTCGACAGTGTTCTTGCTTACCCGACCGTTCGACGGTGCATAGATCTTTGTGCGGTCAAGGTTGATCTGCGCATCTCGCAGCGCTGCTCGAGCCAGTTCGATCTTCGCTTCGGCTTGGCTTTCTGCCGACTTGCTGACCGCAATTTGACTTGGCGCAGTATTCGCCTGGAACATCTGGCCCGCCGCCTGCTTCTTCCGCGCAAGGGCCTGATTCACTGCGGCCTGGGCGGCATCGACATCCGCCTTGGTCTGCTGAATTGTGTCCAATGTTGCCTTTTCGACATCTCTGGTTGCCGTCAATTGGGCTCTCGCCTGTGAAATAGCGGCATCTGCGGCGGGAATCTGATTCTGAGCCGACCTAAGATCGGACCGGCGCTCCGAAACCACGGCTCTCGCCTGAGCCAACTGCTCCTCCGTGGCGCCGACTTGGGCCTTCGCAACGTCGGCTGCTGCACGCAATTGCTCCGCAGTTTGACCACTGACCGCCCCTTGCCGAAATAACGTTTCGTTCCGCACTGCTTGCTTCTCGGCATTGATTGCGGTTGCCGACGCGGCATCGACATTGGCCCGAGCCGTCTTCACCGCAGCTTGTGAGGTCTCCAATTGCGCCTGCGCTCCATTCACTGCATCCAACGCCTTTTGTTTGTTCGCAAGGGCGATGGCAATGTTTGCCTGAGCACCATAAATGTTCGCAGTGGCGCCGCTATTCTGAGCTTGAGCCTGTGATTCCGATGCGCGCGCCTTCGCAACGTTCGCGACCGAATTCGCGATACCACCCGAAGACTGCCCAATGACGCCAAAGGCTTGCATGACTTGAGCTTGCGTATTTCCCTTAGTCAAATCGACGTTGGCTTGGGCTCCCTTTGCTTCCGCAATCGCAAGGTCAAGGTTTGCCTTTGCCTGCATGTAAGCCGTCTCGAACGATGAAGGATCCAACTCGACAAGAAGGTCGCCCTTCTTGACATGCTGGTTATCGTTGACGTGAACGTTAATGACAGTGCCCGTAACCTGAGGCGCAATCTGAACGACATCGGAAGAGACCGTCGCATCGTCCGTACTTACATGGCCGGCTGACCACAACATGAATCGGATGCCAAAGAACAGGGCGACAACGATAAGCACACCTAGCCCACCGAACACCAACGGACGCCGGTTTTGGGTCTTTGATTCTTTGACTTCCGCCGATTCGTCCTTCGGCTCAAATGCCCCGGGTTTCTCCGGACTTTGCGTTTCCTTTTGTGCTGTGGTTGCCATGTATGTCTAATACTCCGATGACTGAATCTTGTTTTGAGTCAGCCTAAATGCATTCTGCGTAAGAGCGGTTCGATTCGTTCGCAATCAGCGAACCGCCTCCACCGAGGTAACTAAGAGGTCGGTCAAAATTGAAGCCCGTGCCAATAACTCGGGCCTTTCGCCCAGTTGCTTTGGGCTGAGGCTGTGAGGAAGCAGCGAATTCGTTGCATCCAGGAAGGCCTCCGCAACAAGGAATGGATCCTCCAACTTGAATTCTCCAACCGTCCGCCCCTCGATCAAAACTTCGGCAAAGATTCGTGCTTCCGCTGCAAGGTATTTCGTTCTGCGCTCAAACAACTGCGGACGAAGAGAAACCAACAGATCGTCGATTCCTTCTTTGTGACCTTGAACGCATTGAAATCGAAACATGACGCGTTCGGTCAGCATTTCGTGAAGCCGATTTCGGGCCGATCCCTTCCGTCGCAGAATCTCATGCAGGTGAGCTTGCAGGCGGACGTTTTGCCTGTCGATGAAAGACAGAGCAACGTCTTGCTTGCTGTCGAAGTACAGGTAAACAGTTCCCTTTCCAAGCCCTGCATGCTTCGCCAGTTCGTCGATAGTCATCTTCTTGTAGCCGAACTCACGCAGCAACTCGCCTGCCGCATCAAGGATGAGCTCGTGGTTGTCCACCGATTCTTTCGTCTTTGTGAGTGCACGACTGACCATTTTTAGTTTCTGGTCATATTCTACGCTATTTAAGACTCAGAAAAACCTAGGCGGCCGAAAACGGATCCGCAAGATACTGCGCCAAATAAAGCCTGTTTCCGTCTGGATCAAGGAATGAAACGAACCGCATGAAATTTGGCGCTTCGCTGACTTCGCCCTCAAATACCACGCCAGACTTTGCTAACTTTGAAACCGACTCCGTAATATCCTCTGTTCGGAGAATCACAGATACGGTGGAATCATGTTCGGGGCCGTGTTTTTGTCCGCCGACGAAGAATGAGAATCGAACATCGCCTGCTCGCGCCGCAAAGAATTTCGGATAAACCTCGATTTCGTCTAGGCCCAATTTCGAGAGATAAAACTCCTTTGCCACATCAATATCGGACACGGTCAACATCACATGGCAACAAGAGAGGTTCACGGGCGAAAGCATACCGTCACCGTACTCGCAATGCTGCCCTGACAGGCGATCCGTCGCACCCGACGATCTTCAGTGGAAAGGCTACGAGTTCATACTCACCAGGCTCGATGTGCCGAAGATCGACCGATTCGAGAATGGTGATTCCATTTCCTAGCAAGGCGTAGTGCGCCGGAAACTCCGATTTGCTGTAAGGGTCTACGCTCATATAGTCGACCCCCACCAGCTTAGCCCCTCGGTCGGCAAGTGCTTGTGCTGCCTGACCCGTCAGGCAGACATAATTCTCTTGGAAAGTGCGATGCTGAAAGAGTTCCCAGTTCCGTGTCTTGAACAAAACGCATAGCCCAGCGCAATTCGATGGAATATGCCTTTCCTCGATCGAATCGCCGTCCACTGCCACCACGACGGCATCGCCGGACCACCGGTCAAGACTGACGGCTTCGATAGTTTCACCATCCGCGATGAAATGCCTTGGGGAATCGACATGCGTCATAAAGTGCGATACAAAGTCAAGCTTGGAGACTTGCGCGAATGAGTTCGGTCCGATTTCGCAAATCCGGCTGATGCGAATCGGCAAATCGCCCGGCCACTGCGGTATTCCGTTCTCGATCGGGTAGCTAATATCGATCCATGGATTTGCCATGTTCGCTATGCTACTAGAATCCCCATCGGAGTGCCATGATGGAACAATATGGACGGATTCCCGCTTCTTCCAGGTCCGATGGGCAGCTTGGCCAGACCTCAATATGGCCGTAGCATGCGTGCGACGTCGACGTTTCGCGAAGGTCCTGATGGGAACTACGACCCAAAGGCGCCTCCAAAAAGCGACCTTGAGGAGAAGAGCAACCGAGATAACTTCAGAATTCCCGCTGGGCAAACCCACGTCCTCATGGATGTTGAAGGGCCGGGCATCATCACCCACATGTGGATTACGTTCCTCGGGCCAGAGGCGCATCCTTGGGCCAAAGACGGCTCGGCGAACCACCAGGAGATGTTGCTCCGAATCTTCTACGACGGCAATGAAAAGCCCGGAGTAGAGGCGCCGGTCGGCGATTTCTTTGGCGGATGCTTCGGCAAGCGCAGCGAACTGATCAGCATGCCGGTAGTCGTCGAGGGAGGAGATTCCTACAACGGCTTCTGGCACATGCCCTTCTACAAGTCGGCACGAGTTGAAATCGTCAACGAGAGCGACAAGCCGATCAGCCTCCTCTACTACAATATCGACTGGATCTTGCGGGAATCCCTCCCCGAGAACACACCCTACTTCTATGCTCAGTACACGCAGTCGTATCCACTCGAAACCGGCAAGCCGTATACGATTCTGGAAACAAAGGGCAAGGGCCACTATGTCGGAACCGTGTTCTGCGTGAGAACCCGAAGCCCCTATTGGTTTGGCGAGGGCGACGAAATGGTCACCATCGACGGTGAGGCGATTCCGTCGGTGTGGGGCACCGGAACCGAGGACTACTTCCTATGTGCCTGGGGCCTTGAAAAAGTGCAGACTCCCTATTTCGGGGTTCCCTACTTCGATCAATGGGGCATCGTCGGCGGCCACACCAGCGCTTACCGATGGCATGTTAACGACCCGTTTATCTTCAACGAATCGATCAAGGTCCAATTCGAGACCTTCGGCTGGATCGCGCCCGATGAAAACCCCGAGCACCGGGCGATGAGTTGGAACCCACGCGAAGACGACTACGCAAGCGTCGCGTTTTGGTACCAAACCGGAATTCCGACGTTCGAAGTCCGTGCGCCCCACGCACGCGAGCGAAAATTGCCCAACATCGAGCGGCTCGTCGTCTATCCGTCCGATTTGGACTATGGACAACGGAATACGTTGGCTACCGATCCCCTTCCCCGTCTGGAGTACGACGGCAGGCGTTCACGCAGCAGTTCCGAAAAGGAAGTTCAGCGCTTCCCCGAGCACTTCGACCATCCCGTCCTTTTCGTGCCGCCGGCGGCAGAGGATCAGAGCTCGTTGGAAATTCCCTTCCACGTATCCGAACGAGAGCCCCTCCGCCTGCTCATCAACATGGGCCATGGTCCCGATTTGGGAATCTACGAGGTCTCACTCGACGGCATCAAACTCGGCGTGCCGATGGATTTCTACTATCCAACCGTCGAAGCAAAGGAATATCATTTCCTCGATTTTTGGCCCGATCCAGGCGATTACGTCCTGAAGCTGGACTGCATCGGAAAAAACCACCTCTCCAGTGGTTACGCGATGATGATCGAATCCGTCCGCCTACGCGAGCGTCGCCCCCGAGTAAAACAAATGGCCCTCGACGCCGACAACGACTGGCGCACCAACCCGATCTACTACGAGGGAACATAGTGCTCGGGGCAGAACTACCCGCCCTTATCTTCAACAGCCTCCGTAGCCGTCGTCTCGGTGGCAACGTCCGGAACTTTGCAGAAGCTCCTTCCAGCGCCAGGAATTATTAATTTCGGGGGATATCTGCCAAGGGCTGCTGCGTCGCCACCGAGACGACGGCTACGGATGCTGTTGGTGATTTAAATTATGATGCCGAACCCAAGTCAACCGAATGAACCGACCCAGATCTCCCAGACAAGGGCAGGCGGCGATCCCGATACCGAACAACCACCTTGGGTTGCCATCCAAGCCTCACCGTTACCTTCTTGGGTTGACCATGCTCCCAAGCCATATCGACAACATGTCCTCCCCGGGCTCGCAAACCTGAAACCGAGCCCGAGGGCCAAGCCGAAGGCAGCGCCGGCAACACATGCAACTCGTCTAAAGAACTCTGCAGCAACATTTCAGCCACTCCCGACGAAAACCCGAAGTTCCCGTCGATCTGAAAGGGCGGATGGGCGTCGAACAGATTCGGATACACGCCACCGCCCTCGCCCAGCGTTCCCTGTGGCCGAAGAGCCTCCAGCACCAGCTTATAGGCATGATCCCCGTCGAGCAGTCGCGCCCAAATGTTAATCTTCCAAGCCAGACTCCATCCCGTACCCGCATCGCCGCGAATCTCGAGCGACTTCTTAACTGCCTCAAACAGCTCCGGCGTCTTATCGCGGGTGATTTGGTCGCTGGGAAAGACGCCGTACATGTGCGAAACATGCCTGTGGTGGATTTCCGGCGCGGCAAGATCCCAATCATCGAGCCATTCCTGCAGTTGGCCTCCCTTACCGATCTGCATCGGCGCAAGCCGTTCCCGAGCGGATTGCAGCGCGGCCCGAAAATCCGACTCGACTCCCAGGGTCTCGGATGCACCGATGCACGCGGCAAACAGATCGCGAAGAATCTGCATATCCATCGTCGGTCCCGCGCACATGCCGGTGCCGGGATGATGCGAGTTCTCCGGTGAAGTCGAGGGACAGGTTACGAGCCATCCCTTGGTCGGATGCACCTGCAGGGTGTCGAGAAAGAACTCGGCGGCGCCCTTCATCGTTTTGTAATACCGGGCAAGTTCCTTCTTGTCGCCTCCAAACAGGTAGTGCTGCCACATGTGGGTGCTGAGCCAAGCACCGCCCGTCGGCCATACACCCCATGAGGCGCCATCGATTGGTGCGGCCCCACGCCAAGCGTCGGTGTTGTGGTGCAGTACCCACCCTTTCGCGCCGTACTGCACCTTAGCGGTCTTTGCTCCCGTCTGAGCTACCTCTTCCAGCATCCCAAACAACGGCTGATGGCACTCGCTCAACGCGCACGTCTCAACCGGCCAGTAATTCATCTCGGTGTTGATATTCACCGTGTACTTCGAGCCCCAGGGCGGACTGACGCTGTCGTTCCAAATGCCCTGAAGATTTGCCGGCTTACCGCCCTGCCTCGAACTGGCGATCATCAGGTAGCGGCCATATTGAAAATACAGTGCCGCGAGTCCAGGATCGCTACCATCGTGAAAGCCGCGAATTCTAGCATCGGTTGAATCGGAAGCTTTTGAAGGCCCGAGGTTCAGCGTCATCCTGCGGAAAAGCCGACGATGGTCGTCGACATGCCGAAGGCGGATCGAATCGTAGCTTTCTCCCGAGACTCGGTTCAAATAATCGCCGGCAAGGCTAGTGGGATCTCCGGAGACGTCCTTGTAGCTGACATAGCTCGTCGCCATCGAGACGTAAAGTGTAACGGCGTCGGCGCCCTCGATTGATAGCCGATCCTTGTCAACGTTCAATCTGCCGGTTACGAAGTTGGCTCTCAAAATCGCGGCAAACCTAACTTGACCTGCTATACCCCCCGCATCGCCGCTAATTCCTCCCAGGAGCAAATCATGACCATGCGGAGTGACCGAAGATTTATGCGGCGACATAAAGCGGCAAGAAATGGACACTGCGCCCGGTTGGTCTCCCTTGATTCTAATCACCAAGACCTGATCGGGATGGCTGGCGAACACCTCCCGTGTAAATCGAACTCCATTGGCAACGTAATCAATGGTCGCAATTGCCGAATCCAGATCCAACTCGCGCCGGTACTCCGTTGCTGCGTCGACGAACTGCTGCTCAAGGTGCAATTCGCCAAGTGTTTGATACGGCAGTTGCCCGAGCGGACGGCTCATAAACTTCTTGTCCGCGAGTTCGGCTGCTTCTCGAGTCTTCCCCTCGAACACAAGCCGGCGAATCTCCGGCAGTGCTTCCAAACCCTCCGGGTTATCGTAATCGTGAGGACCACCCGCCCAAAGCGTCGATTCATTTAACTGAATTCGCTCGGAAGCAGCTCTTCCGTACACCATTGCGCCGAGCCTTCCATTGCCGACCGGCAGGGCTTCGACCCACTCACTAGCCGCCTTGTCGTACCAAAGAATGTTTTCCTTAGTCGATGGGGGTGGCAACGCCGATTCAATCGACTTCGAAATCGCCGCGACGACCGAAGGTAGGTTCGCACCCACTGCAACGCTACCGGCAATGAGAGATCTTCTCGAAAGTCCGCCCTGCTCAAGTTCCACTGATGCTAACTCTACTGGAAAACCAGGCGCGTTGGCTGATCGCTTGATCGGTGGCGGTCCTCGCAAGCTGCGTTGCGATCAAACCATCCCGTCCCGATGGCAAATGGCCGGGGTCGCCGGTACGCAGTGCTTCTGAGAATGCCGCATGCATGGCGTGGAAGTTCTTCTCGCTCGCCCCTGGTACGGTCATCGTCTTCTGACCCGTGCGAGCTTCCAAGATGTACCCGTCCCGGTCATACCGGATAACGCCTCCGGTTCCGATCAAATGGTACGAAAAGTGAGGAAGCGGTTCCTTCACAGTGTGCCCATACGTAAAGCTCATCTCAACCATCGTATGCGCGCCAAGGGCATGATCCATGTGGAGATACACATGATCGGGCGCCTCGTAATTGGAAACCCAAGCGGCGGCGACTGAGGAGTGCTCTACATCTTGACCTAACCACCATCGCGCCAAGTCGATTTGATGCACCCCGCAGTCGACCATAGGACCACCTTCCACCATTCGACCATGCCATCGAGGGCTTTCGATCCATTCGCCATCTGGCTCCCGCTCGAACTGCCCGTGCAAGTCCCAGATGTAGATCAAGCGCAAAGACCGGACGTCTCCGATAACTCCATCTTGAACCCAGTCTTTGATCTGCAGCGCAACCGGGCTGAATCGATAGACGAAACCGGTGAAGAGCATCTTGCCGGATTTGGCCATAGCTTCGATCGCCATCTCCGCCTCCTGATCGTTCATTGCGAGCGGTTTCTCGCAAAGAACATGAACGCCGTGATTTGCCGCCGCAAGGACGTTTTCCAAATGCGCTCCCGCCGGGGAACAAATCAGTACCGCATCCAATCCGACCCCAAAGAATTCGTCAGAAGTCCCAAATGCCGGAGGATTGCCAAACTTAGAGGCTACAAGAGCCAGCCGGAGGGGATCGGGATCCATCAATGCCGCCAGTTCAAGTCCTGGTGTATCCAAGATCGCCGGCAGGTGCCCATAGTCTGCCACGACCCCGCAGCCCATCACGCCAATCCTTGCCATCCTCCGTAAGTTTACTTGGTTAAGGCAGTGCGCCCTAAGCCTCACGGCCGTCATTTCTTAGGCATTCGCGTGATACCATCGCTATTGGTCACAGATAATGAGATCCCTGATTAGAACCCTCCTTTTCGTCGTCGTAGCATTCGGAGCCGCCGGGGCCCAAGCTCAAACCGTACGTGGCCTTGAAGTCTCGCCGACTGCGATTATCGGCGGCGTCAGCGTGCAAGGCAAGGTCGTCCTTTCCGAGAAGGCAGGCACGTCGGGCCTTGTCGTTACGATGACTTCTTCCAACTTGGCCGCGACACCGCCGCTCACCGTAAAGGTCCCAAGTGGCTCGAGTTCCATGTCGTTCTCCATATCGACGAAGGCTGTTCCAAAGCTGACAACCGCGACGATCAAAGCGCAAGCTGGAAAAGGCATTGCAGAAACCGCGCTCACGATCAAGCCGGCTGAACTCATTGCTTTGGACTTCAATCCTGGCATCGTGCTCGGCGGCAATACCGTCACTGGTATAGTTGCAATCGCCGATGTGGCGCCTAGCGGGGGTTTAACCGTTGTCCTTTCTTCGTCTTCAACCGCCTGGGGAGGGCCGTCGTCCGTGTTTGTTCCGGGCGGCGCAAGCGCTACACAGTTCAGCTTTACAACGAAGGCAGTTATCGTAAACTCCCTCGCCACCGTCACTGCCCGCTACGAAGGATCGATCGTTTCCGGTGGATTTACCATCGAATCAAATTCGATTCATAGTTTCACACTCAGCTCTACCGAGGTCACAGGCGGCACAGACTTGACGGGAACGATCGACTTGGTTGCACCCGCGCCGCTCGGCGGATTGAAGATTGAGCTTTCCAGCAATAAAACCGTAGCTGATGTTCCAAAGGTGATCGTTATCCTTGCCGGGACCAAGACGATCACCTTCAACATCTCCACGACCGCCGTTAATAAGGACACAACCGCGTCGATTACCGCAAAGCTCTTCTCTTCGAAGGCGACCGCAAGCCTGACAGTTACCCCGTAATCCTTGCTTCAGTTCCGTTCTTCACGACCTTTCGGAGGATAAATGCGGCCGGAATCCAGAAGGGAGAGAAGGCGATGATCCAAACGAGGGCTACGACAAAAATCCTGAAGGCAACACTAGCACCGGAAGATGCTTCCGCCCAAGTCTGAGCCATCCAGTTCGGGTCGGTAGAAGCGACGTTCGGCAAAGCGTCCTGCTCCAGGGTGAGACCGATCGTCGATAGCGCGGCCAAACCTGCTTGCGACTTCCTTTGACCGGAGATCGATTCGATCTCGGTGCGGACTTCCGTGAGCTGGTTCTGAATATTGAACACATCTTCGAGCTGACTGCGGTTCTTGAGCATCTCGCGAAACACATCTTCCTTCGCTGTCAGCGTCTTCAGTCTGGCGTCGAGATCGATCAACTGTCCTGTCACATCCTCGGAACCGATCGTCTTTGATAGCCGAACGCCCAGCGACTCGAACTTTGAAATCGATGAATCGAACGATGCAACCGGAACCCGAAGCGCCAACTTCAAAACCGGACGGGTCGATGCCAAGTCAGAACTGGTTGCAGATTCCGTATAGCCGCCCGCCGATTGCACGATAGCGCTTACCGCCTTCTCCGCCTTCTCCACGTTCTCGACCCGGATGTCAATATCTGCCTTCCTGATCACCTCGCGCCTTTGCACGGGCGGAATAGTAGGATTCGAGGCCAATCTCATCTGTGCCCGTACACCCGAAGACAAAGTAATGCCACCTGTCGTGTCGAGCGACCTCCTCATATAACCCGTGCTCTCTTGCCCCTCGGCCATCGGCGCCGAAGCCGGCGAAGCACTCACTGCGTCCTCCATGTATGCCGTCCGCTTTGCCGCACTCTTCGACTGGGCGAAGACTGGAAAGAGGACAACTGCCAAAAACCCGACGAACAGCACCCCGATAACAATCCAAACCCCACTAACTTTCTTTTCCATGCTCAACTCACACTCCTGTCCAGTGGGTGACAAAACACGCAGCCTCAGTTCACACAATCGTTGAACGATGGGTGGAAAGGCAGGCCCGGAGGGCCGAGAAGAGCATAGCCATGGGCGCAGCCCACGGAGGTGCGCCCCAAAATCCCGTAGCCCCGAAGGGGCGAGAAGAACCCAATTAGCGGCCATCAAACGCTAGTGGGTGTTAGCGTTCTCAACCGACGGCCCCGGCTGATTAGCCGGCGCGTTCGACTTGGCATAGCCGGGTGCGGCTTCGCTGCCCTCTTCTCCAACTTCTTGGCCAGAACCCTTGGCCGGCTTGTCGAGTTTGGAATCAACTTTGGCCGGAGAATTCGGATCGGCGCCAAGGCCGTACCGCGTAGCCACGTGCGAACCTGCCGATGCGTAGGCGATTCCACCGTTGGAGTACTTGTCTCCCGGCGTCTTATCGTATTTAACTGGCGTTGTCGCCGTCTCGAAGCTTTCGATGCCCTTGAATCGACATCCGGCAAGCAACACGATTCCGCATAGGACGGCAAATTTCACGAGATCATTACGCATTCGCATGAAAATACCCGGTCGGGCGCAGTCTGCGCCCAACGAATTAGGTTTAGAACGTGACGTCGACCGGTTCTTCTTTACCGGTCTCACTGCTCTTATAGAGTGAATCGAAGATTGCGTTGAGAATGAGGCCATTTTCGCCTGGTACCGGAGACGGCTTGTCGTTAAGAATGGCGTCTACGAATGCATGAATTTCGGCGGTATGGGCAGAGTCCACGTGCGGCACATTCGCGGGCTGGAGGTTGAACATCTGCTTGTCCACCTCCGTATAAATCTTGATCGCGTCTTCGCCGCCGTAAGGTTGAACGATGGCGCCGGCTTTCGTGCCAAAGAACTGCGTTTGGAACGGATCGCCCTCCAAGTTCGCCATAAACGAGCTCTCAAGCGAAACCACGGATCCATCGGCAAACTTGATCATTCCGACTGCGAAATCCTCTACCGTAAACTTCTCTCGATCGTAAGTGCCCCAGAAGTTGAACAGGTCGGGATTCTTGCCGAGGGTGTCCCAGGTCTTACCGGAGGCGCTAACCGGCTTGGGATACCCCATGAGGAAAAGCGTCAAGTCGAGAATGTGGACGCCGATATCGATCAACGGCCCGCCGCCCTGCTTCTCTTTGTCGATAAACACTCCCCATGCCGGAACGCCGCGCCGGCGGAGAGCCTGGGCTCGGGCAAAGTAGATGTGGCCCATGTTGCCGTCATCGACGTACTGCTTCATAAATCGCGCAGGTCCTGAGAAGCGAGACTGCAACCCAACTTGGAGGATCTTGCCTGATGTCTTTGCCGCTCGGCACATTTCACGGCATTCGTCGGCGTTAATGCCGAGCGGCTTCTCGCAAATCACATGCTTTCCGGATGTCAAAGCATCGACCGTAGGCTGCTTGTGATACTTGTTCGGTGTCGCGACGGATACGGCATCTATCTCTTTGTCCGCGAGCAGTTCACGGTAATCGACGTAGGTTTTGGTGATTTCAAACTTATCTGCTGCTTGTTTTGCGATTTCTGGATTGACGTCGCATACGGCGACCATCTCACAGAGGTCGGGAATGCTCTGGTAGCCCTTCATGTGGCAGCCCTGAGCGATTCCACCGCTCCCAATTATTCCAATCTTGAGTTTTTTAGCCATTTTTGCCCGAGCGCCTCGTCCAATTTGAGACGCAAAAGAGATTACTCAATGTGAGCGACGGCCTGTTGTTTTGCGGGAAATGAGAGCGATCGGTAGCACTCGGACCGCGAGTCTGCCAAAATGAATACCTATGCCGACTTATGTCTACGAATGCAGCAGTTGCAACACCCAATTCGAGGTCGAGCAACGGATCACAGAAAACGCACTCGACACATGCCAGTGCGGCTCTGCCGGAACCGTCAAGCGGATTATCCAACCGATCGCAGTGATGTTTAAAGGCTCCGGTTTCCACATCAACGACTACGCGTCCAAAGGCGCCAAAACCGAAGAGAAAACCGAAAAGCCCGCCGCCGAAGCGCCGGCTGCCACCCCTGAGACTGCCCCCGCCCTAGGCAGTGCGCCGGCGGCAGAGCCGCACTAGGAACCAGCGTTAAGCGTTCGAGGGAAATTGAGCGTGCCCTGTTTCCGTCGAACGCTTAGCGCTCAACGCTATTTTTTGAGCTTCCCCTCATAAGTCGCCAAATCTGCCGGGGTCGAGGGCACCACAATCTTACCGTCGATGATCTGCTGTTTGATGTCGTCGATCTTCTTGATGTTCGCGTCGCCGATCTTGTCTTTGGTGTATTTGAAATCGGTCAGGCCGACGCCGTTTGACTTCAGGTCGAAGACCTTGGTTCCGGCCGTGAACTTGCCGTCGAGGGTGTCCTTGATCGTCGTGAAGACTGCCTCATCGACATGCTTGACCATCGAGGTCAGCACCGATCCTGGCGCTTGGTCATCCTGATCGGAGTCGACGCCGATCACATACTTTCCGGACTCCTTTGCCGCAGTAATCACCCCGAGTCCGCAGCGACCCGCCGCGTGATAGACAATGTCGCATCCGCTGCTGTAAAGCGTGGTTGCCGCCGCTTTACCGGCTGCCGTGTCATCCCAACTCTCCGTGTACTTGATACCGGTAGCGTCGATTTTTGGATTCGCCGTCATTGCTCCCGCAACATAGCCGGATTCGAATTTCTTGATCAACGGAGTCGTCTTGCCGCCGACAAAGCCAATTTTTCCGGTCTTGCTCATCAACGCCGCCAAATAACCGGCAAGGAAGCTTCCTTGCTCCTCCGAAAACACCAGGGACCGCACGTTGGGCTGATCGAGCACATCGTCGATGAGACCGAACTTGATGGCCGGAAACTTAGGCGCGACCGTTGTCAATGCCGTTTTTTGGGCAAAGCCGACCGCAAAAATAACCTTGCAGCCCTTTTCCGCAAGACCAGTCAAGTTCGCCTCATAGTCCTTTTCGGTCTTACTGTCGACCGATTTTTCTTCGACACCCAAATCCTTCACCGCACGTTGGATACCGGCGTCGGCGCTGTCGTTGAACGACTTGTCACCCTTTCCGCCGCTATCGAAAACGATGCCGACCAGTGGTTTTTCAGCCTGCGTGGAACTGCCTCCGTCCTTGCTCGGCTGGGATTCCCCACCCGTGCAGCCCGCCATCAATCCGGCAACCAAAACCCAACCCAAATACCTCAACTTCACGACATAGCCTCCTCTTGGACTCGACTCCCCCGAGTGTAAAGCCCCCCGTGCGGGGTAAACTGCGTGATTATGGCGCATGGACCTCGGTTGTCCACGCCCACCCCGCTCAATTTAGGAGACCGCCCGTTTGATTACCATTCAACTTACAAAACTTGAAAGCGCTCTCGACCAGATTCGAAAGACTCAACCCAAGCTGTTGGCGGCCGACGCCGCCCTGATCGCCACCGCGCTCTCAGTAACAGGAAGGCACGCCATCGCAATTTATGAGGCCGAACAATACGTGTGGCCGGACGACTACGAGCGGCTTACCCACTCCATGATCGGCCAGATCGAAATGGTCAACGAGGCCATCGAGCACAACGCGCCGAAGCGCGTCTCGAAAACCGCCGTCGAAGAGGAGCCGGTTATGGTCACCGTCGGCCTGATGCCAAATCTAACTGCCGGCGAGCAAGTTCTCGTCGAGCGGGACGATTTGAAGGTCGTTCTGAGCGACATCCTTCAGGAGGGTGTCGAATTCGTATATGCCAGCACCGATATCGGATGGCAATGGGCGCTCGATCGAGCCAATTGGAACACAATCAGCGGCAATGAAATCAGCCGCCGCATCAAGATTAAGGCGAGCTTTACGGAAGGCGCCGTTGGAATCGAGATGGGCCTGGGAACACCCAAGAAGCGACCCAGCAGAGCAAAAGGCGTCATTGAGCCTGAGCCCGAGCCAGAGGTCGACCTCGATATCGAAGCCGAATAATCCCCACGAGGGGCGAGGCGTGCCTCGCTTGGAATAAATGAATCAAGGATCCCGGAGCATCGCTCCGGGATCCTTGATTGTTTTCATTACCGGTGGTCGGTTCCTGCTTACAGAGTGAGCGAAAAGACCTGTGGCACCCAACCGGATGTGCAGTTCGTACCGGCCTGAGCGGCAACGGTGGCTGTGGTCGCGGTAGCGGTGATCGTGTAGCCTGTCGTGGTACCCGTGCATGGGTTGAGGGGTACAGCGCCGCCGAGGTCTGTTGCGTAGTCGGCCAGCGTCGTGTCGTAGGCGCCGGAGCTGATAGCCTTGCCTTGAACGGCGGTGGCGAGTGCTCGAGCGTTGGTGTTGGCTGCGCCCTGTCGGCTGGCGTTAACCGAGCTGAGGTAGGACGGGAGGGCGATCGCGGTCAAAATACCGAGGATCAAAACGACGACGAGCAATTCGATAAGGGTGAAACCCTTGTTTCGGCGAGACTGGATGTTCTTCATTTTGTTTAGCATTCCTTGCTTTTTTATCTGCAGTCCGTATGGGCTGCTAGTAAATAGAGTACGACGGATCTCCTATAAAACCAAGTCCCAGTTAGATGGTCATAGGCACCCGGTAGCGATTTTCCGGCACACTTTTCCAATAAATAGACAAAAGAAAAGGGCTCCGAGAGCACCTCGGAGCCCTGTTCGAATTTGGATACTACTCGCCTGAGTAACCCAGCGTGAAGGTCAGCGGAGTCCAAGTTGAGCAGTTGGTACCGGCAGATGCCGTCACCGTACACGATGTGCCGGTATCCGTGATCGTGTAACCCGTCGTCGTGCCCGTGCACGGATTGAGGGGGATGGATCCGCCCATATCGGTGGCGTAATCCGCCAAAGTCGTGTCATAGGAGCCGGCGGTAATCGCCTTAGCCTGGACCGAAGAGGCAAGCGCTCGAGCGTTTGTATTAGCTGCGCCCTGTCGCGAAGCGTTTACCGAGCTCAAATAGGAAGGGAGAGCGATGGCAGTCAAGATTCCTAGAATCAGGACCACGACGAGGAGTTCGATGAGCGTAAAGCCCTTTTTGCTGTTTCGATTTTGGATGTTTTTCATTTCTTTAGCATTCCTTGCGAGAGACAGGCGCTATTCGCCTGAATAGCCCAAGACGTAAGATTTAGGCGACCAGGTACCGCAATTCGTACCTACGATGGCGGTCACTGTGCAGCTATTTCCTGACGACGAAATTGTGTAGCCGGTAGTCGTACCGGAGCAGGGGTTCAACGGTAGAGTTCCCCCCATATCGGAAGCGTAGTCTGACAAGGTCACATCGTATGAACCGGTCGAGATCGCTTTGGACTGAATCGCAGTTGCGAGCGCTCTGGCATTTGCGTTTGCCGCGCCAACCCTTGAACCGTAAACCGAGCTGATATATGAGGGAAGCGCTACGTTTGCCAAGACCCCAAGGATCAGCAAAACGACGAGTAACTCGATTAGCGTGTAGCCCTGCCCACGTCGGCGAGGATTTTTCTTTGTTTTCATAAGTCAGCTTCCCGTACTTGATTTCTTTGACCGCTTTCAATGCAGTCGATTTGATTTAAGAATGAGCGATGTTTGGTGTCCCGCCAAGTCGCCGTATCAGGGTCATTAGGACCGGGTACCGCTTTTCCACTACTCGCCTGAGTAGCCAAGCGTGAAGGTCGATGGCGTCCAAGAGCCGCAGTTTGTCCCGACAGTCGCCGTAACGGTGCATGTCGTTCCCGTATCGGTAATCGTGTATCCGGTGGTCGTGCCTGTGCACGGGTTCAGCGGAATCGTGCCACCCATATCGGTCGCATAGTCGACGAGAGTGGTGTCGTAACTCCCAGAGGTAATCGCTTTGGCCTGAACCGAAGTGGCAAGCGCTTTCGCATTGGCATTTGCCGCGCCCATTCTCGAGCCGTAAACGGAGGAAATATAGGACGGCAAAGCGATTGAAGTCAGAATCCCTAGGATTAAAACTACGACCAGGAGTTCGATGAGGGTAAAGCCCTCTCTGCTGCGGTGAATTTGGATGTTTTTCATTTTTAAACTTCGCCTTTGGTCATCTGCCCGGATTGTTTTGAGTTCCGGATCTGTTTGTTAAGAGAATAGGGTGCAAACTGAGGCTCCTCAAGTCACCATTAATAGCCCCTTTGTATCAGGTAGCCGAAATCCGGTACTTCAAGGGTTCGGATAGACTCCGAAGATGGTCGCCGCTCTAATGATCGTGCTCATGGCTCCCCTGTTTGTTGCCGGCTCAAAGACGCAGTTGGTAATGTTGGGAACCGGCACCCCAAGGCCGGATCCCGAGCGGTCCGGTCCCGCCGCAGCGATCGTCGTTAACGGAGACTCATACCTAATCGACTGCGGCCCGGGAGTAGTGCGAAGGGCCTCAGCCGCCAGAACCTCAGTCGGAGACGCCCTCGCGCCGGCAAATTTAAAGACCGTGTTCGTCACCCATCTCCACTCGGATCACACTCTCGGCTATCCCGATTTGATCCTATCGCCCTGGGTCGTGGGCAGGAAGACGCCTTTGGAGGCGTATGGCCCGGCCGGACTTGAGGACATGACTTTCCATATCCTCGCCGCCTACAAGGAGGATATCGACGTACGAGTCCATGGCCTTGAACATGGAAACAACACCGGCTATCTCGTTCACGTTCATGAAGTCAAACCGGGTCTGATCTACAAAGACGAAAATGTCTCAGTGACCGCGTTCTATGTCAAGCACGGCTCTTGGAAAGAGGCTTTCGGATTCAAATTCGAAACCGCCGACAGAACGATTGTTATGTCCGGCGACACTTCCCCGTGCCCCGAGATTGAAGCGGCCGCAATGAACGCGGACATCCTCGTCCACGAGGTCTATGAAACCGGAGAAGCCGCTCCCGAAAACCGCGCCGGAGGCGAAGATTGGCCCGCCTACCTCCGTGCCTACCACACCTCAGCCCAAGAACTCGGAGCGATAGCCGGACGCTGCAAACCCAAACTCCTGATCCTAAACCACATCCTCAAAAGGCATGCCACCGATGCCCAATTGCTCCAAGAAGTCCGAGCCGGCGGCTTCAAGGGAAAGGTCGTTGTTGGTAAAGACTTAACGGTGTACTGACGGGCACGAAGCGGACGAGGCGAAATCAGCCCTGCAAGGGCGTAGGCTCTCAGCGAAGGGCGTGGCCCTGGTGTGTTATTGCCTCGACCATGATCGCCACGGCATCGGCGGTCGAAACCCCCATTATCGTCGACGTTTGATCGGTTAGGACCCTGGGCAATCGGCTAACGATCACTCGCACTCGGGGCTCAAACCTATTTAAATCGGCGCACAAGATCTCGCCTGCCGCCTTAGCCATTGCATATTCGGTCATACCGCTTGGTCGCTCTTCTACCCAAACCGTAGATGGGTAAAACGCTGTAATCGTCCGGCTCCCACCCTCGATCAAGCATTGAAGCAGATCGTAGAACCCCGTGACATAGAATGCGTGAAACTCCTCATAAAGAGACCTCACAAATAATGCCGATTTGCGTCTAAGAATCTGAGGAGTTGCAAAATAGTAAACATGGGTGATTTCCGAAGTAAGCTCTGACAGTTGACCAGACGGCGGCAAAAGAACATCGTAATGGAGTGACTCTGCCCTACCTCCACTGTTTACAATTTCCGAGACGACTCGCTCGGCATCGTCATGTCCTACCGCGTAGGTCAAGTAGACCTTGGCTCCCCCCGTCGCCAGCAGCTTGGCCGTAAGTTCACCCATCCCGCGCGTTCCCCCGACCACCAACGCGACGGCATCCTTAAATTCATCCGGTTTGATGAGGCTGGCGATGCTAGCAATGCTGGCCTGATCCGTCGGCGGCATTCTAAAGGCCGCCTCCACCGTTCCCGCAACCCCCGGTCCCAATACCTTCATCCGCACCAATTTGAAGCGGGTATCAGCCAAAGCGACTTCAAATTGAAGTTCCTCAGGACGCGATATCTGCTCTGAAGCGCTAATCGTCAATCCGCTATAAACCGAGTATAGGCCCGGGCAAACCATGCCGACCAACGTCGTCGTTGCAAGCAAAGACCGGACCCAATCGGTAGTTAGCTTCGTGCAAGCATAAGGAAACATCTCCAGAACCTGGTCCTCCGTGCATGTAAACGCAATTCGTCCAGTTAGCCCCTCTGCATCCTCAATCGTTCGTTCGTTTGGTTCATCGGGTCGGAGTAGCTCTGCGCTTTCGCTAGCGGGATATGCCACGGGTGAACCAATTGGACCCAACTTGAGCATCGCGCGGCAGACGATTGCGCCATCGACCTGGATATGGAAGCTGCAGGAGCCAGCATCTAAGCCGCCCAGGAATAGGTCCACTGTTTCGCCAACGTAAACAAAAGCATTAAACCGAACCCTCATCGAAGAAACGTCTTGGTTTTCCGGCAACTGGCCGGCGAGCGTTTCCAAGCTCCAGAGCAGCAAGTGGATTCCGTGAACGACTGGAGCTCCCGCCTGAGTTCTTCGCGCCGCGAGCGCATCCATATGAATGGGATTCCAATCAGACGAAATACGCGCAAACTCAAGTTGATCCTGAGACTCAAATCTTCTCGATGAAAGATGCACTGGGTTCATTTAGCCTTAGCCAGAATCAGGTCAACTAGATCTCCCACGTTTTGAAAAGACTCAACCTCGCCGACACCGAACCGAATCTTAAACTCGTCCTCAACAGCTAAAATGAGAGACATGTGTAGGAGCGAATCCCACTCCTCGACGTCCTTTGCCTCTAGGTCCGGTGCGACTTTCACGTCGCCAAAGAAGAAATTATCAAAAACGTTTTGGAGTTTTTCGTACGCCTGTGGTGAGGTCATGGGTTATCTCGCTGTATAGCAATTTGGCTACCGATGGACACGTATTCCGGAGATGCGAGCGCATAAGACCCAGGCGTTCCCTCAATCGGCACAAATCCGAGGTTGCAGTATAGATCCTTCACCATTCCGTTCTTCTTTGAGGGAATGTAGGTCCCTAAGACTCTATCGCACTGGAGAACCTTAGCCCGCCGAACGATCTCGTTAAGGGTCTCCTGCTCGACCCCACGCTTGAGCACACGGCAACTCATAAGCC
>Ga0206819_10169_pt1 | contig 19795 bp, 14 predicted proteins | sample Alteio_BWOrgCont_87_FD_152855 | JGI IMG/M metagenome (GOLD analysis project Ga0206819, IMG submission 152855) | Enriched cells from forest soil in Barre Woods Harvard Forest LTER site, Petersham, Massachusetts, United States -... | ecosystem: Environmental > Terrestrial > Soil > Temperate forest >... | reverse complement strand
GAGCAAGCGAAAAAACAACAGGAAGAGGAAGCTAAAAAACAAGAAGAAGCCAAAAAGCAGCAAGAAGAGCAAGCGAAGAAACAGCAAGAGGAAGAGGCTAAGAAGCAGCAGGAAGAAGCCGCTAAAAAGCAAACTCCCGAGGAGCAAGCGAAAAAGCAGCAAGAAGAAGACGCCAAAAAACAAACTCCAGAAGAGCAAGCGAAGAAACAGCAAGAGGAAGAGGCTAAGAAGCAGCAGGAAGAAGCCGCGAAAAAGCAAACTCCCGAAGAGCAAGCGAAAAAACAACAGGAAGAAGAAGCTAAAAAACAAGAAGAAGCCAAAAAGCAACAGGAAGAGCAAGCGAAGAAACAACAAGAGGAAGAGGCTAAGAAGCAGCAGGAAGAAGCTGCGAAAAAGCAAACTCCCGAAGAGCAAGCGAAAAAGCAGCAAGAAGAAGCCACCAAAAAACAAACTCCAGAAGAGCAAGCGAAGAAACAGCAAGAGGAAGAGACTAAGAAGCAGCAGGAAGAAGCCGCTAAAAAGCAAACTCCCGAAGAGCAAGCGAAAAAACAACAAGAAGAACAAGCCAAAAAACAGCAGGAAGAAGAGGCTAAGAAGCAGCAAGAAGAAGCCGCTAAAAAGCAAACTCCAGACGAGCAAACGAAAAAACAACAGGAAGAAGAAGCGAAAAAGCAGCAGCAGGGAGGAGATGGTGACAAGACAGCTCCCGACTGGGCTGTCGCACAAAATCAAGAACCCAATAATAAGCAGCAACAAGACGCTGAGAAGGGACAACGGGACGAGGAGGCGAAGAAACAACAGGAAGAAGCCAAAAAACAGCAAGAAGGACAAGCCGAGAAACAGCAGGAAGGAGAAGCGCAAAAGCAACAAGAACAGCAAGCGAAAGATAATCAGCAAAACCAACAATCAGACCAAACTGATCAATCTTCCGCGCCTGACTGGTCCATCAATCAGCAGAATCAACAGGCATCAGATCTGGGACAAACTGCTTCCCAAACCGATCAAACGAACCACGAGCAACAGGCAGCAGATGCCGACCAGAATCAGGGCCAAAGTGCTGCTCAAGGTGATCAATCCTCAACAGCTGACTGGCTCAATCAACCGGATCAACAAGCGTCGGATGCCAATCAAGGAGTGGATCAAAACGCTGCCCAAGCTGATCAAAACGGTGTCCAAGGCGACCAAGACGCTGCTGCTCAAGGTGATCAATCCTCTACAGCCGATTGGCTAAATCAACCGGATCAGCAAATGTCGGATGCCACTCAAGGACTGGATCAAACCGCTGCCCAGTCCGATCAAAACGCTGCCCAAACGGACCAAAAAGGTGGCCAGGCCGATCAAGGTGCTGCTGCTCAAGGTGCTGCTGCTCAAGGTGATCAATCCTCTACAGCTGACTGGCTAAATCAACCGGATCAACAAGCATCGGATGCCACCCAAGGACTGGATCCGAACGCTGTCCAGTCCGATCAAAACGCTGCTCAAACTGACCAAAACGGTGCCCAAGATCAAGACATTGCTCAAGGTGATCAATCCTCTGCAGCTGACTGGCTAAATCAATCGGATCAACAAGCATCGGATGCCACCCAAGACCTGGATCAGAACGCTCAGGACGAGCAGACCAGCGCAGATCAAGAATTAGCGCCGCCAAGAATAGAATCGGAGGAGATAGGAGACAATCAAATTGTAGTTTGGGCATCAGCACCGACATATGAGGAAGCAACAACGCATGCTCAGAACAGAGCAGAGGAGCTTGCAGAAGAAGAATGGGGACCTAGTGCAGGCGGTGGCTACTAGCCCGGATTGCTTCCTTTCCTTTGGATAATAATCCAGGCTCTCCCGCCCAGCCCCTTGAGAAGGAGGGAAAATCATGGCTCTGGACGACTTCATGTGTGAGAAACGGCTGCCTGCGCGAAGGATTTGCGTCGCCGATGGGTGCGTCGTAAGCCAAAGTCCGCTCCTACATGAGAGTCTGAGAAGAGATTCTCACGTTGTTGATTGTAGAATATATTTACCGTAGAGGGGATCTGAACAAATGTCATGGCCTGTTGCAGCTGATTATGAGGAATCCATTCAAAATCCTCATATCAATTTTGCCGATCCGGAACTGAAAGAAGGGCAACCAGAGCTGGACGATCGTTTTGGATCGCCAGTGGTTAGCAGCGGTAATTTCGCCAGCGTATATCTGATGAATTGCGTTAATCGCCGGATAGCGGTTCGCTGTTTCCTGCGAGAGGTACCAGACCAACAGCAGCGGTACGCCGCCATCAGCGACGATCTCTTTAGCTGTGAGTTGCCTTACACGGTCCAATTCGAATATGTCCCTAAAGGAATTCGAGTTAAGGGTACTTGGCTGCCAGTCCTGAAAATGGACTGGTGCGACGGACTGCTCTTGCATGAATACATTGAGGCAAATCTAAAAGAGCCAATTAAGTTGCGCCGTCTGGCAGACAAATTGCTGGAGATGGCGGTAATTCTGAAGAAATCCGGAATAGCGCACGGAGATTTGCAACACGGAAACATCTTTGTCGTTGATGACGAAATCAAACTAATTGACTACGACGGAATGTTTGTACCGCGTTTGGCAGGGCGTCGCAGCAATGAGTTAGGGATAGAACACTACCAACATCCTCAGCGAGGCCCGAATCACTTTGGTAGATATCTCGACCACTTTTCGGAATGGGTGATATACACGAGTCTAGTCAGCTTAAGCATCGATCCTTCACTGTGGGAATTGGCGAGCGTTTCTGACAAGCATTTGCTGTTCAAAAAGGAAGATTTCCAAAATCCAGATAAATCAACCACGTTCAAGCGCCTATGTGAACACTCGGACGACACCATCAAGAATTTGAATACTTCATTTAAGAACGTGTGTTTTTATTCGGTTGAAAAGGTTCCGGAGCTAGACCCGCTAAAGCCGGTTTCGAATCCCATTAAAACTACGTCTCAAACCTCACAACCAATGAAAGTTGTGGGCCCAGTTGCTGCATCTAGCACAAGTGGTGACGTTGTGGCAAAGGATACTGCTTCCGGAGCGCCGACAAAGCCTGCAGCAGGCAGAAGAGACAGAGGCGGTCTAGCGGAAAGTGGAAAATTAGACGCGCCGTCCGGTCAAAGCGGATCGAACGCTGGCACCGTACGTGATACCGGCAGAAGGGATCGCGGCGGCATTCCGGCCGGCACGGCGAGGCGAGATACGGGAGGTGGCGTTAGAGACGATGGCTTCGTCCGTGAACCCGAAGAGGTTGGCTTCCAGAATTTGAGTATCCCGGGTGACACGGGCATACAGCATCAAACAACACATCGAAGTAGCGATACTCCGGTGCATAACCAGAACTATGACACCAGCGTGGCCAACAGCGGACAGACGGCAGCTTCTCCTATACCGACTAAGCTCATAGCAGCAGCTATTGCAGGCATTGTTGTCGTAGTTGGCGGTGCCATCGCAGGCATCCAAGCATTCAACCATCCCCACGATTGGCGCACTGAGCAAACGCATCCTGTTGAAGGCGGGCGAACCACAACTGTCCCTAACACGACTATTGCCACGGCCGGCGACGGGGATAAGGCCGATGAAGAGAAGTCTGATGACGCGGGTCTTAAAGCGGCGAGAAAGCAAAAGATAGATAAGGACCTCAAACAAGCAGACGAAATGTTTAGACAGTCCAATCTGCCTGCGGCCGAGTTACTCTACAAGAATTTGGACAACGAACAGGGCGCGTCGAACGATCAGAAAGCCCACGCCTTGACAGCTTTGGGCATGATTAAGATCCGGGATGGCGCTTCATTCGAACGTGAGACGGATGCGCTTCAATATTTCAACAAAGCAATCGGCGTGGATGCGGGCTGTGCGCCAGCGTTTTTCGGCAGGGGAAAACTGTTCCAGACAGTGGGACTGTACAATCAAGCAAAACGAGATCTAGAAAAAGCTTATGGTCTCAACCCGGTCAAGCCGGCATACCAGAAAGCTTTCGGAGACATAAGCAAGCTGTTGAAGAATGATCCGCAAGATCATCCCACCACCGAGATCAAGAAATACGCGCAATCCAACCCTTCAAGCAATCCCTGGGCGAGTTGATTAGGCGGATTAACCACCTTATTTGTGGTGCTTTCTGACTTTTGATTTAACGCTTTTTGCTTTGGTTGACTGAATTGAGGCTGCTGGACTAGACGTTCCAATCTGATCCTGCTCATTGTTTGGCTTCGGTTCAGGTTTTGCCTGTACCTGCGCTTCGCTTTCTGAAACCGAAGTGTCGTGATGAGCATTTTGCACAAAACAGAATACAGCAGCGAGGACTCCGAGCACCGCAACGACCGCGCCGCCCAACCAGAGCTTATTGCCAGAGCGTTTGCCTGCGGTAGTGGATTGGACAACATCGGTGATAGCCGGTTCCTCGACGCGCGCATCTGAGGGTGGTTGAACATTTTCGGCCTTTGTGGAATCGGGCATGTCCACTGTTTGTTGCGCGCCGCCCTGAGGAAAACTGATAGATCTTAAGTCAGCACCCCTGGTATCAGTCAACGAATTACCGATGTAGACGCGAGCCAGAGTGACGTCGTCATCCTTTAGATTGGCAAGATTGCCGTCATCCCGCTTACGCTTTTGGCAATCGACAAAGTTGAAAAAGTCATCTTGGTTCTTAAGAGCTAACAATCCCGGAATCGAGACCTCCGTCAGGTTTAGCTCAACTGTGCGTAAGAACCAACAAGCCAGAGCATCCGACATCAGAAAGAAGCAGTCGCCAGGCTGCCATTCGCCTTGTATGAATTTTACTTCCGGCAAAACTCTCTCATTCTTCTGCCTTGTTCCAAGAAGATAGGGAAAGCTATCAAATTCTCTTGAATCAGATATCGGCAGCGCACAAATGACTTTGTCGGATCGCACTTGAAATAGGCAACTGTCTCCAATTGCCGTCCCTTTCCATGTCTTATTTTCGACCAGTGTCAGCCCGACGAGCGTGGCAAATGCGCCAGCTTCGACCTTCTCCTCCGCAAACCATGGCAGTTTTTGCGAAGCAATGAATTCTTCCCATTCCGCACAGGCCTTCGCAAGCCAGTCATTATCGATCTGATCGCCAGCCAGATTGCCGTAGTAGCGAACCAACAAATCTGCCCAATTTTTCGAGAAACATGCATCAGTGGCGCCATCCGAAATGACGCAACGAAATCGGTTTTCACTGATTACTGTCGGTTGCTGATGGTATTTTTCGTCAGCAGGGAAGTACGCATCCTCATAATCTTGGAGCGTGCGTCCCAATTTTGGTAGCGCAAATGTTTGGTATACGATGTTCATTGATTATCTTCTGGCGTTTCCCTGTTGTGAATAAGGATTGAAGCCGCCATTGGACCCTGAATTATACGATGGTTGGCCCCCGTATGCCGGTGCGCCACTGCCCATGGTGCCCGGATTTACACCATTATTGTTCTGACCTGGATATGCATTGCCTGAACTTGGAAAGGCAACGCCATTGTTGCCGTAATTTGGCGGAGTGGATCCCGATCCCGGATATACTACGCCATTGTTGCCAGTATTTGGCGGATTGTTACCCGATCCCGGATATACTACGCCGTTGTTGCCGGTATTTGAGGGACTGCCTGATCCTGGAAATACTACACCGTTATTGCCGACGTTCGAACGGGGTCCTGATCCGGGATACACAACACCGTTGTTGCCGACATTGAGATTTTCCCGGCTGCCTGCGCTTCTCGAATTATCCCCGCCAAATTGCGCGCCAACAGAGGGCCCAGCAGTTCTTTCTGCCATCTTAACAAAATGCAGAACAATCAATATCAGCATTACCGCCAGTACAACTCTCAGTTTCATCGGTTGCCCACACCAAATACAGTGGCATAGCCTGGATCACTGGTTTAGCGCAGTGAGATCTCCAAGCGACTTTTGTACATTATTCAATTGCTCAACGAGCTTCTTAACCTGTTTGTTCCTTTTCCGTGAATCCCCGTCAGCTCCTGCGTTTCCTCCTCCTCCTGCGAAAGCGTCTGTTTCCCCGAGATCAGCAATTTTCTGATGGATCAAATCGTTCACTTCGAGCGCGGCAGTCTGGCACGCGTGAAGTTGATCGGCGCAAGCCGGCTGCAGGGCGGCAAGATTTAACCCGAGTGTGGAGGACGCGGTCATATTTGCACCTTGTTGTTTCTTCGCCAATGCCGCTAATTCCTTAGCATATCGATATCGATCACGCCAATAATCTTCCTGGAGCTTTAGGGTGCGGCAAAGCTCGCTGAAATCCCGCTCTTCCATAGCAGAGCCAGCCGGAAAAACTGCCATAGGAGGAACAGAACCATGCGGAATATTGTCGACGATAGAACACATCGTGCTTACTTCATCAACCTTCGTTGCTAGCTTGCTCAGCTGATCTTTGAGTTGATTCAGTTGCCATTTGAGCTTTTTCGCATAGAGTTCGTCAACGTTAGTTTGACTGGTCATGGCGTCGAGCTCATGAGATACGTTGTCAATCTGCGTAGCAATTGTGGCCGACATCTTCTGTGACGCATCTCTGGCCGCTCGCAAATCGCGAGCATAGTGCGGACGTATCCCATTTAAGTCCTCACCAGCACTTGCAACTGTTGATGGCTGAGGGGTGCTACGTGCTTTGTCGAACTGCTTTATCACGCCTCCGACAAAACTCTTGCTTTCAGTCCAATACTCGGATTCATTCGATATTTGCTCCTGCAGAGATCGGAAATCGTCTCCTGAAATCGGTTGCAGCGGCGTCTGGGTTTGAACAGGAGTGGGCGGAACAATTGCTATTTTTTTGTCAGGCGTTTGATCGGTTGGACGCTTGACGATGTCCTGCGGTGGATGATGCACAACTTGATGAGGTCGGTTGTGATCGACATCGATGTTGGAAATAGGGTGGTCATCTCTAGATTCTGTGTCAGTTGAAATTGGCGCGTCGGTTGTGGTTGACGTTGAAGCGTCCGTTGTGGTGGATGTCGGCGACTCGGTTGTGGTCGAAGTCGAAGGCGGGCGAATGATGCGAGGAGGCTGCGGCGGATGCGGCTGAAGTTGATGATGATTCATCAAAAACCACGCTCCTACCCCAAGACCGATCAGGGCAATGGCGGCTGCCGCATATAATGCAACTTTTGACATTGGCAGAGAAACTACTTGTTGCAGCGGTGGAAGCGAATCAATATCTTGGCCTATCAGTGACTTAACAAACCCAGCGAGATAGCTGACGGTAGGATCCGGGTGTCCGCATAACTCAGTGAACACAGCCGATTGCTCAGGGTTAGCATAATCAATCTTGGCGAAAAGCAACTTATCATCGCCACCATCATACTTTGGCCAAAGCTTGGGATCCTGAATGAGAGCTTGCAAAGATGTGTATATCACCCAGAAGGAGAAATGGTCCAGGTAAAGCCCAAAGTGTTGAGCGCGCCGTTTTGGATGCTGAAAATTCGGCAATCCCAGTTCGGTGGCTTTCTTGCCAGCGAGTCCAGGAACAAACATTCCATCGTAATCGACTAACCTCAGCTCATCTTGTATGACCAGCACATTCCCGCCCTGCAGGTCTCCATGTGCGATTTTGTGAGCACGAAGATTGCTGGCCATATCTTGGAAGTCAGCAGCTAGTTTGGTCAGCACCGCGGCATTGTTTAGATTGCGATTTATGTAGTCGTACAACAATTCCCCGTTCACCCAGGCCATTTTCACAATGGGGTACCACTCACCACGCACCCGAATGCCCTGTTCCATGAAGGTGAAATCTACTGCATAAGGTAATTTAGATCGTTTCAAGTGTTCGCCGACTGCCCGATACCTCTCTTGCTGGTCAGGAATGTCGTTGAAAAAGCACTTGACGGCATAGTCAGAGGCGCTGCATTGAACTTTATAGACGGCGCCGAAGTTTCCAGTGCATGCAGCGGGCAAGCCCATCGCTCCGCTAACCACCGTTCCCAACTTCAACTCTGGATCCGAAAAGTTTGAGGGGTTTTGGACAGCGTCCTGATACTCAGTAGGATTTGGAAATTTTCTGCCCATTTGTATCGAAATTGCAGGCGTTTATAGCAACCTTTGATCATGTACCACAAGTCCGTATCTGTCCAATACAGCACTGAAATTAACTCCGATGGCAATTCGGTCTAGAGGTTCCCTATGAGGGGCACAAAATTACCGTGATAAACTGGCGGTTCAACTGGCAGAACAACCCTCTTAGTCTTGTGAGGCTCCGATGTATTTACAATATCGCGCTTTTTCAGTTCCCAAATTGGAAACCAAAGATGAGGAGAATGAAGATTCAATGGCGCCAGCGTCGCAATCCGGCGCTGAGAGCCTTGCAGACTTTCGTTGTTCTGTGTCGGACGGTGCCAGTACTGCCGACTTCTCGCGCGATTGGTCACACCTCTTAACTAATTCTTTTGCGACAGACCAGAACGGCGCCTGGCTCGACAACGACCTGCTTTTAGCAGAACTCGCAAACCTGGCCAAACAGTGGAAACAAACAACAGACGGCTATTTCGAGGGGAGAGAGCGCCAATTCTGGGAGGTTGAAAAGCCAGGGCATGCAGCGCTGGCCGGCTTGATTCTGAATCATAGCGACCCAGAGCAACGTACTTTCGTTGTAATCACATACGGAGACAGTTGTTTCTTTCAGATACGAAATGAACAAGTGATTATGCGCGCCCCTGAAACCGCTTATGACAAATTTGCTTCAAACCCGCATTTGTTATGCACCGACCAGGATCAAAATCGCAACGTTCCTAAGCGTATAGTGCGTGTTCCAGGAACGTGGGAACCTGGCGACGTCTTTTACTTGATGACCGACGCCGTGTCAGCAACCGTTTATTGGTGCTTGGAAAACAACATTGCTGAATTCGCCACATTGGACACAATAAAGACCCAATCATCGTTCGCTGCCTACATCGATCACATGCGTGCTACAAAGAGAGCCGACGATGAGCCCTTCATGAAGAACGATGATTGCACGATGATTCGCATAAGCGTTCATCTCGAGCCGGTCGCTGTCGAGCCTTCAACGGAGCAACAAGGTAGCTCAGCTGATGTGCAATCTATCAACGCCGCAAAACCGGCAAGCGAAGGAAACGTTATGACTGCCGCCACTGCAAAACTTACGCCCATAGGTGCCGGTGACGTACAGCCGTCAAGCAGTTCAGACGACAGTTCAACATCTCAATCGGGTGGTGGCGCAGATACAAGCGCTAATCGAGATCAGACTTCAGAAGAGAAAAAGCCCGAAAAAGTGCAGACGACTCAGTAGCTCGCAGGCTACTCATCGCGATATTGAATCGTCTTCGTTTTCGGTTCTACATCTTCGGAAGCTGGCATGCCGCTTGTCTGTGCTGGTGTGCTGCTTGTCTGTGCCGTTTGCGGCGGTCTCTGCGGAGCCGTTGGTTGTGCAGTTGGTTGTGCAGGCAAGGGTGTTGCTACTACAGGTGGTGGCGCAGCTCCAGGTGTAATGTAGTCCAGGCGCAACTTTCCATCGTTGTCTTCATAGTACTGCTGCAAAATCTGATCGAACCGCCAGCCCTTTGACGCCAACATATCTGCGCCGTGCTGGCTGAGTCCTCTAGTGCCGTTGCCTGGTCCTCGAACGGTAAACTGCCAACTGTCTCCATTATGATGAGCATCGAGAATGCCTGCGGTCGTAAATCCCAGTGACTTCGCCAGCTCCCGTCCATCGATGTCACGACTTGTGCCTGCTCCCATAATCTGAAGCACGATCGCATTTCCGTTCGTGTCCCATTGTTTGATGCCGACTCCCTGAATGTTGGGAACGCCAGTAGCCTGCTCCAGCGCCGATTTGGTAACAGTCGAGTAACGCAGATTCAGGTTCTCGAACGCGTCACCCACCCAGGCTCTGAAATATCCGGGCTTGACCTTTCCGGAGTCTTTGAGCACGAGTCCGCGAGTATCGTGAACGGCTAGCTGCGAACTTCTCGCCTCGGAGCCGATGCCGTTGTACGCTTGATCTCGCACATCTGGGACCACGTCAAATCCTTTCGATCGCCACTTCGACTTTTTTCCCATATGCGCAAATGCATAGCTCCGCGCCGCAACGGCCTGTGCCTTCAACGCTTCCAAATGCCAGTGAGAGGGCATCTCCGAAGGCACTACCCCGTAAAGATAGTCCTCAATATCCAACAAATTGATCACTCTGACTGAGCTTCCAAGATTAACAAGCTCAAGGCAGCCCCGATACCAGTGGCCGTCCTCCCAGACACGATAATCTTGCGCAGTTACGTAGACCTTCTTGTCTCCAGGTACTGAATAGCTGCGTCCGGTGCTCACTTCATGAATACCACTACCGTTGAAGCTGTAGACCGTCTGCGGCTTCAATTCAAAAACTGGGCGATCGTCCATAAAGACATAACCAGGAGCCCAGATGGCAAATTCGGTTTGGGAAACATCGACGCTCAGCCCAACTCGAATCGGTTTTTGCATCACAGGAAACTGGCTAAAACCAGCTGATTGAGCCATCGCAGGTGGCACCACTGCCAGGCAAGAACTGGCGACAATTGCGCAAAAGAAGATATCAACTCTGAATGGGAGTTTGATGCTTCTATGCACACAACTTTTCTCAAAAGCCATCTGCGCGTTCCCCTATATAAAGCCGGTTACGACACATGTGACTACCGTTCCTCCTAAGATCGGCCAGAGCAGATCTTCAAATCTCGGCATCGATCGCTTCAAGATCTCATCATTGGTCACACCTGACACCTCGTTTATGGCTCTTTGAATTGGAGCTGTCGTGAGCCAGACAATGAGGGCGTAAATTGCACATGCCCAGAATATGCCGAATCCTTGTAAGTTGGGAAAGAGGTAAAGTCCAATAAGTGCTGAAAAAACGGTTCCGGCTGGAGAAAAATCGTTTTCGGCGTGTTTCTGGACGCAGTAGATGCGCAGATCGACAAAAGTCTTAAGCACGAGAACAAAATCGATGATATCCATTATCCCCAGGGACATCTTCTTGCCAGTCTGTGCCTCGGCCTCCAGCCGAATCGTGCGCCAAATCAGGTAGTAACAATATGCTGCATAGATTCCACAACTTAGAGCGGAAAGCCAAAACAATCGCGTAATCGTCTGAACATGCTCCAACTTGTCGATTGAGATCGGGGCACTTTGAGCGATTTGCACTTTGGGCAACGAGCGAGCCGCGTTTTGCTGCTGCGATTGAGCAGCTTGCACCGTTACCGTTTGCTGTTTGGGTCCAGGCTTTGGCTGCTGCACTATTACAGATTTCGGCTGCTGTACAACGACGGATTTGGCCGGCTGTTGTGGAGGAGATTTGGAAGAGGGCGCGTTTCCCTTGTTGCCGCCAAACTTAAACAGTGAACCTATTTGTGGCACCCGAATAACAATACCAGACGGCTGCTTGTTAGCAGATCCAGGAGTCTGTTTGGATTTATTGTCAGGCATGCGTCCATCACTACTATGTACCGGATCCCCACCAGCCAGACTCGTTAGGTTTGTCGTCTCTCTTCGGATCTGGTTTCACTTCGGTTGCATCATTTTTCTTTGAGCTGCTTGTGGCGACGGGTACTGGAGAGCTAACTGCAGGAGCACCATCCCACCATGCCTGGTGACCGAGCACCATTTCTGGATTCAACTGAGGCACCGCCTCCATTTCGCCGCTTATGAATTGCTGAATCATGCCGCCCAGTTCCTTCGGCGTTCCACCAATCTCATTGAGTGCTTTGAATAACTCCGATGACTGCGGTTCTTTATAATCATGCTTTTCAAATAACATGTAGTCATCTGCGCCATTAAACTTGTTCCAAAGAGCTGGTTCATGGACCAGAGCAACCAGGGTTGAATAAATTATCCATTGCGAGAAGTGATCGAGATAATCGCCATACTGCCTTCGGCGCTTTGGATGTTGATAATGCTCAACTCCTCTTTCGACCGCTTTGAATTTTGACAGGCCTGGAACATACATGCCGTCATAATCAATCAAATGCAGCTTGTCCTGCGAAACTATGATGTTCGAGTGCTGCAGATCTCCGTGAGCAACCCCTGCGCTCTTGAGTTTGGCATTCATCTTCAGCCACTCTTCAGCGACAGTGTTCAAGGCATCTTTGTTGCCGATATTGCGGTTGACATACTCATGCAGCAGCTCTCCATCGACCCAATCCATTTTGAGAATCGGATACCATTCGCCCTTTACTTTGATTCCATGCGGCTGATACACGAATTGAACTGTAAATGGAAAACGAGAAAGCAATAGCTGATCGGTGATCGCCTTATATCGCTGCGATTGTTCGGAAATCTGAAAAAGGAAACACTTGACTGCTGAGCGTTTTGCGCCGTTGGACAAAACGTATACGCTGGCAAAATTGCCAGAATACGGCTTTGGCAGCCCCATCGGTCCGAGGTCAACCGAAGCAGCCTTCAGTTCAGGATCTTCGAAATTAGCAGCCGCGTTTTGAACCGCGTCGTTATAATCTTGCGCACTTGGCCATGCCATCGTCATACCTTTTTCTAAAGCAATGACCTACTTTATATTCCATATGAGCAGAAATTTCAAACGAGTTGCTGTATCCGCTCCGCTGATTCGGTCGCATCTCGTCGCTGCATGTTCAGCCTATTGACGTGGATTGCCACCGCCCAGACCTCCAAAAGGGTTGAACCCTCCTTGTCCGGCGCCACCCATACCGGGCATACTGGGCATACCGGGAATACTAGGCATTCCACCCATACCGGGCATACTGGGCATTCTGGGCATACCGGGAATACTAGGCATTCCACCCATACCGGGAATACTAGGCATTCCACCCATACCGGGAATACTAGGCATTCCACCCATACCGGGAATACTAGGCATTCCACCCATACCAGGAATACTAGGCATTCCACCCATACCGGGCATTCCACCCGTCGGTGACGCCGGATGGGCACCGCCTGCGCCACCAAGCGCTGCAAAAGGATTGAATCCAGCACCACCCGCGCCACCAAGCGCTGCAAAAGGATTGAATCCGGCACCGCCTGCGCCACCATTGGCCACTGGCACATCAGGACGCCCTTGCGCAGCAAAGTTTGCAAATGAATTATCTCCGCCAGGGCCTGGTCCGCTGGCGTTAGGACTTCCTGTTGGTGTTGAACCGCTGCCGTTGCCGCCGAAGCCTCCGCCAGCCAATCTGCTGATCGTTGACATTACAGAACTGAACGGGTTGCCAGCTGGCTGTTGCGGCTGTTGTGCCGATGGGCTCTGCCTGACGAACGGGATCATGTGCACGCAGTTTTGCGCAGATTGCCACCAGGAAGGACTTGTAGTAGGTGAGGCATTGCTGGCAGAGTTGCTTGGAAAGGGCGCCGGATTTTGCGGATTTTGCATGGGTGCTGACTGTCCGGAGTTCTCGCTGGCGGCAATGCGTGTACTCAGGTCGGCAGCTGTCAGTCTGGCTGCATTGATATAAGACTGCGGACCTTCGTTGGTGGTCGCAGCGCGTTGGAACGATTGGTATGCTCCATCGAGCCCATTAGGCTCATAGGAAATTTTTGCCAGTCCATCGAGATACAGCCATTGCGCATTGTTCGGCTCAAATTGCAGTAAGTAAGAGACCGGGCGTTGTAGCAGGCGTCCAGCTTCAGCAAGTTGATCCTGATTTCCGGAGTCTGCATGCAAGTTCTTAATGTGCACAAAGAGTAGACTAGCTGCCTCTTGAGCGTAACTGCGAGTTGAAGTTGCATCATAGGGTGCCAGAATCGCACAAGCAGAGATGTACTGGTTCGCAGCTCCAAGGAGATCACCTCTGCGCTCGCATTCATTTGCTTGTTGAATCAAGTAGGCAGTTGATTGGCCGCTCTGCATGCTAGATTGAGCTAGTGCTGCGAAATTGCAGTTTAGTCCTAGAAGCAAGACGATCAGTACCACGAAAAGTCGTGATCTCAGCATAAGCAATCCTCCAGGAACGCTCTTCATCCAGCTCTTACAATTTTAATTGTTCCCGCTGTGCCTGACAATTAAATGCCAAGCTGGACTGAGCAGGTTAATGTACTGCTTGTCTTGCGGTGCATCAGTGCCCAATGCGCTAATGAATCGTAAGGCCGATTTGGAAACCGATCGACACTCTCAAATCGCCCTGTCCAGACTGCACCATACGATACTATATACGGTATCACAAGAATAAGTTTCACCCGCGGCTCCGCCCGGGGCTATGCCACCGTAGTCGATTTCATTGCTGTTGCTGCGGGTAGGTAATTTCAAAGAGCCTTTGAGCACTGTAGACGCCTGTGGCTCCTGGTGGCATTACTCCTTCGATGTGCTGAATATGACCCTGTACGTCTATCTCAGCTCGATACGGGATAGGCCGAACGACTGGCTCGTGATATGCGTAATTTTCAACCCAAAAAACATACTGCCCTGGCGGTGCCTGGCCTTTAGGCCAGCGGACGTTTTCTACAGGTGTAGTTGTTTCACCTTGTACGTTTTGATCTACATCCAGCGCCCCGCCATGATTATCAAACTTATTGTGCCACCAAATATCGACGCCTTCTGGGGTGCGACAATGCAAATCTAAGTCGTCTCGATCGTTCCACATAAGAGACGCACGAATGTCGACATCGCTGGTTCGTCCGCCTGCAGCCGTCACTCGCTTTTCAATTTCATCAAAGCCTCCGGCGGTACTGCTGGCTGGGGAATGGCGATCCACGATGGCTAAAATCGCCACAAATAGAAGAAAACCAGCCAGAGGAAGAGTACGCGGGTGGCGATACCATGGGAGCTCAGGCGCGCTGTATGCAGCTGTGGCTGCCGGTTGTGCGCTGTATGTCACTACCGCAGGTGGCGTATAGGAAGTTTCCGGATCGCTTTCCTGGACTTGCTCAACACCGTCATCGCCTGACAATTCTTCAAAGCCACTCTCTTGCACTGGCATCGATTCAGACTCGATCGGGCTCGAAGACGTCTTTTCCAAAGCCTCCGACTTCGATTCGGTGGCTTTAGATTCACCCTTAGCCTGCTCAGGCTTGGATTGCTCTGGCTTGTCTCCCCCGGACCACCAACTACTGTCTTCGGTCATGGCTTACTCCGAATGCGGTACCCGAACAAAACAAACGGCGAAATCCTATTGAGATCACTGCGACAATGGATTCCGTGGAGTTCCCATTAGTCCGTAATCTTGAAACGATTATAGCGGGCCATGGATCATGATGCCTGTCAGCAAATTGTACCCCCCAATTGCTGCCAATGAATTAGTTAGCACAAACCGACTTTTGAGGGACAATCCCTTATTTTCGTTGCCTCAACTGGTAGTAATTTCGGGCAGGCTTTGGTATACAATCGCTCGATGGTTTCAAGCTGAGAGACAAGGGGAATGAAAGCCTGGGCGTCCAAGATATTTCAAAACATACAAACAATGCAGACCTCGGCTCGGGCTAACGGCGTGACGTCTTCATATCGATAAATGTGTTATTGAGCGCACCACCTACAGTGCTAAAAAACCCGTCGAAACAGCCAAGTGATGATTACCGAGCAGTATAAGGTTTACCGCACATGATCAAGAAATACATTCTTTTCGTGGGTCTCGGATTTGTGGGCGGTTTCGGAGGAGACTTCCTACGAGAGCCATTTCTTTTACTGCTGCGCATTATTGGCCAGTGTATCCCTTCCCTTGCGAGCATCGGAGAGGGTGGCAGTTTCTTATGGACAGCCAGTCTGATTGTTACCGCGGCGGCAATTACGCTGGCACTTCGCTGGGCTGAATCAATTTACAGGCGTCGAGGCTGGATGGGCGTCGCTGCGGCTGTGAAAGTTGCGGTTCTTGGAGCGGTTGCGGGACTGGTTGCAAACATATTGACACAGTTTTTCTACTCCCATTTTGACTTCAACGATTGGTTGGTACGCCCTGTTGCATGGGGCCTCCTCGGCGCTATGCTTGCTGCCGCGTTGTCAATGCTGATCCCGAACTTTGGTTTTAGACGCGGACTGATTGCCGGCTTTCTCGGTGGGGCGCTGGGTGGCGTTTCGTTTCTCATGCTCAGTCATTCCTTACCTGATTTGTTCGGTCGTCTTGCAGGTTACGGAATTTTGGGAGCAGCCTTGGGGCTTGCGATCGTTATTGCCGACCAGCTGTTTCGCTCGGCCACTTTGGAAATTATTTGGGCCCCAGGTGAAACTTCTTCGACCTCCCTTGGTGCAGAACCGGTTTATGTTGGAGGCGGAGATGACGACTACATCTACGTCTTAGAAATGCCTCGTCATGCCGGCCAATTTGTCCAGAAAGATGGAACGATTCAATATGTCGATAACCAAAATGGAACGGCGATCGTCCTCGAGGATGGAAGTCAGGTATCGTGCGGTGATGTGCAGGTCGTGGTTCATGTCAAGAGTCCGGGTCAAGTGAGCGCCTCGAATGTGACTCCGGTCGCTACTCTTTCCGCACCAGCTTCATCGCCAGTAGCCACCATCCAGGCAAGTCCAGCGGACACAGCAACCAAACCAACAATTACAACGACTAAAGAAGCCGATCAAGGTCAAAATGCGCCGCCTAAATCTTCGGGTGGAGTTGATTGGCTGAAATGATTGGCTAGAAGGAGCGCCGAACCAGTCGGTTTATTCGCTGGTTACATCCTGCCGGTAGAAAGATCTAGCGGACCGAAAGCCCTCTGTTCCCAGTCTCCCGGACAATACTTAGCAACTTCATCATTGCCAGGTCCCGCAGGCACGGCTGCGCTTGTGTTGGGCATGGAGTGAACGTATGCGATAAAACCGTTGTAGTCGTTGACAAACTTAGGATAGTCCGAAGCAAACATTTGCTTGCACATTGCGCTGTCTAAATCTTTACTCTGCAGCGCTAGTCCGGGGAAAATGTGGTGCTGAAGCGCCTTACATTTCTCTTTGAGCGTCGGAGAAATCTGCTTACAATTCAGTGCATTCTGCAGATTTGTCCACGCCTGCACATAAATGTAGTCGGTCGAATCAGTTCGAAGGCACCAATACACTGCCTCAAGGTAGTACCATGTTGCGTTTTCTTTGTCAGCCTTTTGAAGATGGCTGTATGCACTTCCTAATGAAGAGACTGTCGACTTGGCGTCGACGTTTTGCAGCTGGCCTTCACGATGTTGCTCGAGTACCTTGCAATCGCAGTACGCCCAGCTTTTATAGATTTCTCGAGTCAGATCGCCGCCACCATTTAGTGCGGCATCTTGATAGTGCAGTGAAGCTTGGTAGTAATCTCCTTTGCGCTCAGATTGTTGCGCCAACATCAGGAACTCATTAGTTGGATTTCCAGCATTCGTAGATGGTGCAAGATTTGCGACCTGTGCGGGTGGATTGATTGGTGGCTGGATTTGTGACGTCGGCTGGGCGCTAGCCACTTGTGCTGTTGCACTGGAGCCGTTGGACACAACTGAACCTGTATTTTGGCCACTCGAAGTTTGAAGAACACTCTGTCCGGCAGGCTTCGCGACTTCGTCGTCGAATCTAACAAATCGCCGAATTTGATAGGGAACTCTGTTCAACATTCCGTTGGAATTAGCGATTCTCTCAATGTTTTGTATAACCGGGTGCCGAGTACCGTATGGAGAATTTGGATTTCCTTGCGGAGGGTAGTTTTGCGTTGGATAGTTTTGCGGGTTAGCACCCGGAGTTGATTGAAACCCTCCCGGAAAAGAAGATGCGGCGTTCGGCGTTCTTTGTGTTGTTGGATTGCTGCTCGGAAAGATAGGCTGTGTTGACTGTGGAGTGTCTAGAGCACTCGATGTGGATTGAAACCCCCCCGGAAAAGCGTTCTGTGTTGCGGCATTGTTACCGGGAAAGGGAGTCCGTGCCGATTGGCTGGTTGTCGAAGCAGGAGACGTCGCAGTTGGTGCAATAGGTCCAGGAAATATTGGCAGTGAGCTTGCGGAAGACGAGCTTGGGCCGACAGAAACAGTTGAGGATGGACGATAAGAAGCAGAAGATGATGATGGAAACGTTGATGACGAAGACGTTGATGATGATGACGATGGAAACGTTGATGACGAAGAAGTTGATGATGACGACGATGGAAACGTTGATGATGATGACGACGATGATCTACCGCTAGGCTCTTCAAGTGTCCATTCCCACTGACCAGCAGAGCTAGAGAGAACGAGGTGGTTTTGTTGATTGAAGCTATAAGTTCCACCGTCTGGCTTACCAACATTTGGACCGGTGAGGCGATTTACTGACCATCGTCCATTGCTGGAATCCATGATGCCTGTTTCATGGGGAACGCGGGCATCATTTTTGACATAAGTCTCATACTTGCCGCCTGGATAAATTTTCCACACAGCTTCAAGCACGCCAGAATTCGAAGAAAATTCTGTTGTCCATGTGCCGACCATCGAATTATCCACTGCCGCAGTTGCGGGCAAGCTAGCCGTGCCGATCAAGCAGAGCACGAGTACAGATAATCCACCTCTACGTTTTGGCATTGTAAAACTCTTCGACAGGCAAATACCGTGGTCGTCAGTCCACATTAGTTAAGCCAGTCGGGTCCAGATCCCGACCCCGAATCCGCCTCGGTAGACGGTTTTGACGCAACTACTGGTTTCTCTTCTGAGTCCGGTGCTTTCGCCGTCTCTTTGACGACCGGTGCAGGAGCGGGTGCAGGAGCGGGTGCAGGAGCCGGTGCAGCGGCCGGTGCAGAAGTGGTCGTCGCAACTCGAGGGCTGTCAGTTTGCATTGCAACCAAAGGCGGTGCTTTGTCTGCTGAGTTCTTGACGTGAACAATTACATCGACATTCCCAAATGTGAGTTTGCTTCCGTCTTGAAGCTCCTGCGTCGTATGCGCGAGATTGTCCGTAAAAACTATAGATCCATCTGTTTGAACGATAGATCCGGCATGATCTGCGTACTCAGATACGTACACCAGGTCATCTTGGGCTCCGCCTATAGAGATCGGTTGTTTCCCTAAAGAAATTTCTGAAGTTTCTCCAGGTGCCCAAACTATTTCAAGGCATGCCGATCGGAACATCTGTTCTGCAAGCACAATTGCCAATCCGAGAAACATGCCAATTATTCCGCAGCCAAAAGTTGCAGCCACCAAAGAATTGACGAGGTGGGCGACGAGAAGATACCCCAAACCGCCGCATACTCCGCCCAACGCACCAGCTACGGCTCCCCTGAAGGCTCCAAGATTCGGAACCGTGCCTGAAAGCCGCCAACCAAGCAATATTCCGAGAATCCCCCAGCAAAATGGACGCACGAAAATATCGGCGAGACCGCCGATAATTCCAGTACCTTCGCTGGCAGAGGCAAAACCGTAAATGAATTGAGCGAGAGCACCGGCAATCGCACCGGCAATCGCACCCTGAATAATTACGCGTAGACTCTGGTCTCTGGTTGTCAATAAATTACGTCTGGCGTAAATCATCTGCGCCCAAAACAGAAATGGCGCAATTGCAGCACCAACGACCGCCGTCATTGCTGCGATGCGAAGAACTAAAAGAAACATCCCTGTGACGTCTGGAATTGAGTCTCCAATTCTTCCGCCCAGAAGTCCGCCGAGAAATCCGCACGCCGCAAAGAGGAGCTTTTTGTTCTTTTTAATCATCAGGTATTAATAAACCAAGTTCTTGTAGTAGAGAGATACCCAGCGTAAGTTTGGCGCGAGCCGTGAATCATAGAATTAATATGAATTGCGCAGATGCAGCCCGTTTTAGTCCGTAAATTCGAAGTTCATCCCAAGCACGTCGCGCGCACTATTTGCACCTCGCTATGGTTTGGGTGTGTGCACGTCGTCCTTAAAGTACAAGGCGTTACCTCCCTCGACTGTGGTGCCAGAGCTGTCAGTCATCATTCGCCGGTCATACAGGAATCCCTCTGGGCGAATTCGCAAATCTCCCTTGTAC
>Ga0206819_10210_pt2 | contig 20013 bp, 15 predicted proteins | sample Alteio_BWOrgCont_87_FD_152855 | JGI IMG/M metagenome (GOLD analysis project Ga0206819, IMG submission 152855) | Enriched cells from forest soil in Barre Woods Harvard Forest LTER site, Petersham, Massachusetts, United States -... | ecosystem: Environmental > Terrestrial > Soil > Temperate forest >... | reverse complement strand
GACAGGCGACCTGCTTGAATATCTAGCAAAAATGCTGGAGGGTTCGATCCCGGAAAGCACGACGATTACGCGAGATGGCTGGTTCATGTCTAGCAACCGCCCGGTCAAGGAGCTGCGAGTCAGCCTCGATGATGCCGAGTATCAGATCCACCGCGGGCGCGGCTCGAATTTTACATCTCGACGGGCGAAGACGGTGCGCGGTGTTGTCCTCAAGACTGAAGAGATCCCGATGGACAAATGCGTTGACGAAATCTTAATGCAACTGATGAAACTGGCAGAGAAAAATGCAACAGCGCGCAAGGCGTTGGAGAAGTTCGTCCAAGAGTGACACCACATATGGTGCGAGATGGTACCCATAGTCAGTTGCTAAGAGCTGAGCCGGAGCTAGTGGAACAATGCACTTTTGGGTGCGTCTGCGAGTGCACAATCGCGGAGGTGCCAAAATGCAATTTCACAGGCGGCAACTGGGGCTTAAGCAAGTCAGCATGATTGCTGGAGCGTGCGCTATGACATTGTATCTGTCGTCAAGCGCGTTATCCGAGGAGCCAAACACCAAAAACTCATCTTCCCAGGCCAGCCCCGAGTCGGCTGCCCTGGTGCAGAAGAAAAAAGCTGAGGTTCAGCAAGCAAAGAAGACGCAAGCTCAGCGTCAACAACTTGATTCTGAGACGGTCAAAGGCGTCAACCGCATACCCGGTGTCAATGTTTCCCAAAAGGAAATGACGTCAGTACCAGAAGAAACACCGATTCACGGCTTTCACCCTGTGAAGAAAATGCTACGTCCGGTTGTCGAGCTAGAGAAAAATAGCAACGACTTAGAAAAGCAAATTATGCGCTTGGAAGGTCCGATTGCCGGGCTTCAACCACATATGTTGGGTCTGCAAAAGAAGATGGGAACTGTCGAGACCAAGATGGAGACGATGCAAGGCAGCATCGAACAAATGCGAGGTCAAGTGACCAATGCATCCGATTCAGTCACCGCCGTAAACCGGCAAATGACTGGCGTGCGCACTGATCTCCAATCGATGCGCCAAGACATATCTGGTCTTCGCAAGCCCATCAACGACTTGCAGGGTCCGCTTCACGACTTGCAAGGACCACTTTCGTCTGTCTCACAGCCATTGCGCGATGTCTACAAGCAATTGGCTGAGATGAAACAGCTTTTGCAGTTGGTTCTGCTTATGATCGTTCTAGCAGCCGTCGGGATCGCCGTAGGCACCCCGCTAGCAGCAATTTTGATCTACCGCAACCGTCGTAAACTGTTTCCCAATCTCAGCGACAAAGAATTTCCAGTAGCAAATGCTGCTGAAAATGAGCCTAACCGGCTATCGCGCGTGTAAACGCTTGAGAGTTAAGTGCACTTTTTACGTTGCGAAGATTAGTAAGCGCGGCAAGGTAAAGTTCATTGCGAGTTTGTCGTCGACGAAGCTTCTTCGTAATTATCGCTCGGTCCGATGCTCGCTTTGTTCTTCATCCAGGTCAAAAGCCCGTTGAAGCCTACCTTCGCCACGCGTCCCTGCAATCGAGCGCTCAGTTTCTTCAGTAGATCAGATTGCCCAACAGCCAGGCTAACCACTTTGTGCTCGCCGTTGACTGTATCGAGTCGCCATTCCAAAGAGTCGACCTTCTTGCCCAGCAAAAGATCGCTCTTCACGATCGTATCGCCTCCTGCATTCGATTCACCTTTGAAGGTGAGTTTGCCTTTGGCGAAAATACGATGCCACCGCGTGTAGTACCGCTGCTCAATCAACGTACGCAATGTGCCGGTGAAGTCACTTTTCTGTTTAGCCGTAAGCTTGCTCCACTCAGCCGGCGAGAGACTGCGCTGAGCCATGCCTTGATAATCGATGTGTTTTGCGGCCTCGGTATATGTCGAGCGGTCTCTGGCGTTGCCGCTCCATGTCGTGAAAATCTGCACCAGGCTATTAACTGTGTCTTTTGGCATCTGCGCTTGCGCCGGAGAAAGTCCCGCAAAATTTGCCGCACAAACCGCGGCAACAATGAGCGAATGACAGGTTTTCATAATGGCTCTCCAGAGGTCACAATGCTGCTTTGCGCCTGTGTAATAGTATAGTGGCAGTGGTTAAGCCGGCGATTGCCCAGGCGGTCAGAACGATAGCGTCCCTTATGTAGTCCGCCGGTGTCGCTAACATGACACCTTTGAAGGCGTCGGCTGAGTAGTACATGGGAAGCGCTTTGGCGCAAATTTGTTCCCAAAAAGGCATGGCTTCTACAGGAATTATGATCCCGCTGACGAACATCAAGGCAACGCCAACAATGGAGATGGTCATCGTGTAAATTCTAATCGTGCGCAGAATACAAGCCGCTCCCAATCCGATACACGTAAAACAAAACATCGATAAGACAGTTGTGGCCACCAAGCCGAGAAAATTGTCACCCAGCGTAAAACCGATCAGCGGATGGGTCAAAACCAGTGCCAGCCATAGAACAACCGACGCTTCAACAGTCACTGTTGTGGTTTTAGCTGCAATTGCCGCTTCCAAACCATGCGGAGCCAGAATAATCTGTCGATAGGTGCGCTCCATCCATTCGTAAATCCAGGCGAAACCCAAATTCATTCCCGCAAGCACATAGCAAAGATAAGCCGCCAGCCCGGGTGTAACAAAGTCACGCAGCGAAAGATTACTGGGAAACAACGCCGCTGAATGCAAAGGCAGATTCAGATCTTTTGCTTGAGAGGTAAGAACGGATAGCAATCCCATCGAGATCTGATCGTCAACAAGCAGGTTATGTCCTTCGGTCAAAATTTGAATTGAATCTTCCAGCGGGTCCTGGGAAACATTCGCCAGAGCAACGATTTTCCCGTGTGCCAGGTCGATTTTGGCGCTTTCCAAATCATCGTAGTTGTGCACCGAGAACCTTTTCGACTTCTGCAAGTCCTGGGCTAATTGGCTGATTCCAGCAGGATCGTAGAGCCCGAAGGGCATGTTGTCCGCTCCGGCAAGGGTGTTGCCTACCGCGGTGATGATCAAAATAGCCAGCAATATGCTGGAAATAAAATACAGCGGTCTGCGAGTCCACTGCAAAATGTCTTTATTGATGATTGCCAGTATTTGCCGCATCTTCTACCGCGCTATACATCGTCAATGTCGAAATCGCTCAGCTTCTCCAGATCCGCGTCAGCAGGGGTGCTCGCCAGTCCGAGAAATACCTCTTCTAGATTCGGCTCGCTGGTGGCGAATTTTGAGAAGGGAATGTTTTCTTCTTCCAACCATGTCAGCACGAGATGCAAATGCTTCACCAGCTGAGAATCTTTCGGCTGGGCAAAAGAAACGGTGTTGCGCAAGAGATCGTACTTGACCTCAGATTTGAACTGTTCCAGCAACTTATCGACTCTTGGTTTTAGCGATTCCAGACTGACTGTATGGTGCAGGCGAATCGAGATGTGGCGAATCCCCTGAATTTTATGCCGCAACTCCTGAATGGTTCCTTCTGCCACCAGTTTGCCTTTGCGGATAATGCCAATGCGGTCGGCAAGCAGCTCCGCCTCTTCCAGATAATGTGTGGTCAGCAAAATCGAAACCCCGCCGTCACGCAACTTTTTCAAGCTCGACCAGATCTGACGGCGAGATGCAGGATCAAGCCCGACTGTCGGCTCGTCCATGAAGATAACTTTCGGCTGATGCAACATGGCAATGGCGATCGAGAGTTTTCGCTGCATACCACCGGAGAAGGTACCGGAGATCTCGTTGGCGCGATCCAGCAATTGAGCATCCTCCAGCAGGGCCTCGATGCGCGACAGAGCAGTTGCTTTTGCCAAACCATACAGATCGGCAACGAACGCCAAATTCTCGAACGCCGTAAGCTCCTGATAAATAGCCACGTCTTGCGAAACAACGCCGAATGCTCCCTTTGTCTTCTCGGCGTCTTTCAGCGCGTCAAAACCGCATATGTAAATCTCACCGGATGTAGGTTTCAACAGAGTCGTCAGCATGCTTATGCTGGTGGTTTTGCCGGCACCGTTGTCGCCCAGCAGCGCGTACAGTTCGCCGGCATGAACAGCAAGATTCAAATGGTCGACGACGGTTCTCTCCCCGAAGATCTTGGTCAAGTTGACACAACGAATCGACGGCTGCTTTTGTTCTTGGACGGCTGCGATGTTATTAGAAGACTCCACCGCTTTTGCAGATTGTTGTTCCACGCAGATACCACCGGGCGCCCCTGAAATTCTAGCAGCTTTGCAATAGCAGCCCTTGCTGTGCCCCCCGGCAGGTTCAGTTCGGGCGAAATTGAGTCAACGTTGCACTGGCCCAAAATACGCCGTTGCAATGTTCTTGCCACCAGTCACAGGGCCAAGTCCCTAACACACCGGACCGGCAGCTGTCCCGGGCGCCCCACATGCCTTTTGCAGGCTGTCAATGTGCGCGACTTTGAACACCTTATACAGCTGGGGTTTCAGATTGACGAGCGTGACTTTGCTTTTGAATGATTCTGAACGGAGCAGTATTTCTTCCAGCCACTCCAATCCATCGACTGTAACAAACTGGCAATTGCCAAAGTCCAAGGTGACATTGTTGCCACTGGCCAGCGCCCTGTCCGCTGCATCAACGGCACGCTCCAAGCGGCTCGGCATGCTGAGAGTCTCAGTCGGTCTGATGGCGTTGTCTTTGCCTGCGTCACTCATTTTTTCTTCCTCACGGACGTGTTCTGGGCCCGTAGGCCTTGATCAAAAGTTCCGTCACGTCGCCGATCAACGCCAGCGACGGATTTGTGCGTGTGCTCATGTCGGTAGCGGCGTTGCGCACCAGTTGAGGCAGAGCCTTGTCAAAAGCCTCGCGGCTGATGCCTAACTCAGCAATAGACAACGGCTGTTCGGAAAGAATAGCGAGATCGTAGACTGCTCGTTGAAGAGCGCGGATCATCGCTTCCTTTGTTTCGTTTTTCGAAGCGGGCGAGCCGTTGCGATCCGGTTCGTAAGCCGGCGACAAACCGAGAAATTTGGCGGCCCGCGCGTATTTCTCATCAGCTACCCATTCCACATAGGTGGAACTGGGCATAAACTTGCGCGGCACTTTAGCGTTATAGGCAAGAGTCGATAACAGAAAAACGCCGTTGGCCCGACCGTGAGGCACATCAAAGAGCGCGCCGAGGCTGTGAGCGAGCCCGTGGTTAATGCCTACAGAAGCATTGCCGATGGCCATTCCGGCAAGACAAGACGCATTATGCAGCTTGTGCCGCCAGACGATATTGGTGGGAGCCTTCAAAGTCTCAGGTAGGGCCTCGAAAATCAGCCGCATCGACTCCAGGGCAAGACCGTCCGTGTAGTCAGAAGCGAAAGTGGAAACAAGCGATTCCAACGCATGAGTCAAGGCATCAAATGCGGTATCGACCGTGATCTCCTTGGGCAACGACTTGGTCAAGTTAGCGTCGATGATGGCAATGTTGGGCAACAAACATTCGTCGACCAGCGACAACTTGCGGTGATTTTCGTTGTCCTTCAGCACCGCAAATGGTGTCACCTCCGATCCCGTACCCGAGGTGGTTGGTATGGCCACGAGCTGAGTGTGGACCTTTTGGGGAAACTCCACCATACGATGGCGAAAGTCAAGGAATTTGACGGACAACTCTTGCATGTTCAATTCAGGATAATCATAAAAGAGGCGCATGATCTTAGCGGCATCCAATACGGAGCCGCCGCCCAGAGCAATCACCGTATCCGGTTGCGACTGATGCATGGCCGCGATCGCCTTTTGCACCGCGGCCCAATCAGGCTCGACGCCAATATCGCTGAAGACACGAACGTGACAATCAGCGGGCAAACGCTCGGTCACCTGCGAGAGATGTCCTCGCTTGGCCGCCGAGCGCGAGGTGAGGATGAAGCACGATTTTGTCTTCAAACTGCGCAAATGATCGAGACTGCCCGGATTGATGTAGATGTTCTTGGTGGTTTGGAAGGTCAGGGTGAAATTGGTGCGCTTCGGCACTCGCTTGTAGTTGAGCAAGTTCTTGATACCGACGTTGTCGGTGGTGATGTTGCCTCCGCCCGTGCCGCAGCCAAAACTGAGAGTGGTATTGAGGTTGTTGTAGACGCCTCCGAGTCCGCCTATAGATGTGGGGGAATTGACGATGATGCGCCCGGCGTTGATCGCGTCGGAGAAACGCTCTAAAACGCTGTCGTCTTCCGTGAATATTCCTGCTGTGTGTCCGGTGCCGCCGGCGTAGTTGATGTCGAGCGCGCGATTGATGCCTTCGTCCACAGAGTTGACCACGACAAAACCCAGAACCGGCATCAGTTTTTCTACTGCCAGTTTGTGATAGCGCAAGTCGCCCTCGAGCGGACAGAGGATTATCTTTGTATAGGGAGGAACATCGATGCCTGCCGCTCTGGCAATGGTGTCAGCCGGCTGGCCGACGAGCTTGTAGTTCATGCCACCGGTGCGCGGATCGATCGCTACCGCGGCTACTTTCTCTACTTCTTCTTGATTGCAAATGTAGCAATTCATGCGCTTGAACTGGGCCAACAGCGCATCGGCAATCTGGGCATCAATGATCAATGTTTGTTCAGATGGACATTCCGTGCCGTTGTCGAAAGTTTTCGAAATCACGACGTCCATGGCGGCCGATTGCGGTGATGCAGAACTGGTGATGTAAACCGGCGTATTGCCTGCGCCCACGCCCAGGGCCGGTTTGCCGGAACTGTAAGCGGCCTTCACCATCTGCGTGCCGCCTGTGGCAAAGATCAGATCGACCTCGGGGTGCACCATCATCAATTCTGTTTCACGCCGCAAACGTGGCGACTTCTCCACCCAACTGATGAAACCTTTGGGAGCGCCCGCAGCCAGCCCGGCTTCATAGAGAATGCGGGCCGTCATGTTGCTCGAATCAGCAGCCATCAAATGTGGGCTGAAAATGATTGTGTTGCGTGTTTTTGCCGCGGCGATACTTTTGAAAATTACCGTCGAGGTGGGATTGGTCACAGGCGACAGTGCCAGGATCACGCCCATCGGCTCAGCAACTTCCACCATGTTTTCTTCAGGAAACTGGCGAATGATTCCGACGGTCTTCTTGTCTTTGATCTGATGGTAGTGGAACTCTGAGGCAACAAAGTTCTTCAATACCTTGTCTTCGATCAACCCCATGCGTGTTTCTTCATGGGCAGCAATGGCCAAGTCTTCTACTGCCTCGATCGCGGCAATAGTCATCGCCTTGACGATGCGATCAACCTCCTCTTGCGAGTATTGAGTAAACACCGCGGCAGCCAGCCGTGCACGCCGGACCAGCGAATTGACCCGTTCGATCAGACCGAGATCTTGCTCTTTTGTAGTCGTTGCCATCGCTCTGACCCTTCGTTTAATTTATCCAAAATTGTCTGTCAGCGTCCGTTTGAACGCCTGCCGAATCTTGGCTTGTAGCCTTGTGAGATTTTCGGCGGAAAATCTCACGTCCGACGAGGCAAGTTTACCTGGAGTCATGCCTGGAATGATGCAGGCGCTTTTCAAGTGTATGCCCTGGCGTCGTGCCAAGGCAAGCGTCCTCTCTCTGTGCGCTGAGAGCCGCCGCCACTATCTACGAGAGAGGTCGGCTTGGGATCGGGCTTCCCCAGTACCTGATGCCAACTTGTTACAAGTGGAGCGACCACGTAATTTACCCATTGGAATGTGAAGAATTTTTGCCTAAAATTGCCTTGGCAATGCCGATTTTATAAACACAAATTCTAAACCCCTCGCGGGTGAACACTGTGGCAATCCGCCAACGATACTTTCACATCAAAGAAACGACAGTAACCTTCGCTGTCGCGGCGGTTTTTCCTCTCCTTTTAGTAGCAGCCACCGTTCCCATTGCGCCAGCCGCCTGGGCCGACGCCACCAGCGTCAACCGATTCGCCCATCCCCAGAGAACCATAGTGCCGGCGAGCAAATTCTCACGCCACTACGACAATGAATCGGTCAGCTCCGAAAGCAGCTACAGCAGCAGCGCAGCCGCCGTCGACACGACTGACTCGTCCTCGTACTCAGCCCCAAGCCCGCCGCCCAAAACCGGGGGCAAATACGGGCTGATCCCGCCGCCACCGCCATTGACACCGACAATCTTGCCGCCGGGCAGCAGTGCCTTCATGCTGTCGCCGCCGTCAGCCGGGCTGTCGCCCTCATCAGGGCTATCGGCTGGAGAGCCTCTCAAAGGCAATTGGTCGAGCGCCAAGCGATCCAGACCGAGCCTGAGCTCGTTCTCTCGCTCATCGTCGAGCGCTTCGGCCAGCACAGACAACTCCGTCGATCCCAAGTCGGCATCGCCCTTCACCCGTGCCCAGGCCAGAGTCGAACCGATGATCGCCAGTGGTCAGTACGCAGCCGCCCAATCCGTGCTTCAGACTTATGTTCACGCCTATCCCAAAGACAAAAATCTCCGGGCCCAACTGGCCAAAGTAGCTGTGAAAAACGCCCAGCAGCAGCTGGCAACGTCGCCCGAAGAGGCTGCTGCGGCAGCACGAACCGCCGTGTGGGCGGATCCGAGCAATCAGACAGCGAAAGAAGTGCTGGCGCAGTCTCTAAAAAAAGCAGGAGTCAACACAATGAGCGCCAGCGCGCGCCTCAAAGTGGCTGATAATCTCCTGGCCCAGGGCAAACCAACGGAAGCGGAAGTAGAGTACGGCGAAGCCCTGAAGCTAAAACCAAGCGCAGAAGGTCACGTCGGTCTGGGGGATGTGGCTCTGCATCAGGGTAAGCGAGACAAAGCCAAAGCAGAATATCAGCGGGCTCTGGAGATCAACCCTAATTCCTCAGTCGCTTTACGGCAGATGGGACTGCTGCGCTACCAACAAGGCGAGGTGATTGGCGCCAACACCGATCTCAGTCGAGCGCTGGTACTCAACCCCAAGGACACGATCGCCTCCAAACAGTTGATCGATCTCTGGCAACATCAGGTGGCGCACACCCCGAACGGGGCCAATGGGCATCTGGGACTGGCAAGGGCCTATCAGTTATCGGGCGATTTGAAGTCAGCTCAAGCAGAGTACAGGCAAGTAGTGCGAATCGATCCGCAAAATCCAAACCTGCCGGCGGCGCGCCAGAGTTTCAAACTAGCCCTTGCCCGGCAGGAAGGCGAGCGAGCGATGGAAGCAGCTCACACTCTGGAAAATCAGGGATTGCTCAACGAGGCCCACAGCAAAGTTCTGGACGCAGTCGGACTCTGTCCGGGCAATGTGTCCATGCGCCTCTATCAGGGACAACTCAGCCAAAAACTCGGCTCGTACAGCGAAGCACATCAAGCGTATATGGATGTGCTTCGAGTCGATCCGAAGAACGAAGAAGCAGCGATGGGCTTAAAATCGCTGCCACCGATGACCGCACCGTCTGTGGTGAACAATGACATGCCACCACTGGCACCACCCATTTATTCAACTGCAGCCAGTGGAACAGCGACCGGATTGGCTGCCACGGCCGGTTCACTCGGCTCGCTGATAGCACCAAATGCGGTGCCAGGCTCCGGAGCGATCTCTGCACCTCCTGCAGTTGCAGCCGGATCGGCCTATGCAGCAAACGCGATGCCTGGCACAGGCGCTATCTCTTTGCCGCCAACATCTACAGCCAGCGGGGCCTCTGCTGGCGCGGCCGGGGCCAATTCATACGTCAAGCCATATGACACCAAACCACACATCAACACATTGTCCGGATTTCTGGGACAGATACGCGGACTGGCTGCAGCGCAAACAGCTTCATCGATGGCCAATCAATCAATGAGCTCGCCCAGCTCCAGCCTCGGAATCGGAGCACTGGCAGGATTTGGCGGAGCCGGCACCGCGGCAGCGGCCGCAGCCGGATCGGATAGCACCGTGCAAGCCTTGTCGACCGAAGCGACTCCGCACGTCGATGCAAACGATCTGGAAGCCACTCTGGCCAAAGCCAACGCGGCGTTGAAGGCAGCGGGCATCAATCCTTCGCCACCGGGGGCATCGTCATCTGCTGCAGCAGCTCCGAACCCTGCTGCTTCAACAGCAGCCCCAGCCGACTCAACACCAGCAACAAGCGCTCCGGCTCTGGGAATTCCGGCGTCGAGTCTGCCGTCTCTACCGGCGTCAGGTTCAGGCATTCCCGGTGGCAACCCGGATGGTCCGTCTTCTTTGATCGGCTTTGCTAATTCGGTCGGCTCCGGCATCCAGCAGGTGAGCACCGGCGTCAATGGGCCGAATAACGGCGCGGCTCTCGCCCAACTGGCGGCGCAATATGCGCCAATGCTGCAAGGCCCAGACGGCCAGCCACTCTCCAATGCCCAACTCAATTCGCTCTATCAGCAATATCGCCCGCAGCTGCAGCAGCGATTCGGCATGCAGTTGCCGCAGGCGCTGCCAGCCAATGCCAGCGCCCAATTAGCCTCTGCTCAGAGCGCCGGTTCAAACAGCGAGTTGCAAGTGGCGTATCAAAGAGTCGGCTCACTTGAACAGCAGAATCAGCAACTCAAAGATCAACTGGCGCAGCTGCAAGCCCTGCGAGCCGGGCAAAACGCAGAACCGCCCAATGTCGCTCCGGTCGCCATTCTCATCACCGGGCAAACGAACACTACTGGGCTGACGCCTGAAGCAATAGCGCTCTTGCCGCCTGGCACAGACAGTAATGCCGCAATCAACAGCGCCGTTGCCGCCAGTGCCGCCGCACCGAATGCGGTGCCAGCCCTGGTGAATACAGTCAGCGCCCAAGGTCAATCAGTGAAGCTTGAGCTGGTCGGTGTGCAGCCTACGCCGCTGGACATTAGACTGAAAGTGATGCTGCGCAACAGTCAAAGCACAGCCATCAATGTTCCACCGGGGACACACGCAGTCATTCTCATGAACGGCAAAACTCGCATAGCAAAAGTATCGTTCCCATCTTCCAGCGTTCCAGCCAACGGACACATGCAGGGCATGATCAAGGTCGCCGGGCACGACCTCAATCCTTCAGCCGATCTGTGGTTGCCTAATTTCTTACCGGGCACGGGCACTGACCGCGATCTGCATTTGACCGTGCCCATATCGGCATTACCGCTGAATGGCGCCATCAACACACCCGCCAATTTCCGCAGTCAATAAAATTCGAAGTAGTAGCGAAGGCAAGGCGGCGAGGGACGAAGCCGACGGAGCGGTTTTTCGATAGATTTAGCCGAGGGACGAAGGCGACGGAGCGACTACAAAGGAATTACATGACGTAGGCTGGCTGGCGATGGTAGAGCCAGCGAATTGTTGCTTTGTCTGACGGCGAAAGATGATTGACGATCCGATCGCGAAACATGATGTCTTGCCGTTTTTCACTGTGCGCTTTAATGCCCAGAGCATGACCAAATTCATGCGCTGCCGCGCCGTAGAGGCGCTCGTCGGTACAGTTGACCGCCAGCGAAAGTTCGATCACGACAGGCTTCTGCCTGATTTTCATCGAATGCGCTTGCTGGATCGGATAGACGGTGGCACTGGTGACACCACCGACCATGATACCACCGGGTGAACTGGCGTCTCGGAAAGCTTCCGGAAAAAACACGACGATATCGGCCATCCGCGGATCGTCGCAAAAGACAAAACGGAAGAGACCTTCATTTTCAAATTGCCGCCATTCCTCGATACCGGCGGCGACAACATCATTAGTATGTTCAGTCCAGCCGCGGGCTTGCTCCAATCCCGCCAGCGGCGTCGGCTGATTGAGCAACTGCACGACCGTATCTACTCTGGTTGCTTGAATTTGATCGAACGGCACTTCCGGCAGCTTCAACCCAGGACTGATCCAAATTTTCAGAGGCATCTTGTTGGCCTCCCAGCGAACCAACGCCATATGCGCGCTCGGCTCACCCGGGTTGTAGACCTCAGGTGGACTGTTGTCCGGGCGGTCTTCACCGGTATCACCCAAATGCACCCCGTTGACCCTGGGCAGGCCAGAGGATCCTAGATTTTGCTGAATATTCAATCCGAAGCCGGCGGGTGGAAGCCGGCGGCTGGAAGTCTGCGCCGACGTGGGCGCGCTCGCCTGCAATACGCTGAGCAAGAGCGTCAGGAGAACTGACAACGTCGGGCGCATTTGGCTCATTTGTCCTGGTAACTCATCGCTCTAAGGATTGATAAATGTTGCTGAACACATTGTAGCGTCGTCAATGTTAATTCTTGAGATCTGATAATAGGGGATCTGATCGTATCTGCCAAACATTTTTTGGCCACAACGGCAAGGCGGGCAACTGCGTGACAAAAACGGACTCCTATGAAGCGCTCAGTCACGAATTGGCTGAAACGATCGTCAAACAACTGCGCGAAAAACCTAACAGCTGCTTCGGGCTGCCGACTGGACGCACGCCTTTGGGCTGCTACAGCCTTCTTTCCCAGTGGTCCGAAATGCGCACGCTCGATTGGAGCCGGGCGCGGTGCTTCCAACTAGATGAGTACATCGATCCAGCCGACCGCAGTATGACTTTCGAACATTTCTTGGAACAGAACCTGTTCAAGTATACCAATCTGCCGTTGGAGAATCGTTTCCACCCAGGACAATGCGATGACTACGACGATTTGATTGAGGGCTACGGCGGGTTGGATTTGACCATCCTGGGCATCGGCAGCAACGGTCACATTGCCTTCAACGAGCCGGGAACGGTTCGTTCGAGTTGGACCCACTGTCTGTGGTTGACTGAATCAACGCGCGAAGCTAACAAGTCGTACTTCGGCGGGCAGCCGCGGGTGCCCAAACAGGCGATCACTATGGGCATACAGACGATCCTCAACAGCGACAAGCTGATCCTCATCGCCAGCGGCATTAAGAAACGGGAGATTCTAGAACGTGCCATGCTCGGGCCGGTCTCTCCCGAGATCCCGGCTTCATTTCTCAGCCTGCACCCCCACGTCACGGTGATCACTGACTTCGATCTTTAGCCGCCCTATAGTAGCAGCGAAGGCAAGGCGGCGAGGGACGAAGCCGACGGAGCGATTACCAAGAAATTTAGCGGAAAATCTCACCACCCAGCCAGTCACCCTTGTGGCTGATCGACGGGAACATCGATAGAATGGAGGCGTAAGCTTTCTGGTACGAAGAAATGAACGGCAATCGCGTCAACCGGCTGGTGCTTATTCTGGCAATTGGAGCTGGTTTCACCGCAGGGTCGGCTCAGGCGGATCGAACCGATCCGGAGTTGATACCGCCAGATGTGACTCTTTCCCAGCCATCAGTCGGCGGTTCGCCGGCAGGCACCGGCGCCACGCCTGGGTTGACGGCGCCAGGTCCAACGGTTTCCGGCATGACCAGCCAGGCTGCGCCCGGGCTGACCAGCAGCCCGTCGGCTCCCGGAGTCTCCGGTGGGGGTGGATTCAATCTGCCGCCGGGTGGGAGTACGATCAACGGTTTTGCTGTGCCTAAGTCTGGTCGGGTCACGGCGACGATCAGCAAACCGCCGGGAACGCAGTTTGGCATGGGGCAGGGAGGCCCGCCGCCCGGTTCAGGCGCATTGCCGACCTCGGGTAACGGGCTGTATCAAGGCAGCGGCAATCCGGTCGACCCCAATCAGCCCGATCCCATAGCCAGGATCGACACCAACAAAGGTTCGATCAGGATCAGGCTCTTTCGCCAATATGCACCAAAGACCGTGGATAACTTTATGGATCTTGTTAATCGTGGATTCTACAACGGTCTGACCTTTCACCGGGTCGAACCCGGATTCTGCATTCAGGGCGGCGATCCCAGCGGCAACGGTTCAGGCATTTTCCTAGATCCGCAAAGCCGCCAGCCGCGGTTTTTGCCCATCGAAGCTTCACCCAACCTCAAGCATAATGCACCAGGGGTGGTGGCAATGGCTCATGCACAAAGCCTTGACTCCGGCAGTTGCCAGTTTTACATTACTCTGGCTCCCGAGCCCAGCCTCGACAATCAATACACCATATTTGGTGGCGTCATCGAGGGCATGAATGTAGTAAACACCATTGAGAAAGGTGACAAAATCATGTCGATTTCACTGGTAGCACAATAGTCGAGCCAGAGTCGGTGGGAACCACGGCGAAAGTGGCTCGTCCAGATCTTTGCTAAGGAGCAGAGATGATTATGAAACCGATAACATTATATGTAGGCAACGTGCCGCAGAGCATGACCAAAGACGGCTTGGTGCGAATTTTCACGGGTGCAGGCAAAGTTTTGAGAGCGATAATTGCCACCGACGACCATCACAAGCTTTACGCCCTGGTCGAGATGACCAGCGAAAAAGACGCAGCGGCAGCGATCGACTACCTTGATGGAAGAGACTTCGACGGTGTCAAGTTGACGGTTGGTTTTGCCGATATTGTTCGACAATCAGCCAAGCAGGAGGCGCTGTATCAGATGCGTTCGGCGCCCAATCCACTGCATTACAGCACTAGCGCTTGAGCTAGGTCAGGCCGTTTCAGCCATTAATTCTGTCCTGGAACTTTCTTCCGTTCGTTGTTGAAGGGGTCGATCAGAGCATGCCAGAAGTCCTTCAGGTCTTGTTCGCCCTTGGCGGCCGTCTGACGTGCATTCGCCTGGGCATCGTTAGTCACCTCTCCTATCCGAGTAGAAACACTTCTTCTCGTATCAGATCTGACGGTGACCTCGCCATCTCCCCTGTCTGTGATTTCCAGACCCGGCAAATGCGGATTTGCCGGCTATCTTCGCTACTGTCACTTTCAAACGTTTGGTCGGATTGAAAAACTTCGATCGGTATGCACCAGTTTTCTTGCCGCGTTGGCAGGACAAATTGGACTTCCTGGCCACGCACAGCTGCTACTTCTACGGCAAGCGCTGGCGCCTGCAACGAGAAACCGGAAGAGCATTTGAGAAAACATGTTCCACTCTGGGGTTGATCAGCAGTCAAACACTGTCCTTGCCACAAGACAATGAGAAGCTGCGCCACGACGGCTTCTTGCTCAGTGCGCTGGAAGGGCAGCGCTGGCAAAGCAGTTTGAGGGAGTATCGCGGGCGGTACCACAACATTGACAAACAAGATCTCAATGTGCAAATGGGCTTTCTCAGCAAACTGGCAGATCTATGCCATCAGCGGGGCGTCAGGCTCGTTCTCGTCAATATGCCATTGTCGTCTGACAATCGTGCTTTGATGCCCAATGGTTTCTATCAGCATTTTCGTCAGAGCCTACGCCACATTCTAGCCGACAAGGCAGGCGTAGATTACATCGATCTGGGCGATGGGCACAATTTCGCCAAGACCGATTTTTGGGACACCGCGCACCTCAATCAGGAAGGCGGCCAAAAATTGCTTGAGCAGCTGACGCCGGCGATTGTCTCGGCCAGCAAATCATAATCATTCGGCTACTTCTGGGCTACTAGCCAGGTGTGAGATGTGAATCACAAATGGTGGTACCCTGCGTCATTCCACAAGATCCTCGTGCGCTGATGCACTCTTGTTTCGTGACGCAGGGTGCCGTCCCTTCCCATAAACCTTTACCACCAATCTGGATTGGTAATGTCTAACCAGGCGTCGTGGGCTGCGGTGTCCACGTCTTTGGCGCCTGCGTCCACCGCGTTATTCGCCTCGCCTAATCCGTTATCAATTGATTTGGTGGTATTGTCGTATCCATGCTCGACGGCATCTTCGCCGTTTTGGATGCCATGTTCTATTCCGTTGAACAGGGAATCGAATCCAATTTCAAGCGCTCCCGTGACTTGCTCAGCCCCGCGAACGGCGGAGTCATAGCCATTTCGAATAGTGCCGGTTATGCCATTGTATCCGTTGTAGATGTCCCCCCCGAGCACGAGCGCTCCTGATTTTGCGTCTTCCCCGAAGCCTTCCGCACCTTGAATTACATCATTGACTGCACTGGACGTACCGCGAACTGCACTGCGCAGCATGGTCCCTTCCGGAGCTACAGGTGCGAACGTCTCGGCGGGTCCTAGCGCCGCAGCGAAAATCGCATCGCCGGGATGTTTTGCGATGTCCTCGCTGTTGTCATGCATGTTCTGTTTGATGTAATTGCCCACCGCGTCGACTGCGTTACCTACTGTTTTTCCAGCGGCCTCAGCGCCCTTGATCCCGTCTTGTGCAATGTTGATCGTGCCGTGAATTGCTCCGCGCAATACTTTCCCCTGATCTTCGATTGGAACAACAGCAGACGCAGGGTTTGCAAGGAACATCGCATCACCGGGGTGTGCGCTGATGTCCTTCATGTCGCTGCTGACGCGACTCCCTATCGCACCCGCGACTGCGTTCACGCCGTTTACCACACCATTCTCAACACTTTGGACGCCGCTTTCTATCGCACGACCGCCGCTGGCCAGTCCGTTGTCGACTGCTTTCACGCCTTTCTCTGCGCCAGTCTCGACTGCTTTCACGCCTTTCGAGAACGAGTCTTCCGTGTTGTGCCAGAGATTCGACAGGTAAAGCGCACCATCCTTGATGCCGTCTTCGGCAGCTCTGCCCACCACGTCCTGCGGATGGCTGCGCAACACTTCTTCCATCATGCGAGAAGATGCTTGAATGCCGCTGGCTAAATGGTCCTCAGCCCTGTTGACCGCCTGATCGCCCTGGTGAAAGACATTGCCCATGGTGGTAACTCCATAAAATCGCCCGAAGGCGCACAGCGAGCGTTGCGGCCCCTCAGTCGTTACTTTCGTGGTGATTAGTAATGTGCGCCGGATCAGCCAAGAGGTTGGTTGGCGAAGCCTTGCGTGATGGGAGGGGAGAGATCGAGGGCTTCAGCAATGCCTACGCCTTCGGCTTGACTGCATATTAGGGCGCAATTCTGAGAACATTCTGAGCGACTGAAAACGCCTCGCAATGAGGCATTATGATTGAACTGCCGATCCCAGTGAGGGTTCACATAGATGGCCAAAATCCTAGTAGCGGAAGACGACGTCAACCAGTCCCTTGCCATCGCCGATGTTTTGAAGCGCGAATTCCACACAGTCGAGGTCGTGAGCGACGGAAAGGAAGCACTCGATCGCCTCAAGCTGTATCACTATGATCTCGCTATCTTGGATTGGCAAATGCCAGAGTTGAGCGGCATCGAGGTCGTCCAAAAATTCCGCATGTCCGCCGGCAAGACTGCTGTTCTCATGCTGACCGGCAAAACGGAGATGAGTGACAAGATTGAAGGATTGGATACAGGCGCTGATGATTATTTGACGAAGCCTTTTCGCGCCGAAGAGCTTGCAGCCCGTGTAAGAGCGCTATTGCGGCGGCCCGAGACGCTCCTTTCTTCCACACTTTCGCTCGGCAATCTGGTTTTGAATACCAGCAATATGAAGATCACGATCGATGGAAAGGAACTGGCATTGTCCCCGTTGGAAATGAAGGTGACGGAGTTGCTGCTCAAGCACCCCAACGAAGTTGTCACTCAAAACATGCTGCTTGAGCGGGTCTGGAGCTCCGAAGCCGATGCGACTTCTGCTGTGGTTTACACATGCATCAAAGCGCTGAGGAAAAAACTGCAAGGAAACGACAACACGCCGGCACTATCCACAGTGTATGGCGTGGGCTACAGATTGGAGCTGAAGAAATAGCTTATGTATTCTCAGTCAGCGGCGTGGGCTCAATTGTCGGCACGGAAAGGGCAGATGGCAGAAACACCTCGCAGGTGCAAGCTTCCAATGTGTTAGAGGCAAGCTGAACGTCACCATTGTGCACTTTGGTAACTTGCGCGAGCATTGGCAAGCCGATGCCTGTCATTGCGGCACCATCGATGCTGCGGTAGCGCTCGAACATCTGCGGCAGCAGTTTCGAGTTTATGCGCTGCCCCTGATTCTTCACCGCGATACGAATACGTCCATCATCAGTACGACTCCAATTCACCGTGATGGTCGACCCTGGCTCAGAATAGTCGCATGCATTTCGCAGAAGATGGAAGAACATGGCCTCCAAAAGCCTTCGGTCGCCCATCACAATCCAATCCAGATCTTCGGCGTCGGATACGATCCGACTGCTATCGATCAGCCTCCGCGCCGACATCAACGATGACACGCCTTCAAAGATCTCGTCTAGCGCCAACTGCTCAAACTCAGGCTGGTATGAGGAACGGCTCAAACGCTCGATCAATAGGAAGTCGTTGATCTTGTTGAACACCGATTCCAGCTCTTTCTCCGCGGCGCGAAGGTGCTGCATTAATTGCGGTGGTGATGTCTCAGGCAGGCTTGCCACAGTCATTTCTAAAGTCAAAAGCATCGATGTTACCGGAGTTCGCAGATCGTGATTGACGACCGCCATTAAAGTCTGGCGGCGATCCTCAATCATTTGCAGTTGACCTGCCGATTCGCAAAAGCGTTCCTCGAGCAGAGAAAGCTCATCGTGTGAAGCCGCATCGGTTCGCTCCGGCGTCGTGCCGTCGCTGAATGCGCCCACCTTATCTGAAAGCTGCTTCGTCCTGCCTATCAGCGTCAGTGTTCTTTTCACAGCCAGGGTGAAGATCGAAAGATCGAGCAATAGCGTCAAGGCAATTATTGCCGCCACCCGAAACCGCAAACGGGTGGTAATGGCAAACGAGTTTTCTAAGGCGGATTGTTGAATATTCATCAGGGTGAAACAACCGTCTGTAAGGTTGTCGTATATTGTTTTGGCTGGCTGAAAGAACGCGACGAGCTGCAATTTAGACAAGCGCTCTGGATTCTTTGGCAGCGTTTCCGCAAGCGTGACTAGTTCTTTTTCTGACGCAGCCATGTGCCCTACGATCGAGTTTGCTGTCGAATCGGCAGGGGAAAGAGACGCTTTGATTTGACCTATTGCAGGCTCGATTCCTCTGATGATTTTGGTGGCTGTCCCAATCTCTCCATATTTGCATGCGTCCATTACGCTGTATCGATCCTGAACCAGCTTTGAAAGCGTGTCTTGAGCGGCAATCAAACCTTCCTTTTGGGCAGAGAACTTCGCGGTTTGTTTGTGAATCTGACCCAATTCATGATGCAACAAGGCAATGATTCCAGTCTGGATCAAAACCAGCAGCAGCAGGAGGATGGAGTAGTAATGCGCAATGTGACGTTGATTCTTGGGGATCCCAGTTTGCGCGTCCCCTGGCGCAGTATCCGCCGGGTTTGGCGAGCTCGGAGAAGATGCACGCGCCTCTTTCGGAACGCGGGCCGAAAAGGTGGTTCCTGAACCAATGACACTGTCGCACCAAATCTTGCCACCATGCGCCTCGACGATCTCCTTGCAGATGACCAGACCAAGACCGGTGCCGTCGCGCGGTTGCTCGCTCGCCTTGTGCAGCGTTCCAAAGCGAGTGAATAAGCGGCTCTTAGCTTCTTCGGTAATCCCTCTTCCGTGATCGCGAATCAACATTTGCCACCAATCACCATGTTCCTCGACCTTTATTTCTATCTCTTCCTTCTGCGGTGAGAACTTGATCGCGTTGGACAACAGATTGATCAATACGCGGCGAATTAGATGCTCATCTACTGTCGTGTTGAACTGCACGATGTGCTGAATCAAGATCACCTCCTTCTCTCTGGCCAGCGATTCGACTGCGAGAATGGATTGATCGACGATCGATTGGATCTCCACCGGCTTGCAAACGATCCTTAGTTCCTCTTCTTTCTCCGACGCGAGAGATTCAGAAAGCCAGTCTAACATTGCTATTAGAGGCGTCAGGCTTTTCTTGCATCTTTCCACATTCGTTTCCAGAATGCTGCGATGCTCGGAAAGTGGGCATTGCAAAGTTGTCGACAGATGATTGTCTATCCTCAGCAGCCCGGTCATCAACACATCGCGAAACAGGTTTTGAAAATTCTTTCGCCGTTTCGTATTCTCGGACAGATCCATCGACATCATGCGAAACGCGCGTTCCAAGCTTGTGATCTCGTTCATCGCCTGGGTGTCCGCCTGCTCGATCACTTCGCCTTCCAGAATGCGATCGCAATTAGAAGCGAGGTTAACTATCGGTTGAGTGATGCGAGAACGAATTGCGCGATAGCCGCAGGCGACGATGATCAAATTGATCAACACCGACAATATCAAGATGAGTAATACCATTCGCTCGAAGTGTCCTATTTCTTGCGTATGTTCTCGAATGATTTCATGCACTCTCACCACGAGTTTCACCGATTGCTCCAAAGAGCTCATCGACGGGATTTTCCAGGTGCGGTAGTCAACGTTGCCTGACTCGCCATG
>Ga0206819_10176_pt1 | contig 20016 bp, 15 predicted proteins | sample Alteio_BWOrgCont_87_FD_152855 | JGI IMG/M metagenome (GOLD analysis project Ga0206819, IMG submission 152855) | Enriched cells from forest soil in Barre Woods Harvard Forest LTER site, Petersham, Massachusetts, United States -... | ecosystem: Environmental > Terrestrial > Soil > Temperate forest >... | reverse complement strand
GTTGCTGCCAAGTGCCTTCGCGTGGAAATCGGCGAACACAAATATGTTCTTGCCCGCATGCCTTCCCGGGTTCGGAACGTACAACCAAGCACCAACCAAGGCTAAAGCTGCCCACCCTCCGACTGATAGTTGCCGTGAGGCTGCTGCGTCGCCACCGAGACTATGGCTATGGATGTTGCTGGTGAGTCAAATCAGGCTTACGAATTGCTATAGAACCCGTGTTGGAGGGTCGCCGGATTCGATTCGGATGATGCTTGAGCCGGGCAAAGGGCCGGAGGCGGGGGCGAGCAACTGGGCGGCGCCGGCGTATTTGTAACCTTGCGACTCGAAGCAATAAGTCACGTTGCTGATTCCTTCGTCATTGATCCGCTTGAAGGTTTCCGATGCGCCATCGCCGGCGATGCCGGAGAACACATTATTCGATTCTCCTGTGGTTCCTTCGGTGCGCCAATCGGCGTCGCAGAACTCGCCGAAGATCTCCTTCCTGTCAGCCGAAAAGATCGTGAGGTATCCAACTCGATTCGCCATTTTTGTCTCCTAGCCCCATTTTTGGGCCAATTCGACCATTTGACGACGGCTGGGTTCCATTCGGACGGGATTCGAATAAAAATGGTGGTTTTTCTATCCGGTCTAGCGGCAAGGCGAGGTTACACTGCATCCGATGGAACCAAGCAGGAGGTTCACCGAAACAGTGACGTTCAAGATCGCGGTGGTTTTCTGCCTCTTGCTTGTTGGATTAGCGATTTTATTTCCGATTACCGGTGGCGAGATACACACGTCTCCAAAAACGCAGTGTCTCTCCAACCTCAAGCAGAATGGCCTCGCCTTTGCGATGTACGCCAACGATTACGACGATAGATTTCCGCCTTCAAAAGGCTGGATGGATCTGCTCAAGCCGTATACGAAGAGCGAGCAAATCCTGCACTGCCCGTTGCTCATGCCGAAGAATTGGAAACCTGAAGATGACCTCACCAAGGTCCCCTATGGCTACGCCATGAACCGGTTTCTAGCGTTGGCGAACGATCAGAAACTAGCTGAGCCTGACAAGATGCCGTTGGCCTACGAGACAACCGACCTTGGACGCAGTGCAAGCGGGTACCTAACCGATGTTCCGAACCCGGGAAGGCATGCGGGCAAGAACATATTTGTGTTCGCCGATTTCCACGCGAAGGCACTTGGCAGCAACCCCCCGTAGGGGCGAGGCGTGCCTCGCTTAATCGGAACGCGAGGCCCGCCTCGCCCCTACGCTTTTGGTGCCAAAACAGGTTTCTGGGGCTCCTTGTCACGTAAAATCGTGAGTTGGATCGTGTCCTCGATTAGCTCAATATATTCTCAGAGAAGTGTGAATTAAATTTATGCCTCCCAAATATCTGTTCACCGACCTGGGTGGCGTCATTCTGACGAACGGCTGGGACCATAGTTCGCGGGAGGCCGCTGCCGAGCATTTCGGGTTGGACGCCCAAGAACTTCAGCGCCGGCACGAAGCAGTTTTTCCGAACTACGAACAGGGTTTCAACACCCTGGAGGAGTATTTGAAGTTCGCCGTCTTCCACAAGCCGCGCGATTTCGAGCAAGACGAATTTTTCGATTTCATGAAGAAGCAGTCGCTGCCCTACCCTGAAATGATCGAATACGTGAAATCGCTCAAGGCTAAAAATGGCTTGAAGGTTATTGCGGTTAGCAACGAGGGCCGCGAACTTGCGCGATACCGGATCGATACTTACGATCTCGGCGGTTTTATCGATGCCTTCGTAGTATCGGCTTTCGTCGGTCGGCGCAAACCCTACGACGACATCTATCGTCTGGCCCTGGAAGTGGCAGGTGCGGAAAAGTCTGAGGTCGTCTATCTCGACGATCGCCAGATGTTGGCGCAAGGCGCTCAGGAATTCGGTTTGGATGCAATTTGGCATCGCAGTCTAGAGACAACACGGCGTGCCTTGAGTGAGCGGGGTCTAAACGACTAAAGCCTGCCTTTCAGTTTAAGCGGTTAAGTCTACGAAATATCAATATGGCCAGTCATTCCGCAAAACGTGGGGTCCAAATATCGAAGTTCGTCACAACGACAGTCGTAATGCTCGTTGCGACGTTCAGTTTGGTCGTCCTCGGCGCCCATGCCTTCCTATACACGGAAGCAGAAGACAAGGCCCAATGGCTAATCGCAGTCAACCCGATGGTCGCCCTGATGCTGGTGCTCGTCACACTCGGCTTCAGGATGAAGGCCTCTCCGGTGAAATCCAAGCTGGATGGCCTCGGCAATTTCATCGGCCTGTTCATCACGGCAATCTCGGCCGCAAAGCTGTTTGGTTGGTTTACGTCCACAAACTTGGGCGTTGACGAACTGCTTTTCGCACAGCGCTTTAATGACACGAGCTCCTATAAAGACCATCTCATGGAGCCCTTATCGGCACTTTGCTTTGCCGCATGTGGGGTGATCCTCGTGTCAATCGATGGGCGAAAGTCGAGCCGGACACGGACTTACCAAGCGCTTTCGCTGCTTGTGCTGAGCGTGTCGATGGTTTCGCTGGTGATGTTTGCTTTCGGCGCGATGTCGATGTACACCACCACGGGACCGGCGCCGATGTCGCTTCAGACGTCAGGATGTTTCGCTTTGCTCGCGATCGGCATGCTCTCGGCGAGGACGGACGTTGGCGTGATGCAACTGTTCACGGGAGAAGGAACGGGAAGCATCATTGCTCGCCGTGTTCTCCCACTTGCGATCGTCCTGCCATTCGGGCTTGGCGCGCTTAGAGTTTTGGGCGAGCGCACCCATTTCATCTCGATCGACGTGGGTGCATCGCTTGTTGTCGTTCTAACCGTCATCCTGATGACGGTTACGATCGGATCCGCTGCCACTTTCCTGAATCGGACGGACGATCAACGCCGTCGCGCAGTTCGCGAGCAAGAACTTTTGACCGTCAACCTTCGAGACGCCTTCGAAAGAGCAGAGGAGGCCAGCCGCACGAAGTCCGAATTTCTGGCAAACATGAGCCATGAGATTCGAACGCCGATGAACGGAGTCATCGGCATGACCGAGCTGCTGCTGGGCACGCCGCTTACTTTGGAGCAAAGGGCCTATGCTGGCACCATTCAGCGGAGTGCGGATGCGCTGCTGACCATCATCAACGACATCCTCGATTTCTCGAAGATCGAGGCGGGCAAGATGACGGTGACGCCGTCAGATGTAAACCTGCGCTCGCTAATTGAAGAGGTCGCTCGCTTGCTTGCGCCAAGAGCGCACGAAAAGGGCCTCGAACTTACAATTTCGATCGACCCCAGCTTGCCGCTAGACGTGTGTGCCGATCCAGTCCGGTTGAGGCAGATCCTAACCAATTTAGTCGGCAACGCGGTGAAGTTCACCGAAAAGGGCGAGGTCACCACCAAGGTAACCCTAAGTGGCATTGAGAACGACAGGATCTTGGCTCACTTCGAGGTTACCGATACCGGCGTGGGGATCCCTGCCGATCAGCTCCAACCGATCTTTGAGAGCTTTACCCAGGTTGACGGCACTTCGACCCGCCGATTCGGCGGAACTGGACTTGGACTTTCCATTACCAAGAACCTGGTCGAAATCATGGGTGGCAAAATGGGCGTCACCAGCGAACTTGGCAAGGGAAGCATTTTCTGGTTTGACCTGGCGTTCGAGAAGGGCATGCCGAACGACGAAGGGGTGCCGGCGGACTTCCCGGGGCTTCGCGTCCTTGCTATCGACGATAACCCGACCAACCTGTGGGTTCTTCGCGAACTATTGAAATCCTGGGGCATGGTCGTCATTGAGGCAGTGTCTGGGCCGGAGGCTCTTTCAATCCTGGATGTCGAAGGTGCGGAAGGGAAGATCGATCTGGTGATCGTTGACCATCAGATGCCGGAGATGGACGGCGTGGCGGTCGCGCGGAAGGTCGCGAAGGACTCTCGGATTAACAAGATCCCGATGATTCTTTTATCGTCATACGGATCGTATGCGTCGCTTGAAGAATTGCGGGAAGTCGGTTTTGCGGGTGCGCTGGTAAAGCCGGTTCCGAGTACAGATCTTCGGCGGCTGATACACGAAGCTGTATATAAGGCTACCAACACTGAGGAAGTGGAGACGATCGATGTCAACGAGCGGCAAATGTCCGACTTGAAAGCGCTGATCGCAGAGGACAATATTATCAATCGAGCCGTGGCGGCATCGATGCTTGAGCGTTGGGGTTGTTTGGTCATTCAGGCAGAGAACGGAATTGAGGCTGTGGAAGAGATCCGAAAGGGTGCTTTCGACTTTGTGCTGATGGACTGCCAGATGCCGGTAATGGATGGATTTGAGGCCACAACCGCAATCCGCAACATGGAAGCGGGCACTGGTCGGCATACTATTATCATTGCTTTGACTGCAAATGCGATGGAGGGCGACCGGGAGAGATGTCTGGCCGCAGGAATGGACGGATATGTATCGAAACCAATAGACGCAAAAGCATTGCTGACTACGGTTTTGAAGCTTTGTGCTCAGGCACAATCACAAGGCATCGAGAGAATCATGAGTACAGAAGGAACGATTGACTTAGAAGGGTTGCTGGAGCGATGCGGGGGCAGTAAGGACCTGGTACATAAGATAGCCCAGAAGTTTGCGGAAACTGGGCCGGGGATGGTTTCGCAGGTTAAAGAGGCAATAGATAACCGTGACGCTGACGGCGTTTACCGCGCAGCACACCAGCTCAAGGGTGCAAGCGCTACGATGGGAGCTATCAAATTGGCAAGCGTCGCGGCGGACATCGAGATGTTGGGGCGAGAGGGGAACGTAACTGCGGCTGCCGACAGAATCGCTGCATTGGAGAACGAATTCGAAAAAGCGGTTCCGATGCTGTTGTCTGCATCGCAATCGATCTAACGTATAGTTTAGGCTGGATTGGCAACCAACTGGCTTGACACCTTTAACGCGTTCATCGAAGACACATGCGTTGTGGGAACGGTGGCGTACGGCCTTACGCGCACGAAGGCGCTAGCCGCATTCTTTGAAGGGTCGACGCCGGAGAAACGAACGTTCCTTGGATTGCTCTTCGGCTTGCTCGCTTCTACTGAAGTTGTCTTTCCCGGCGATCGGTCTCCCTACGTTTTTCACACCCTCATCATTTGCTTGGCCCAATTTGCGGGCGGCGTAGACGTATCGTTGCCAGCGATCCTCACAGTATTCGCAGCCGGCCTGGCTCTTCATGGCCCAAGCGAAGCAATCCAGACCCTCGTTGTCCTCATTGCCGTCGCGCTTTTGGTAGAAGGCTTCCGAAAGGTCTGGCATAGAGCTCCCTCGGCATTGCTCGCCGGTGTCGCAGGAGGCGCCGCGCAATTCCTTGCATTGACGATTCGAAACTCAGTATTGCCCCTATTGGGAGCGCAACTGCTACCGCCTTATTCGATCACTACCGTGATGGCGAATTCCTTTGGGTTGTTTCTTATCACGATCGTCTGGAAAGACGCACAAACGCGGCTAAAGAGCGAACAGAATCGGTTGGAGGCTGAGCATGTTCGAACACTTTTGATTGCGGCGGATTTGGCCGCGTTGCGGGCTCGGATCCGGCCCCACTTCTTATTCAATACCCTGACCGCAATCGCGGCGCTGTGCGACATCGACCCGCACAAGGCTCAAACTGCCGTTATGAAGCTGAGCCAGTTGATGCGTCGTCACATCGAAGTCGACACGATTTCGCTAACAACAGTTGACAAAGAGCTCGAATATGTTCGAACTTACGTGGAAATCCAACAAGTCAGGTTTGGGAAAAAGGCCAAAGTTGCGTTCGATCTTGTGGATGATATCGGCTCGTTGCAGATTCCGGCGTTCAGTATTCAGACGCTGGTTGAGAACTCATTTCAACACGGCTTAGAAAAGAGCGCAGGTCAAGGTTCCATCAGGATCGTCATTCGACGATACGCGAGAGGCGTCATCTATGCTGTAATGGACGATGGTGCCGGAATGAATCCTGTGGGCATTCAGGCCTGTATTCCGGATGAGTCGGTTCCCCGGCACGGGTTGGTTATTGTCGATAAGGAGCTAAGGTCGCTATTCGGAGATCGAAGCAGACTGAGGATTCTTAGTCAAACGGATAAAGGCACAACTGTCGCCTTCAGAACTCCAGGATGAATTTAGCAAGCACGATCACATGGTGAAATTGCGCGCAATCGTAATCGATGATGAGGAATTGGCCCGTGCGCATCTCTGCAAGATGCTTCGAGATGCGGACGTAGACGTCGTGGCGGAAGGTGAAAGCGGCCTGGAAGCTCTCAACTTGGCGGAAGCCCTGAGGCCGGACATCCTGTTCTTAGATATTCAGATGCCGGACATGACCGGTATGCAGACGGCTGTGGCGATTGAGAATTTCGACTTTAAGGCGAGGGTAGTGTTCGTAACTGGATACTCTGAGTTTGCGATTGAGGCATTCGAGAGAGAGGCATTCGATTACCTAATTAAGCCGGTTGCCCCGGAAAGACTCGCTCGGACGATAGATCGCGCTATTAAACACGTTACCGCGGAGAATCTCTTAACGACTTCACAAGAGTCGATCGAAGAAATGCGGACGTTGACGCCGATCCAACGGCTTCCAGTGCGAACAGACTATTCGATCAAGCTTCTTCGTATTGAGGATATCGAAAGCGCAGTATCGCGTGAGAAGCGTGTTTACGTTAGAACAAATGGCGTCGAGCAGAGGACTTACTACACGCTTACTCAACTGGATGCTCTGTTGCCCCACAATGAATTTCTGCGAATCCATGCTTCCGCATTGGTTAGGATCTCGGCAATCGAATCGGTTAACTTCTTAGGCAATCACACCTATTCGGTTTCCCTCGCAAGTGGCGGCGTTTTGCCAGTCGGGCGGACGTTCTATCCGGAATTGCAGGCTAGGTTGGGTATCTGAACGTCACAAATGGAGTGCCGAAAAGCGCCTGAAGTGTACCGCTCGTCGTAAAAGACGTTTTTGAATTGCCGGGATGGTTCATCTTGAATCTACGCGTTCCGGAGCCGTACCGCGGGCAATTTGATGCGTCATATGAACTCCGTATTTCGAAGGTCTGTTTTTGCTGGTTCCCTAGTCCTCTTGGGAGGCACTGGATTGGGCCAGATTCCCGAGGTTCCGTCCATGGCGCATGCCAGTGGCTTGTCGCTAGAGCAGGCTGTGCAGGCAGCTATGCGAGACAACTCCCAGATGAAGGCATCTAGGTCTCTTGTAGAAGCGGCAAAAGCAAACCTTACCGGGCAGCGGGCGCCCATCAACCCTATGTTTACTTACGGGGGACTGAATAATTCGGTCGCCCCGCCACCGACCTTAAACGTTAACAATCCAAGCAATTACGGGTTCACGTTCACCGTCGAGACGAACGGGGCAAACCAGTGGCGAACAAGCCAAGCTGCCAACCAACTCCGCCAAGCCCAGTCCGACGCACAAACCGCCTTTCTCAATGTTCGCCAAGGTGTAACGAATGCATACGTTGCCTTGCAAATTGCAAACCGACAATTGGGGGACGAGCGAGAAGCCTATGCCGATGCGAGGCGAATCCGGGATTTGACTCGCAAGCAGTTCGATTCTGGCGCCGCTCCTCAGACGAACGCGATTCGTGCCGATATTTCTCTTACTCAGGAAGTGGGAAGCCTACTCAACCAAATCAATGCCGTTAAGCTCGCCCGCGCCAGCCTCAATATCGCCCTTGGACGCAAGCCCGACGAGCCTGTTGATGCTACCGAAGTGCTTGAATACTCCCCGATCCATCCGGAACTTCAAGAGCTTCAGGATCAGGCGGCTGCCAATCGGCCGGAGCTTAAGTCTGCCAAGTACAACCGTGATGCATTAAAGGCAAACGTGGGTCTCCAGCGGTCGCAATACTATCCGAATCTAATCGTTGGGACAGATCTGCGCCTGGTTCGAACCGGCGTTTTCCTGGTTGGATTCACCATGCCTTTGTTTGACCTCGGAGGAATCCACGGAGCGGTCACGCAAGCAAAAAAGAACGCCGAAGCTCAGACTGCGGAGATCACGCTAACCCAACAGCAAGTTCGCCAAGATGTTCAATCCGCATACGAAGCGCTTGTCGTGGCGAGGGGTACGGTTGAGGCTTTCGAGGGGGGCATGCTGCCACAAGCTGAAAGCCTTGAAAAAAAGATCGAGCAGGGATATGTTTTGGGCGGAAATACGATCCTCGATCTCCTCGATGCTCAAAGCACGTTGAGAGCGGCTCGAATCGCCTACTACGGCGCAATAGGGAGCTACCGCCAGGCTCTTGCACAGTTGGAACGCGCAGTCGGTGCCCCAGTCAACGCACTTAAGACTGCGCCGGCCGTGAACCCGATTGAGGGTGGAAAGAGATAGCAATGAAGGATAGATCGCCTCTCTCGCGACAGATTGCATTTAGTGCACCAGTTTTGGTGCTTTTTGTGGTCTGCCTGTTCCTGTTCGGTGGAAAGCCGCCGTCATCGGACGACAATCCTAAACCCGGTGATTCCACCGACCTGGTCTCCGTTTCGAAGGAAGGAGCGAAGCTGACCAACATCGAGGTGATTACTGTCGCTTCGAAGACGCTCGAACAAGATGTCCGCGTTACCGGTCAGATCCTGTATCCGCCCGACACTACAGTGAAGATCAGTCCAAGGCTTCAGGGTCGGGTGAAGCAAGTTCTGGTAAGGGTTGGAGATTCTGTAGGGGAAGGCCAGACGCTCGCAATCCTCGATAGCGTCGATGCGGCAACGGCACGCACGACCGCCAGCCAAAACGAAAACCTGCTTCGCTTGGCCGATCTCAATTTACAAAAGGCCCAACGACAGTTCGATCTGGGAACGCCTGAAGTCACCGCTGCACAAGCGGCTTTAGATCAAGCTAAAACCGCAAAGATTTGGGCAAAGGATGCCTTCGATAAGATCACGCTTCAAGCAAAGATCGGCGGATTTACCGAAAAGCCGATCGAAGATGCCGAAAATGCATTGGTTGCGGCCAAGTCGACCTTTTCGCAGGCCGAATCTGATCTGACGCTTGCCCAAAAGGACCTTGGTCGGAAGAAGCAGTTATTCGAAATCGGTGTCGCCTCAAAGAGCGATCTTGAGATTTCGCAAGACACTTTCGAAAAGGCGGAGGCGAGTGAGGAGGCAGCAAAAGAGACGGTCCGACTGGCGGATCAGGCGGTAGTAAGGGAGCAGAAGGCTTTCAAGTCGCATCTCTATGCGGATCAGCAGGTCAATCAATCGCGGGCGACGTATGAGCAGGCTGACCTTCAGGAAAAGGCGGCCGAGCGAGCGCTGCTCATCACGAAAGCCGCGATCCGTACGGCGCTGGAGCAAGCGAAAAGCGATTTTCGTATGGCGAAGTTCACCGCAGAAAACTCCGGCCGTCAGATGAGCTTGCTTGGACAGCCGAATGCCGATGGAACGTTTGAAATTAAGTCTCCCATTTCCGGAGTCGTTACCGAGCGGTTCGTGGGTCCGGGTCAAGTCGTAGACCAGTCACAAATGACCCCTTGGCAGATGTTTACGATTGCCAATGCCGATAAGGTTTGGGTTGAGGCATCGATCTACGAGCAGGATCTCAGCGTTGTCAGCGATGGCGACGAAGTCAAAATTGAGGTCGGAGGGGTACCAAACAAGATCTTCCGGGGGCGGATCCTCCATATCGCCCCTGCGATAGATAAGACTTCCCGCGCGTTGCACGTAAGGGCGGAAATCGACAACAAGGGTCGGCAGCTAAAAGATGGGATGTATGCCGATGTCACGATCCTGCTGCCCAAAGGCCGGCCTGAAATCGCTATTCCACTCTCGGCGGTTGTACATGACCAGGATTACGACGCGGTCTATATTGCCGAAAGCGGCGACTACAAGAAGCGAGTGATCCACATCGGTGGCCAACGAGACGGACAAGTGTTTATCACATCAGGCTTGACGGTCGGCGAGAAGATCGTCTCTCATGGCGCTATCTTCGTCGGCCATGACACTAGCGGGGATTAGTCCGAACGCTTCCAAAACAATTCCATGATCAGCCGAATACTAAGTTTCAGCTTGGCTCAGCGCGCTCTCGTGCTGATTATCGGTGCGGTAATCCTGGCATGGGGCGGATTCAGCTTTACCCAACTTCCGATTGAGGCGTATCCGGATGTAATGAACACCCAGGTCCAGGTCATAGCCCAATGGCCTGGACACGCGGCTGAGGAGGTTGAGCAACAAATATCGGTGCCTCTCGAAACGGCACTTAACGGCGTGCCGCATGTGAGCTCGCTCAGAAGCCGTTCCCTATTCGGACTCTCCGTTATCTACCTCACGTTCGAAGACGGAATCGACGATTACTTCGCTCGCGACCAGGTGTTTCAAGCCATTGGCCAGGTGACTCTGCCTACCGGTGTCCAGGCCCAGATGTCTCCGATGGCAAGCGCCACAGGTGAGATCTTCCGTTACACGATAACCGGCGCGCCAGTAATGAAGCTGAAGGAGATCGAAGACTGGACGCTTGAAAAGGAGTTCAAGAGCATCCCCGGTGTCGCGGATGTGAACAGCTTTGGCGGGACGACTAAGCAGTTCCAAATTCTTCTGGACCCGGCAAAGCTGAGGCAATACAACGTCACGGTAGCCAATGTCGAGACGGCAATTACGAACGCAAACTCGAACGCGGGCGGAAGCTTTGTGGAGCGCGGAAGCGAGGAATACGTCGTACGGGGGCTTGGGCTATTCCACGACGAGAACGATATTAAGAACGTCGTTGTTGCTGCAAATGCCGGCACACCCATCTACGTGCGCGATGTGGCAACGGTTCGAATCGGTTTTGTACCTCGCTTGGGCAAAGTCGGAGTTTGGCTTGGCAGTGGCCACTCGGATGTGGACGACGCAGTAGAAGGAATCGTACTGCTGCGCCGGGATGAAACACCCGACCCTGTGCTCATTCGTATCCACAAAAAGGTCGTTGAACTCAACAACGGGATCCTTCCGAAAGGGGTCAAGCTCATCCCGATCATCGACAGAACGGATCTCGTTCACACGACTTCGCACACGGTCGAGCACAATTTGCTGGAGGGAGTGCTCCTAGTCAGCATCGTGCTATTCCTTTTTCTCGGGAATATAAGAGCCGCTGTTATTGTTGCGCTGACCATTCCGTTTGGCCTGCTGTTCGCCTTCTCGTGCATGAACATGATCCATGTCCCGGCGAATCTGTTGTCGCTTGGCGCCATCGACTTTGGGGTCATTGTCAACGGCTCGGTTATCATGGTGGAGAACCTATACCGGCGGCTGTGCATTCGATCCTCTAACGAGACCGTTGCCCACTGCATCCTTGACGCTGCCAGAGAAGTACAAAGCGAAATCTTCTTTACGACGGTGATCATCATCATGGCGTACCTGCCTCTTTTCACCATGCAAAGCGTGGAGAAGAAGATGTTCGCCCCGATGGCGTACACGATAAGCCTTGCTCTCATCGGGTCCCTGATCATGGCCCTAACGATCGCGCCCGCCCTGTGCTCGCTGCTGCTTAAAGGGAAGCTCAGAGAAGGAAACAACCGGTCGACAAAAGCAATGCTCAACGTCTATCGGCCGATATTGGCATGGTCGCTTGCAAATCCACTTACGGTCTTAGTTGCGGCAGGCTGTACGTTTTTGCTTTCGGTCTTTATGATGCCAAAGCTTGGCTCGGAATTCCTGCCGCATTTGGATGAAGGCAATTTGTGGATCCGCGCGACAATGCCGAGCACGATTTCGTACAGCGAGGCATCTGCAATGATCCCGAAAATACGGTCGATCATCGAACGCTACTCACCGGTTGAAAGTGTTGTGTCCCAGCTTGGACGTCCCGATGACGGCACCGATGCAACAGGCTTCTACAACGCCGAATTCCTTGTAAACCTGAAGCCATATGACACATGGACGACGAGCTTCGGGAACAAAGACAAGCTGATCAAGGAGATGAACGACGAGTTCACGAAGATTCCGGGCGTCGGCTTCAACTTCTCCCAGAATATTGAGGACAACGTCGAGGAGGCGGTCACCGGCGTCAAAGGCGAGCTTGCCGTCAAGCTGTTTGGCCCCGATCTCGATGCATTGACAACGAAGGCCGCAGAAATCCAAAGGGTCATGGGGACGATTAAGGGCGTTGTCGATTTGGATACTTTCGAAGAAACCGGTGAGCCCCAAATCCAAGTCAAAATCGACCGAGAGAAGGTCGCCCGATACAACTGCAACGTTCAAGATGTTCAAGATGCCGTAGCAACTGCGATCGGAGGACAGGCATTCACGCAATTGCTTGACGGTGAGAAACGGTTCGACGTCGTCGCACGCCTCGACCGTGAGCACAGACGGGATATCGAGCAGATTCGAAACATCGCAGTCAGCACGCCCGATGGATTTAGAATTCCGTTATCGCAACTCGCATCGATTCGCGTGGCGCACGGTGCAGCCTTCATTTACCGGGAAGCAAATCGGCGTTTCATAGCCATTAAATTTGGCGTTCGGGATCGCGACATCGGCAGCGCCGTAGCGGAAGCGCAGGCAAAGGTTAAAACTCAAGTCAAGCTCCCCGAAGGTTATTACCTGGTTTTTGGAGGCGAGTTCGAAAACCTTCAGAGGGCTCAGGCGCGTCTTGCGATCATCATCCCGATCACGCTTCTCCTGATTTTCATGGTCTTGTACTTCCTCTTCAAGAAGCTATTCTGTGCGATGATCGTGATGTTGAACGTGCCCTTATCGCTTAGTGGCGCCGTGTTCGCGCTCTACCTTACACACTTCCATTTAAGCGTCTCGGCTGCCGTCGGGTTCATCGCACTTTCGGGGGTCGCCGTACAGAATGGAGTCATCATGGTTTCGTATATCGATCACATGCGAGAGAGAGGGGTTGCACTCCAGCAGGCAGTCATGGATGGTGCGTTGGTACGCCTCCGGCCCGTACTCATGACCGCGATTCTGGCGAGCATCGGATTGGTTCCTGCCGCCTTGTCGACCGGTATCGGTTCCGACACACAAAAGCCGCTCGCGATCGTGATCATCGGCGGCCTCGTCACAGCTACAATATTGACGTTAATTGCGCTTCCGGTGCTGTACGAAGTTACTGTTCGATTCCACGAGCGAGACAAAGAGAAAGTCTCGAATGAGGCCACACTCTACTAAAAACAGGCGAGCCTATCTGTATCATATGCTGAAGGGCCAGAGAAAATGACGCACAGGAAACTTGGACGTTCGGGATTGAGCGTTTCGGTGGTGGGCTTGGGATGCAATAACTTCGGCGTTCGGACTGGGCTAGAAGCGTCAAGATCGATCATTAACAAAGCTCTCGATTTGGGAGTGACCCTTTTTGATACTGCCGATATCTATGGCGACCGTGGTGGGTCGGAGTCGATATTGGGTGAGGTCCTCGGAAAGCGGCGTAACGACGTCGTTTTAGCGACAAAGTTCGGTATGGCCATGGATCAAGACGGCAAGCACCAGGGCGCGTCGAGGAGCTATATCGTCACTGCCGTCGAGGCGAGCCTCAAGAGACTCAAGACCGATTGGATTGATCTTTACCAGCTTCATACCGCCGACGAGGAGACGCCGTTAGAAGAGACCGTTCGCGCTCTCGACGACCTGATCCACCAAGGCAAAGTTCGCTACGTGGGTTGCTCAAATTTGCCTGCCTGGCAGGTTTCGAATTCCCATTGGATTGCAAAAAGCCTCGGACTCAACGGCTTTGTGTCTTGCCAGGACGAATATAGCTTGCTTGTACGCGACGTTGAGAAGGAATTGCTTCCCGCGATCCAGGCTTATGGGATGGGCCTTCTTCCGTATTTTCCCCTTGCTAGCGGATTGCTAACGGGAAAATATGAGCGCCAAAAAATGCCGAAAGGTGCTCGACTTACTACGACGCCAAGGCTCGCAGATAGATACATCAATGACAAAAGCTGGGGCATCGTCGAAGCACTCCAGCCGTTCGCCTTTGCAAATGGCCGGACGGTGCTGGAATTGTCTTTAGGCTGGCTCGCATCCAAGCCACAAGTCTCTAGCGTAATTGCCGGCGCGACATCTCCGGAGCAAGTTGAGCAAAACGTTTCGGCATTGCGAAGGCCGCTTACGAAAGAAGAAATCACCGGTATCGATCAGATTTTAACGTCTGCTTGAGCAGCTAGTCCTGTTCAAATTGCTGGGGTAGCTTCGCTTTGTCAGTCTGGATGCATCTTTCGACATGGTTTTAAGGTATTCAGTCATCGCCATATCGAATCCGGCGAGGAGGCAACGGCCTGTCTGATCTCATAACGTCTCGAAATCTTCGACTCCAACCGCTAACCCTCACTCTCGGCACAGCCGTCCTCCTTGCTTTTGGGCGTTGTGCGCTGGCGCAGAGAGGAACTGCCGGCTACATTCCACAACTAAACTTGGGAGATCGAGCGTATGCCGCACAAAGGTATACGGCGGCGGCATCTTACTACCGGACAGCGCTCGAATGGAACTCAAATGGAGTGGCGGCCCACATCGGATTGGGAAACGTCTATCTAAAGACTTCTCGCCAGGAACGAGCTCGAGAGGAGTTTGCCGTGGTTCTTAAGATCTCTCCTCATTCTGCGGATGCCGAACGTGGTATTCACGAGGCGAGAACGGACAGCGAGGAGCAAGAGGCGTTCCAGGAACTTGAGCAACTCATTCCAAGGGAGCCGAAGAATGCTGATCTCCACACAACGTACGCAGAGGAACTCCTTGAGAGAAATCGCAACGACGAAGCGAAGGATCAAGCCACCTATTCGCTCAAACTGGATAAGCAGCAGTGGCATGCGTATGGAGTCCTTGGGCAAGTTGCCATGAGCACGGGGGACTCGAAAACCGCCCGTGCCAATCTTGAAATGGCGATTAGGCACGATCCGACAGATGATGATTCGCTCGTTGCTTTAGCCGACATTGAAATCCATGAGAAGAATCTTACTGCGGCGGTGAAGCTTCTACGTCAACTCGTCAAGGTCGCGCCTGAGGAGTCGATGGGACACACAAAGCTTGCGGATGCCCTAGATCTATCGGGCAATGCTGATGAGGCCAAGCGAGAACGTGCCACGGCAGCGGCAATCGAGTCATCGACCAAGTCAAAAGCGGGTGCTCAATGATCCTAATTCCCGCGATTGTCTTCGTCATACCGGGTTGGATACAGCAAGCCACGATTCAGACTGCTCCCGCCAAGCCCGCCCAATCAAACCCGGTGCCACCTGCGCAGGCGTCGGCTCAAGCTGCTCCGCCCGCACAGGGCGCCGAACCGCCCGACACCCATCCTCCAGCGGTATCCGGTGGCACGCCAACCGTCACAGACGCTGCCGAATTGTCTGCACCCGGCTGGTTCGAATTTGACCCGGGAGTACTCAAGGATTTGGATCGCGACGCGCTGCTCGGAACTCCGGCAACGATTAAATTCACCACGACCAACAATCGGCTGCAATACCTTCTCGGGAGCGATGGTTTCGTTCAGCAGGATTCTCATACTCGAGGCGTAGGCGACACCTATCCTGGCGTTCACTATCTTTTCCTAACCCAGGACAAGCACGGATTCGACGTGGCAGGAAAGATTATCGTCAAGGTTCCGACAGCCTCCCAAGAATTGGGAGGAACCGGCCGATTCGATTATTCCGGGTTCGCACTGGCAAGCCGCGATTTCACAAAATGGGGTTTTCACGGCGACTTTAATGCAGGAATTTCGGCACTCAGCCGACCCGGCGGTCCCGGATACGATAACCAAGTACTTCTTTCAGGATCGACGACATCGCCTATCCCGGGAGGGAGGTGGCAATATACAAATGAGCTCGTCTACTTCTCGCCGATGCCTGGGCAAGATTATCGTTTGACTACGATGCACGGCTTATCCTATGCGGCCCACCGGTATGCCACGTACAGCGCCGGCGTGCAGATTGCCCTTCATGGCGAAATCCCTCACTACCAACTGCTGCTTGCGGCATCCTTCAACATCGGTCACCTATAAGTCATGAACCTGAAATTGAAATTCACGCTAGCCGCGCTATTCATTCTTATCGCCACAGCAACGGCCGTCGATGGGGATGACCACGGATTACAGCGGCATGTACACAAACTTATCGGAGTCGACAAGGCGAACGACGTCGCAACATCGATGACGGTCGATAGGGCAGGCAATTCTTACGTTACAGGCTATTCGAAAGGCAAAGGAACCGGATACGACTTTTTGACGCTGAAGTACGATACGGACGGAAATGAAGTCTGGTCGGAACGGCTCGACGGCGGATCAGCTGGAGACGATAAACCCGTCGCGGTCAAGGTAGATGCAACGGGAAATGTCTATGTAACTGGATCTTCCCAGGGAAAAGCATCCGATGCCGACTATCTAACTGTCAAGTACGACTCCGAGGGCAAGCTGTTATGGAAGAAGCGCTATAACGGGTCCGGCAACGGGTTCGATTCTCCCGCAGCAATGGCAGTGACGCCAAATGGCACGGTCTATGTGACGGGGTTCAGCTTAAGCAAATCGACTGGTTACGATTGCGTAACGGTGGCCTATGGCACCACGGGAAACCAGCTTTGGGAAAGCGTCTACAACGGTCCGGAGAACGAGGACGATTTTGGAACCGCGATTTCGCTCGATGCGTCTGGCAACTGCTTTGTCACCGGCTATTCAAAGACCAAGTCAAATGGAGCCAGCTATCTTACGATCAAATACGATCAATCGGGTCATGGAGTTTGGGTTCGAAACTTTGCAATTGGGACCACTGCAACCGCTCGTGCAACAGCTTTAATCGCGGATGGCGCAGGCGGCGTGTGTGTAACCGGCCACGCGCAGGGTACCCACCCGAGTTACGACTACGTTACCATTCGATATGACGCTACTGGGAAGGCGTTATGGTCTCGCCGATTTGACGGAGTCGGGCACGGCGACGACAAGCCGGCGGGTATCGCAATGGATTCCTCGGGTTGCTTTTACGTTACGGGCGAGTCGTTCGGCGGGGGCGCATCAGGCGCCGATTTTCTTACCCTCAAGTACTCCCCTGATGGGCAAGTCCTTTGGCAATCAAGACTCGACGGGGCAAGCCTGACGGACGAAGCTAGCGCAATTGCGCTCGGATCGAACGGTGCCGTCGTTGTAACCGGCCGTTCCGTCGGTTCAGATTCGGGAAGTGATTTCCTAACCGTCAGTTATGACAAAGATGGCAAGCAACAGTGGACGGTTCGATATAACGGCGAGGCAAACGGTGTGGATAGACCAGTCGCAGTCGCCTTAGATCCGATGGGCAATGTGTACGTTGCCGGTTACTCTTGGGGTGGCAACAGCAGTGGCTTCGACTATGTGACGGTTAAGTACGGCTCCGACGGTAAACAACAGTGGGCAAAGCGGTACAACGGCCCGGGCAGTATGCAGTTGTAAACTCGAACTTGTGAAACGTATCGGCGGCAAGTCCCAACCAAGCGAGTCGGCGCGAATCGAGGCCTTCAGCGACAATGTATTCGCGATAGGCCTGACTCTTTTGGTGCTTACCATCAAGGTCCCTACGGTCCCGCAGGGAGATCAGCCCGGTTATCTGCTTAACGAACTTGGTAAGCAGTGGCCGTCTTACCTCACGTATGTGATTAGCTTCTTTACCGTGCTGCTGATGTGGATTAATCACCACGTCATGTTTCAGCGCGTTCAGAAGACTGACCATGCGTTGATGTTCTTGAACGGGACACTGCTTCTTCCCGTCACACTCGTTCCGTTTCCGACATCACTCCTTGCCGTGTTTATCCGGCACCCTCAGGCACGGTACGCCGCCGCGATCTTTGCCGGATCGTACGTGCTGATCGCTGGACTGCATAGTCTGGTATGGAACCATATCACACGTATGAATCAGCGGTTTGGGATCGAAGAAGACGAAGTGATTTTGCGCCGCAGGACCCGGAAGATCAACGTCGCATTCGGTTTGTACATTGGCGCATTCTGCATCGCGTTCATCGAGCCATTGGCATGTATCGCTGCCTGCTTCCTTCTTGCGATCTATCTCGCGTTGCCCGAACTGCGCAACACTGCAGATTAATCCGGGGAATGACCTGCTCGAACTGGTCAAGTAAGGCTTAAGCGGTTAATGCTTTGTTACTTCTTTTTGACCTTGATAGAAGTCTTTCACTTATTGAGTAGGAGATTTTCCCAATTCGAATAATGAAATACGGGGTCAGTCAAATACGTCGTCTACTATCTCGACATCATCTGAAGGCTCCGGTAAACCCGCGTTGCTCACCATTCGATAGGTCAGATCCGAGCTTTTTCGATTTGTCGGCGAATCGTGCTATCTTCTGTTGAATATGGTCAAAGGTCTAAGCACGCTTCTTTGTCAAGTCGCCGGCATGGAACGGGCAGTCGGCTTCTATCGCGATGTTCTAGGTCTGACTCCTGGGAATCAAACGCCCTATTGGTCTGATTTCGATCTGCCCGGTGGAACGAAGCTTGGACTTCATCCGCCGTTTACGGGCGGCAACATGGCCAATGGATCTGGCTGGATTCTGGGGATCGAAGTTGACGATGTCGTTGCACTTCGCGCGACGCTTGAAGCGGGCGGGCATGAAGTCGGTGGATACAACGACGTACCTGGGGGCGTCGTTATTGCATTCACGGATATGGACGGCAATCCGATTCAGGCGATCCAGACTGGCGTCGTTGCGAAGGACCTCCCGTAAGGTTGATTACCCGGTTTCTTGCCGAGAAGCATGAGACAATGGCCTGGGCAGGCGAACTCGCGTCGACATTCCGCGCCGGCGATATCGTCCTGCTAAACGGGCCGCTAGGAGCGGGCAAGACAACATGGGTTCGAGGGTTATTGGCCGGGCTCGGGTTTTTCGGACCTGTCCGGTCGCCGACGTTCAACCTCATTCAAACTTTCGACACATCGCCTCCCGTCATGCACGCAGACCTTTATAGGGTTCAGTCATACGAGGGCATCGGTCTTGAAGACTATTTAGAGTCACACCTGTGCCTGATCGAATGGCCCGACCGAGCTGCTGGACTCATAGATCCGTCGGTCTGTTGGCAGCTAACAATCGAGTTTGACGATGGTGGAAGAAGGGCAACTCTCGTTCCGAGCGAGCCAAGGGCGGGTGGACCTCAGTCCGCGTGAGGCTCGCGGGTTTTAACCCGCCTCGTGCATCTGGCTTTGTATCCGTCTTGGAAAGCACAAGGTTGCCTTCAGCCGGAAACGGGCTGAAGCCCTTGACACCTGTGCGGACTGAAGTCCACCCGCCCAGCGGTTCCCTACTTGAACTCCCAACCCAAGATGCCGCCAGAAAATCCCTTTTGAAGCTGGACCTCGATCCGAAAGATACGGCTACTCACCTTCTCGAAGTCTAGATTGTTGTACGCATCCTTCGACACGCCGTACCTGCCGATCGACGACACTTCCTTCCAAGAATCGCCGTTTTTGTACAGCAGCTTCCATGACGCTGGAATCCGGCAACCTCCTCCCGTAGGCTCGTCATCAAACCAGAAGACCCGAACCTGCGAAAGGGATCTGGCTCGCGGAAAGTCGTATTCAACCCATTCGATGGACCCCTTATGGTCCCACCATGTAAAGCGGGGAATGGTCTGGTCGTTCGAACTTAACGGCGTAAGTCCACCGCTTAGCGAATCCACCGTGTCGCCAGAGAAAGTATGTGAGGCGCTGGCAGGAATCGGCGCCTTCGCCTGTGAGGGCGCCTTCCATTCGAAAGCTTCTGCCGAATCGCTGACAGTCGGAAACGCGGAGATTCGCAGCCTTGCCGCACCCATCGGGACAAGTTTGACAACTTCGATCGGTTCCGACGATTTCGCCGGCATCTCCTGCAGAAGGCCGACCAGTCCCAGTCGGTCGCTTTGCCAATTGGGAATCTTTCGCGCCCTTGCCGTAATCTCGATTGGCGCATTGTCAGGCGTAAATGGCTGGCCGTCTTTAGGCATTGCCCGCTTGGACACGCGGAACTCCTGGTTTGCGCTCACGAGGCCGTAATTCCAAGGAGTCGTTGGGTGGACCTCAAATGCGGGGAAGGCGTCAGTGCCGCCTTCACGGACATACTTTTCGCCGATTTTAAGGGAGTAAGTGAGCGGCCCTCGCTCGACTGAGACC
>Ga0206819_10221_pt1 | contig 20055 bp, 15 predicted proteins | sample Alteio_BWOrgCont_87_FD_152855 | JGI IMG/M metagenome (GOLD analysis project Ga0206819, IMG submission 152855) | Enriched cells from forest soil in Barre Woods Harvard Forest LTER site, Petersham, Massachusetts, United States -... | ecosystem: Environmental > Terrestrial > Soil > Temperate forest >... | reverse complement strand
ACCTCTGCGCGTCTGGTCGCGCGCAGATATTTGTCCATGCGATCGTCGAACGGGAAGATGGATGTGGTGGCACCGAGTTCCGCGCCCATATTCGTAATGGTGCCCTTGCCGGTGCAGCTGATCGATGCGGTGCCTGGTCCGAAATATTCAATTATCGCGCCAGTTCCCCCGGCCACTGTGAGAATTCCTGCCAGTTTCAAAATCACATCTTTTGGCGAGGTCCAACCATTCAATTTGCCTTTGAGATGGACGCCGATCAGTTTTGGCCAGCGCACGCCCCACGCTTCGCCCGCCATTACGTCGACTGCATCAGCGCCGCCGACGCCGATCGCGATCATGCCCAAGCCGCCTGCGTTAGGTGTGTGGGAGTCTGTACCGATCATCATTGCGCCGGGAAACGCGTAATTCTCCAGCACAACTTGATGGATGATGCCGGCGCCTGGTTTCCAAAATCCGATGCCGTGCTTTTGGGAGGCTGAGCGGAGGAAGTCATAGACCTCTTTATTTTCGTTGAGAGCATCATTCATATCTGACGCAGCGCCGACTCGTGCCTGAATTAAGTGATCGCAGTGCACCGTGGATGGTACCGCAACCGTTTTCAACTGAGCTTGCATGAACTGCAACAGGGCCATTTGCGCCGTCGCATCTTGCATGGCGACGCGGTCAGGTCTGAGAAAAGCGTATGTCTCGCCTCTGACTGGTGTCTTTTGATCCTCGGGCCAATGGTCGAGGTGAGCGGTAAGAATTTTCTCTGCCAGGGTCAGTGGCCGCTCATATCGCTGCCGCGCTTCCTGGTATTTCTTTTCCAGAGTGTCATACAGTTTTTTGACGTCGCTGATATTTAGATGTGTCATCTCTTCTCTCTTTGCCCGCCGATTTCAAACCGAGCCAATGACAATATGTTGCTCAGCAAACCGGGCTGGTCTAGGCTTGATGTCATTTATTCAACACCCTGATTTTACTCCAGTTGATGCGCTGAATCCCCAAATGTTCAGCAAATTGGCCCACTTTCAACTCGGCGAGATGCGGCTGAGTTGCCGATCTGGCGAGCGATTCGAGCCGGATCTGATTCTGACGGCACCCAATGCGGTTGTTCATAGGTGCCGGCGAGCCGCCGGCGCTCCGGCCAGCAACAAGAGACGCTTACTAACTTCGACGTGCAATTGTGTCAAGATGCGGCTGGCAGCCGGCGCTCCGGCCCAACAAGTGTCACCGACAAAATTGCCCGCCTTGCCTTCCCTGCCGGGAGCGCCGGCGGCTCGCCGGCATCGAGATACAAATACGAGTCGAAGCCGCGTCGCTTTTCAGCAGCAACAAACGTGTGCGGGCAGCAGCCATGTCGCGGCACTAAGGCTGCTGCGGCGGCTTCGAGGACCGATGATTGGTCGCCCACTCAAGCATGAAATCGGCATCCGAATTGGGCGTGCCAGCCGTATTATAGGATCGTTTCGGCCTCTGCAGCATTTGCAACAGCAGATCCTCGGCCACGTGCAGTTGGGCTTGCTTGCCGGCTTCGCTGCAGTCGTCACCAACTTCGATGTCAGGCTTCACACCGACGCCTTCCAGTCGAACGCCGCCCATGTTGCCGTCTGCCACGGCCAGGTAAAGTGCTGTACGCTTGTCGAGAGGAAAGAGCCTTCCTCCAAGGACTGCGCCGGCTGTGGTTATGCCTACAAGCGGAGCCCGCCCGCTGCTCTTTAGAGAATACGCTAAAAGCTCCTTGCCGCTGCGAGCGCCGTCGTTGATCAGCGCCACGACAGGTTTGTCATACGTCATATAAGTAGTCTGAATTTTGCCGTCGCGGCCTTTGAGGATGAACTTTGGATAACCGGCGGGATTGCGATAAAAGTGGTCGAGATCCTCCATCGAATTGCCGCCGTAGCCGTCACGCAGATCGAGAATAAGCCCCTCTGAATCGCCGATTTTGCCTTCCAACACCTCGTCAAGAGCATTGTGGGCATCGTTGCCGCCGCACCAATCGTGCACGTAAGCAATCGTGTGACCGCTCAACTGATATAGCCTGGAACTCTTGCGAATGGCATCGACGTATTGCAGGTATTCGTCTTTCTTGATGGGCACGATCGTGCATTTGGCTTTCTTGCCGCCGCGCTCATATTCAATCGTTACTTTTTTGCCTGACAGCCCAAAAAAGTTCGATTGCCCGAGATAAGGCTTGGAATCGACGGAAACGATGCGATCGCCAACCTGCAATCCGGCTTTAGCGGCGGGGCTGTCATCGACGACATAACGCACCCGGTCGACGGCGAATCTGGGTGGACCGGTCATCAAGCCGACGTAATCTCCGGGCACTGTCATTTTCGGATTCCAGCGACCAAACATATCGTGCAAGAAATAAAAAATCTCATCGTTGCTGGTGTTGAACTCGGTGTGGCTCGACTTGAGCGCAGCCAAGGTGGAATTGATCGAGTTGAACAAGTCTACGAGATTCTTGCTGGCGAGAATCTTCTCTCGGTTGTTCTCGAGAGCCGGAATCCATGCTGATGTGACCAGATCGTGATCGTAAAAGTGCTTGCGTACTATTTTATCTACTCGATCGAGGACCATCTTATTGTAGTTACGATCGGTCTTGATGTCGCTCGGTGCCCAATTTGAGACTAACGGTTTATCTTCTTCATCTGATGATGAGCTCGGGCGCCCGGACCCTTTCAACTTAGAATCCCGCGAACCTGCTGTTCTGGGCCCCGGATGTCTCGCTGCCGGTCCCACAACCACCGTTGACCCTGTTCTCGCTGGTGCTGGCTGCGGCGTCACTTCTTGTTCCGCCTTGTCCTTTTGTTCGGCGTCGATCGGATCGGCGACCGCGATTCCGATTCCGCACTGTGTCGAAATCAAAAGCGAAAGCGCTAATGCTTGAGGAACAATCTTTCTCAACTTGTAGCGTATGATTTTCACCAGCAACTGATCTATATATAGGTTATAGGCATACTAACAGATTGAGGCTCCTATGGGCGCGCGGTTGCAGAAGCTGCCACCTGGAATCTATATACCGACGCTTTACTTCATCGAAGGGTTGCCGTACACCATGGTGACGATGATGTCGATCGTCTGGTTCAAGAATTTCGGCGTTTCCAACGTCTATGTCGGCGTAGTAACGACGTTTTTGAGCTTGCCGTGGACACTCAAGCTGTTCTGGGCGCCTTTGGTCGACACGTTCAGCACCCGTCGCAAATGGATCTTGGTACTGCATGTGGTGCTGGGTATTCTCAGCGCAGTCCTGGCAGCGGTAAGCCTGATCCCACACGCGGCCGTCGACATCATTACCGTATTTGCAGTTATGGCCTTCGCCTCTGCCACGCAAGACGTGGCGATCGACGGATATTACATGGATGTCCTGGCAAAGGAGCAGCAGGCGCTTTACGTAGGCTTTCGCAATGCCGCATACAAAATTGCCTGGCTGATTGGTTCGGGCGCGATGATCTCGATGGTAGGCGTCATCAGTGAGAAGCATGGCGTTCCTTCGGGATGGAGCGCCTCCTTCAGCTTATGCGCGTTTCTGTTTTTCGCCGCAGCCGTTTTCCACAGCGCCGTTCTGCCGCGTCCTGAAGAGGCTCATGCAACGGTTGATTCGACCTCACAGTCCACTGTGCTGTTGAAACAGTTCGGCAGCGTCTTCCGCACATTTTTCAGTCAGGATCATGCGTTTGTCATTACTCTTTATATTTTGACATTCCGTCTTGGCGATGCGCTGATGATGAAAATGACCCAACCGTTTTTGCTTGACTCGCCGACTGTGGGCGGCATGGGCATCAGTACGATACAGTTGGGCATGATTTACGGCACGGTCGGAACAGTCTTTCTACTCTTAGGCGGCATCGTTGGCAGTATCATTATTGCGCGTTTTAGTTTGAAAAAGGTTTTGATGCCGGCAGCGATCATTCAAAGTGCCGCCATCTTGCTTTATTGGGGACTGGCTGTGATGAAACCGACTCTGCCGGTGGTGGCATGCGTCAACGCCGCGGAACAATTTTCATACGGCTTGGGCACTGCGGCGTACACAGTTTACCTGATGTCCACAGTCAAGCCTGAATACAAAGCATCGCACTATGCCATTGCTACAGGGCTGATGGCTCTTGGTCTTCTCGTGCCTGGATTTGCCAGTGGATATTTGACAAATCTTGGCTATCCGACATTTTTTCTGATCAGTTTTTTCGCGTCCATACCGGGAATTATTACGATCGCGTTTCTCCCTTTCAAAAACGGCGACAGATGAGGCAGCCTAGGGTTGCCCTTGTTTCTGCCTTTTCGCTTCTTCCTGCTGAGCGCTACGTTCGTCTTCGATCATCCAATCTACATCTTTCTTTTGCGCATCGATCGCTTGTGCGCGCGCCCGTGATGCTGCCTGTGCGTCTGCCTCGCGGTGCAACTGTTTATAGCACAGGACAAGCATGCCGTATGCGCGCTCCAATTCAAGTTGCGAGCCGTTCAGTTCTTTCAAAAGGGCGATGCGTTTATTAATCAAATCTGCTGCCTCATTCCAGTCTGCCGCTTCGAGCGGCAACGCCGCTTCGAATGCCAGAAGCTTCTCTTGTTCGATTTTCCCCTGCTGCGTATGCGTATTGATGCACTGCTGCGAAAGCTGAAAGTATTTTCTGGCCTCAGCAGTGTTGCAGACAAAGGCGTTGGCAGCGCCCAACTGGGCATAATATCCAGCCTTCGTTGTCGTGCGCGACATGTCGGCGCTGAGGCTGTCGATCGTCGTTTGTCTGTGTTTGTCGTGTGCGATCTTGTCTTCGAGAATGGCTTGAATCAACGTGGTCTCAGTTTGTCTTTCTCTAAAATCCTTCGGTTTGCTGTCTATTTCTTTGAGGGCTGTTGCCAGCTGAGTCAAAGTGTTGTCGGCTGCCTGAAAGTCACCGCACGCACACTGCGCGTGGGCAAGCTTTTTCAGATCGCTGACGATAGCTTTATTCGAGCGGCAAAATACTCGGCGAAGCGAGACGGCTCTGGCAAGCCACGCTGCGCCTTCGCGTTTATTCGTTACGGAAAAGCACAGTGTCTCCGCCAGATCCGAGAGACAGATTGCGAGAATTGCGTTGTCGGCACCGTTTTTGTCAGTCAAGGTCGCACTCTGTTTGATAATCGCATCGACATACTTGTTGGCTTCGTCCGAGCGGCGTTGATAGATGAGAATGGTCGCCAGGCGCGCTTCAGCCTCCATTAGATCGTTCAACGGCATAGGTCTCTTGATCAGCGCCTTGTAGAGCGCCTCTGCATGGCGCGAATCGTGTTTGACGTCGGCGTCAATCGCTTCTTGAATCTTTGCCCGCCAAAATGATTGCGGCTGTGGGACCGCGATTGAGGGGACGTTGATTTGCCACAGCAAGAGCGCAGCGACAAAGGTTACAGACAGCCGAATATGACGCAGAGAATAGCTCATGCGTTCAGTATATCGGTAATCTCGGACGTTGCTTCAACGGCTGCATGCGTAAACGATCGTCGCATAATCGGCGCAGATGAAATAGGGATAGACCATTTTCCAGTATTATCACTGTTTGGTTTCAATGCACGGCAATGGGTGGAGGCGGCAAATGGAATACCGCAAACTTGGGAAGTGGGGAGTAAAGGTGTCCGCGGTCGGATTGGGCAGCTGGCTTACTTACGGCGGCGCGGTCTCTCGGTCGGAAACAAGTCAGCAGGTGAAAGCAGCGTTCGAGTTGGGCATCAATTTTTTCGATTGTGCCAATGTCTATTCTAAGGGCAAGGCCGAGGAAGTGCTTGGTCAAGCGCTCCGGCACTTTGAGCGCGCTTCCTATGTCGTTGCCACCAAAGCGTTTTTTCCAATGGGTGACGGTCCTAATGACAAAGGGCTTTCGCGCAAACATGTGATCGAGTCCTGCCACCACAGTTTGAAGCGCATGGGCTTGGACTACATCGATCTGTTTCAGTGTCATCGCGCTGATCCGGAAGTGCCGATGTATGAGCTGGTGCGCGCGATGGATGATTTGATTCGCCAAGGAAAAATTCTGTATTGGGGTGTGAGTGAATGGTCGGCGGAGCAAATCGAAGATGCTGTGCAGACTGCCTATTCACTCAACGCGATGCCGCCGGTTTCGAATCAACCGCAATACAATATGTTGGTGAGAAACATCGAAGCGGCCGTGATTCCCGCAAGCCGCAAGTTAGGGCTCGGGCAGGTCGTGTTTTCGCCGCTTGCCCAGGGCGTTTTGACTGGCAAATATCTGCCTAATCAGCCGTTTCCCACAGACAGCCGTGCCGCTGATGAAAGGCAGAACAGATTTCTGCTCGGACGCAACACTATGTCGCAGGAATCGCTCGAGTTGGTGCAGAGGTTGAAACCGATCGCTGACGGACTGGGTGTGACCATGGCGCAACTGGCTTTGGCGTGGTGTTTGCGCTTGCCTGAGATCAGTAGTGTGATTGTCGGTGCGACCAAGGTGTCGCAGATCGAAGACAATGTTAAAGCTGCCGAACTGAAATTCGATAGAGACGTGTGGGACAAGGTCGAAGGCGTACTGACGCCGGTGGCGACGTAGAATTCAGATTTTCCGACGATTATTCTAACAGTTCGAAGAAGCAGCGAAGGCAAGGCGGCGAGGAGCCGTCGCAGCCGAAGCGAAGGAACAGAGCGGAGGAGCCGAGGGACGAAGGCGACGGAGCGATTACAAACGGATGCGTCATTCAGACTGATGGGCGGTGGCAGGAGCCAGACCGAGCTTTTGCTTGATTTCCTCGATCAGTTGCTCAGCCGGTTCTGACGCTTCGACACGCAGGGCGTCGTGTGGCTCTTCGAGGGTTTCGAGCTGACTCTTCAGCATTTCGACCTTCATAAAATGCCCGCGGCGACTACTCAATCGTTTCTCCAAAAGGGAAAAATCCGCGTGCAGATAGACAAACGCGACTGTGTCGGGGTCGATGCTTAAGAGCTCTCGATAGCTGTGCTTCAGGGCAGAGCAAGCGACCACCGCGCAGCATCCATCGTGGCGCAGCCGTTGCACTGCGTCGCCAATCGCCTGGAGCCACGGCGCCCGGTCTTCGTCGGTCAATGGCGTTCCTGCCGACATTTTTTCCACATTGGCGGCAGAGTGAAACGAATCTCCCTCAAGAAAGTCCCATCCTAACGATCGAGCGAGCTGGGCGCCGATTGTGCTCTTGCCGGAGCCGGAAACGCCCATGATTACTATGACTGAGGGAGCATGGCTGCCCTTGCCGCCAGCTGGTCGCGATGTCATGCTGGATCCTTGCCGGAGTGGGTAGGATAAGATGAATGAATATACTGAATTCCCTTGCTCGGTTTGCATTAAATCACTGTTTGGAGAGCGCGGACTCGGTGCCACCGAATGTGGTATCACGGTTGGATGAGCGACGCTAAAGGTTAAATATGAAAAAGTCTCCGCTTGGAATTACACTTTGTCTGATTGCTCTGTCGCAGTCTGGCCTTGCGGTTCTTGCCCAACCGGCTGGATCGGCAGGCGGCGATGGTGTCACCAATTACGATACCGGTGGTTCCCATGCCAGCTCATCGAGCACGACTTCGACCTCGCCAACCCCTTCGCCTGCGCCCGTAAACAGCGGTCCGCAGGTGCCGGCTGCGCCTTCGACCACTGCGGACCCCAATCCCGATCACTTTCCCTGGATGGAAACCCCGAAGGGCGATAAATCTTCAAGCGCCAACGCCAATTCAGGCACTTTGCTGAAGCCGGAAGCGCCGGCGACCGCGCCGGTGCCGTCCAAGGCCGATGATGTGCAAAAGAGGAAGACCTCTGCGCCGGTCGCCTCGGCCGCTCCCGTACAGCGCCAAGCCAGCAATCAGCCGATGAAACTGTTCGGCCGCATCGAACAGATTGCCGGACATCCGGGCGCCAGTTTTCCGGTCTTGCAGGCGATGACTCCTAAGATGGATCCACGGGGCTTGCAGCCCAAGCGCGCTTCAGCTAACCAGGACCACTTCTCTGGCAAGATCGTGCGGTCGTTCCCTGCGCAATATGCAGGATTATGGGGCGGCAATTTGCAGGTGCAGATCGAGCAGATTGCGCCGGCATTCTACAGCGTAGACCCGCAAGAAGCAGCGCGAACGGCGCAGGCAATGAGGGTCGGAATCACTGGCGCCGTCAACTTTACTTTCCAAAACCTCGGCACCAACCAGGTTTCACTTGAGCCGGCCAATGTCATGTTCATGGTTCCTGGAAAGGACACGATGGCTGCTGACCAGGTCTCACAGATGATGGGCGGCATGCAAAATTCGCCGATGGGTGCGATGATGCGTCAGATGGCAAACAACATGGCAGTTCCTGTGACCATGCAGTTCGGCAATGCCAACACGATGGGGCATGCCGGCGAAACCAGCTTGTCCGGCGAGCAATTCCAATCATCGGTGCTGAAGAACGACATCAGGCAACTCGAGCCGGGTGTGCTCGAGCAGCAGATTGTCACGAAGCACGTCTACTACGCCAAAAACACAGGGCAGCCGCGGGGCGGATATGGTGAAACGGTGATTCGCTTTATTTACCGCGGGCCAACGCAGATGTACGTGCAGGCAGCAACTGTCGAATACGACGGCAGCAAGCGGTTCTTGACCAAGACCGTGCTTGGTGGTTATGTACAGAAGGGCCAGGCGATGAATACAGATCCGATGTCCAGTATGCAAGTGCCAGGCATGAATATTCCCGGCATGAGCGGCATGGGCATGCCCAATGGTTTGACTGTGCCAAATGGTGGCGCCATTCCAGGCATGGACCCGAATTTCATGAAACAGATATTTGGCCAATAGCAACGGCTGCGAAAATACAAAACGGCAAATTCAATAGACAAACACGCGATGAAAGATAAAAAATTGGAACTTGAACGACTGGCAGAAGTAGTTGATGACTTGATCGTGCAGCTTGATTATCCGGGCTTTGAGCCGCGCGGGCTCAAGCTTGGCTTACCAGAAGACATTCAGCGCATGCCGACCAAGACGTTCGCCAGTGCGCTGGGTCATACGAGTGTGTACGTGCGGCTGGCGGCACTGCGGTGGTTTCAAGAACGTCCTGGCATGGCCAAGTCCTTTCTCAAGGCACTCTGTGGGCTGCTGGACAACGACGATGAATTCGTGCGCATGGAAGCGGTGAAAACAATGGAGAAAATTCACGACGTCCCGGCTGACGCGGTGATCGAGATGGCGAAGCTTCTCAAGGATGATTGCGACGACGTGCGAAAAGCTGCAGCCAAAGCGGTTGGCAAGCTAGGCAGCCGGCTCAAACCGAAAAGTCAGGCAGTCCTCGATGCGCTGCAAGCAGCCACCAATGACACCAATCCGGAAGTGCGAATGAAGGTGCAGAAAGCGGTGCGCCTCGTCTCGGCGTAATCCGCCAGGCATGCCACTCTTCCCAAGTGGAGGAGGAACCTGTGCAAATCATCTGCGTCGATTGCGGCAAAATTCGAGTAGCGCGGTTCGCGTTATCGTTCATTGTTAAGACAGCATGCGGATAATTTTCGCTCAATCTCACGAAATCTTTCGATCAATCTGCTTTCGTTTATCAGGTTGTCATAAAACTCTTTCTCGAAGTACTGCTCGAGGAAATTCAGGTCGTAGCGCGCCACTTTGAGCAGTTCATCAAGTAAAACGTGCGCCTGTGCCGTAATTGTTTCCAGCTCACCCAAAATCTCACTTTCGCAAGTGGCACCATCCCTGGTGAGCTGGTGAATTGAGCGAATAGACTCGGCTGCAATCACGGAAAGCTCGTGCAAGTATCGGCGAATCATTTTCTCTTCAAGGGTGACGCGCTTATCTGTCAGCAGAATTACGGCATCTCCCACTTTAGAAATTACTTCTGCAAGCCGATTCGCTTGTGTCATCCCGTTTTGCGTTGAATCTGTTTCTTTGCTCACTTGACCGACTTCCTAAGGCTAATCGTACGATTGTATATCACTGTTTCACAGCCGGGAACAGGTCGCTCGAAACGCTCATGGCTGCAAGCGATGCATGGCATGCGCCCATTTCCTGTTCAGCCATCCTAAAAGTAATGCCGCCGACGCTTTCACGTTGACGGCATTACTTCTTGAAGGTGGAGATTCCAGGTTGCCTAAAGCTTTTCAGTGCCCGTTAGACGTTCGCTCACGAGAGGGTGGTGGCGAAGGGGGCTTCTGCTGCGTCCATTGTGGTCACTGCAAGATGACCGCCTTGAGTGCGTCTGAAGTTGTCGAGATAGCGACGAAGAGCTTCACGTATCAGATCTGAACGGGTGCGGTGTTCGCACTGCGCAATGAAGTCCACTTGTTCCAACATTGCGGGCGGCAACGCGATTAGTACCTTTTTTCGGCATGGGCATAGTCCTCACAAGACAGCAGGGAGTTTTCCGAACCTGCCACAGAGCTTTTACCAGGTTCGGCATTTGTCACGGTTCTTAACAAGTCGATAACCGCGGAGGTGGTTTTGTTATTGATTGCAACCGCCTCAATGTCTATTCACTTTACACAGCAAAACGAATATCGTAAAGGTCCAAAACGGGCATAAAATCCCAATTTCGCTCAGACGACATAAAAGCTTTTTCTCAAAGTTCGCAACGCAACAGGGATAAGACTCGCACCGCGCGCGGTATGCATGATGCTGATCTGTGTATAGATACCAGGGATCTTCTCGGACATATACGCGCGCTTGCAATTTTGTTTTGTTCTTGCTAGACCACTTTTTGCCGCCCGCGAAAAGCCCGATTCTATCGGGATCTTCGTTAGCCGGTTCTGCCGGTGGCGAAAATGGACATGTCGTTTTTCCTCTCACAAATCGCACGCAAATTGTGAATGCAGCATGGTGGCGCTTTCGCGTTTCAGCGTTGCGGAACTCGGGCTATCATCAGTGTTTGCTTAGGTTCAATCTACGGTAGTAGATTCAAACCCTTGCTGATGCGCTCTTCGTCAGAGGCACCTCGATGAACGCAAGCATTTATGCGGGTTTCGTCGAGTGAAGTCAGCGTGAAGGCCGGTATCGCCAGCGACGACCTGATCGAAGTCTTGCACGTGCCAAGTGCCTGGCGATTAGCACGCCCGTATAACACGGCTGCCGATGCGGACAAATCTCCATCTATATAAGAACGCAAGTCTTCCGAATCCCACGTATCTCATGCCGATTCTCTGACTGCGTCAGCTGCTAGAATTTCGTGGTCAGCGCAGCCGCAGTGGCGATGCGGCGACCCGACACCGGGTTCACTGACGGCCAGTGATGCAAACTAAAGTGCGCAGTGGCAAGCAATCTACAAGCGCCGAGGGAGTCTAGGAAATGATATTAGCAAGCTGGAATGTCAACTCTCTTGCGGTGCGCATGCCGCAGTTGTCGGAGTGGATTCGCCAGCACCGCCCTAACGTAGTCTGTCTGCAAGAAACAAAGTTGGTGGACGAGAAGTTTCCACGAGAAGAGTTCGATGCGCTCGGTTACACCTATGAGTTCTACGGTGAGAAAACCTACAACGGCGTCGCGATCTTGGCGGATCGGCCGATCGTCAGCGTGCACAAGGGATTTATCGAAGAAGCCCAACCGAGCTCACGCCGTTTCATTGAAGCGCAGGTTGACGGGCTATACATATTGAATGCCTACATTCCGAACGGTCAGCGCGTGGGTTCGGACAAATACGAATATAAGCTTAATTGGATCGGCTCTTTGCACGATCATCTAGAGAAACAACACAAACGCGATGCGAAGGTGGTGTTGTGCGGCGATTTCAACATCGCCACCGAAGACATTGATGTTTACAAGCCTTCAGAGGTACGGGGCACGATCATGGTGAGCGATGTCGAGCGCGAAAAGATTGCCACCATTCGCACTTGGGGTTTTGAAGACGTCTTTCGCATTCACAATAAGGGCGGCGGCCAGTTCACCTGGTGGGATTACCGTATGGGCGCATTTCGGCGCAACATGGGATTTCGCATCGATCATATCTGGACGACCAAATCGCTTGCCAACGACTGCATTCGCTCCTGGATCGACAAGGAGCCGCGCAAATTAGAACGCCCGTCCGATCACGTCCCCATCCTCGCCGAGTTCACCACATAGGTCAACGAACAAGTAGCGAAGGCAAGGCGGCGAGGAGCCGTCGATGCGGCTAGGCCTTGGTCGAGCCGGCTGCAGCCGTTTCCTTCGCTGCTGGTTCTTTCTTCGTGTACGAGAACAAGATATCTGCCTGATGCACATCTTGCAGATCCTTGAACCCACCAGCGATGACCATATCGGCCAGCTTCGAACATGCTCTGAAGTACTTGTCTGATGGTCTGTGACCCGTCAGCGAGCGCCGCAGATCCTGGCAGAGAATATCCGCAGCTGCGATCAGGCACTCGTCTGCCTGCTTGTGCGCCCACATGCAGGTGACAATCATAATGATAGTATCCTGCACGCGCCGTGAGAGATCAGCGATGCGGCACTGTCTGTCAGCGAGCTTGAGCTGGTGCTTGACCATATTCTGGCTCAATTCGATCGGCAATTCGCGCAGCATGTCGAGAGCGAAGTTGATATGGTCCTGCAACGACTCGTTCATGCCTGAAATCGTGTGTTGATCGGGTCCCTCGAACATCTTGCCGGCACGCCACATCGCGTACGGTATCAACTCGTTTCTCAAAGCGAAGGCATGCGCTGGATTAGTGGGATTGAAGGCTTTGATTTTTTCTCTTTGCAAAGCCAGTCCGACGGGCTCGAAGAACTTTTGTCCATGAGCCTTGGCCAGAGATTTGAAGAACGCCATTCCGAGCATCTCGCCCTCGCCCTCGTAAATACAAGGTGCGAGAAACTCATGTACGTTGTCGCCAAACATATGTCCATGAAGGAACGATCTGCCTCCATGAGTTTTCATGAAGAGCTCGATCGCCACTTCTTTCTGCGCCTCGCTGCCGAATATCTTGGCAATGACGCACTCCAATTCCCCGCGATAGCCCTGATCGAGCAACCACGAGCCCCATTGATAAAGCGCTTCGGAGCCGACAATTAGAGCGGCGGCCCGGGCGATTCTTCGCTTGACCAGCTCGCGCGTATCGATCGAGTGCCCGTAAGTTTCACGGAAATGCGCCCAGGGCAACATATTGGCCAGCATCACCTTCATGACGCCGGTAGAAGTTGCGCACAAGGCTAAGCGTCCCAAATTGAGCCCGTGATAGGCGACTGTCAGTCCATCGCCGACTGGCGGCTTGAGGAGATTTTCTTTGGGGACGGCAAAATCTTTGAAGATCAAACCATTGTTATACGCGTGCTTCAACGCATGCAGTCCGTAGGGAACGATCTTGAAGTGCTCGTTCTCTGCCGCCGGCAATTCTGCGATCAGGGCTGCCGGTTTCCCATCGATCAGACAAACGAGGCCGACCGTACGACCGGGAATCGCATTGGTGATGAATAGTTTTTCTCCGTTGACGATGTATTGGTCACCTTTCAACACAGCAGTGGTGCGCAGCGCAGTTAAGTCGGAGCCCGCGCATGGCTCAGTCAGCGCGAAGCCGGAGAGCGCCTTGCCGTTTGCCAGAAGGGGCAAGAACTTCTTCCTCTGCTCCTCGTTGCCGAAGCTGCGCACAGGATCGACCGCGCCGATACATCCATGAACAGAGCCAAGACCGGCGCAGGTGGGGTCGACCTTGGCGATTTCACCGAGAAAGCGCATGAATTGAAGAACGCTGGCGCCTTGCCCGCCGTATTCCTTCTCGATCAGCATGCCCCAGTAGCCGGCTTCCGCCAGATCTTTGAAGACCTGGTCCGAAACCTTACCTTTGGCATCGTAAATGTCCTTGGCGTCCCGGTGCTTCCTCAGCGTTTCCAGTGACTTCTGCATCGCTGGATTGGCCAGGTCCTCAGCCGACATCTTCGGAGGCGCAAACAGCTCGATCGGCACTTTCTCGTCCCAAACAGCCTTGTGAATGGGGCTGTTGACCGTTTTATACTGCGGAGCGAACATCGACTCCACCTGGTCGTCAGCGCGGTCGACTGCACCGGTGCGCGTCGCCTCTTCCTCGCTTTTGCCGCCCATGCGCATGGCGGTTTCGGCAAAACTGATCTCGTTGTTAGGGTCCTTCGTGGATGTCATATTCGGCGCCTATATTTGAGTTCCACGTCTGATCATATTACAAAAGGCAGGAGTTATCGCAGTCCAGGGATTGAATTGGCCGAGCGCTCAGGCGAAACCGGCGAATCGAGCCAATCTACTCCTGGCACACTCGCTACCTGCCCGCTTACGGCTGTCCGTTTCCCTTTGAAACCGGGCAGGAACCTCTCAGGGCAGGTTGGCAGCCTGCGCTCCACAGTAGTGTCAGATCCTGTCACGGCTCCGGCAGGTTTTCCCAGCCAAATGGGCACATATTCTCTACCTATGACCGAGTCGAAGATCCTATCAGCAAGACGGCACGCTGCCTGGGGGGCGCCAGTTCTCGCCTGGTTTAGTCGCGACTTTTACGCCGATGTCGCACAAAATTGGCAAGGTACGGGATTAGCCTATATGTCCTGCCTTGTCTCGATTTCCTGGCTGGTGGCGGTGATCTTGTTGGTGGCTATCCCTTGCGCCAAGCTGCTCTCCAATGAAGGGCTGCTGGCATTTAGTACGCAGATTCCCAAACTACGCTTTGTCGACGGGCGGGCAAACATCGACAGGGTTTGCCCATACACGATAACGGACAACAACGGCAAGGCACTAATGCTTTTCGACCTTGCAAACGCGAGCACGCTGGATCAAAGTGCGCCGCCGATTGTTATGCACCAAGATTCAATCGTGGTGCACATTCCCGGGACGCGACCGATATCCTATCGTTTCATTCGTCAGGCCAACTTCGAACTCGATCTTAACTCGATCGGTTCATCGCTGAAACAGCTAGTCATCTGGCTGCCCTTTATCTACATATTGGTGGGAACGCCCATTGTGGTATTCCTCCATTGGTGCCAAATGTTCATATACGGATTAATGGCCTGGCTGATGGCTAAACTTTGTCATCGCGAAGTTAAGCTTAAAGCCGGGCTGCGTCTGGCGGCTATGGCAATGACGCCGGCAATCGTTGCTTCTACTGCTGTTGTCATCGCGTTGTTTACGTTTTTTCCTTTTCGTCTTGTTCACTTGCTCATTGTCTACGCGCCGGTTCATAGTTGGGCCGTGCATCATCCACTTGCTATTGCATCCGTCGCTTCAGCATTTGGGTATCTTGTTTTTGCGATCTACTCGCTTCAGGTAGAAAGTGATCGCGGATAATGACACCGCTTCGTGTATACCGATCGATCTTGAAATAATTCTCCAAATCCATTGCAATCGATCTGGGTACATCAAGGGTATCCCAGTCGATGCGTGCAGCAAAGGAACAAACATGGCTTCTGACGAAAAGAAAAACAACTCGATACCGCTTAAGCGCGTGGCTCTCTACAAACACGGAATCGGCTATTTCGAACGGCGCGGCAAATACAAGGGTCCGGGCGAAATCGAATTGATGTGCGGACCGGACGAAATTGATGACATGCTCAAGTCGCTATTGGTATTAAGCACGGGTGGACAAACGGTCTCGGCGATCACGTATGAATCGTCGAAAACGCTGGAAACGCGCTTATCTGAATTTGGATTTGATTTACGCACGTGCCGAGGGATGATCGAGTTAATCTCACAGCTGAAAGGCGCGCCGGTGACAGTAGACCACTCGGGCGAAACGATTTCCGGACGGGTAATCGGGCTGGACGAGACCAGACAGACCGTTAACAACACTGTGGTGAGCGAGTATCAAGTAGTTCTCTATAGTGACGAGAAGAAGATGCAGCGGATTGCCCTCTCGTCGGTCAAGCATATTGCCGTCAATGATCCATCGCTGGCGCAGGAGATCCAACAACAGTTGGAGTTGCTCTTTCAAGCTACGCGAAAGAAAGATCAGAAACTTTTGAAGGTGCAAGTGAGTGAAGGCGAAGAACAGGAGCTGACTATCGCTTATTCGATTCCTTCGCCGATCTGGAAAACCAGCTATCGTCTTGTTTCTACCGATGACGAAAATTTGATCATTCAAGGAACGGCGATCGTCGACAACACCCAGGAAGAAGATTGGAACGATGTCCACATGACGCTGGTCAGCGCCTCGCCAATTTCATTCATTCAACCTTTGTATGATCCTGTGCAACCAGTGAGACGAACAATTCGTGCACAGGGACATGATTCAACCGGTCCGGTTGTGTTGGAGCGCGCACATCGTTCTGCAATGTTGGCGCAAAATCAGCCTCGCATCAGCCCGGCCGCTCCAGCGCAGGCGGCTCCTATGGGTGGGAGCTGGGGCGCTTCCGCTCCTGCTCCCGCACCCACTGGTAGTTATGGCTCGGCCCAACTCGACACGGGTAGCCAGCGAAAAGCAGTGATGCAGTCTATCGGTGGCGTGATGCGAGGCCTCAATGATGCGGAAGTCGATGCATGTTTTGACGAAGCTTTAGGCATCTCAGGCATGGGAAGTGCCGATGTTGGCGTGAGTACCCAGGCGACCGGCGAGCTTTTCGAGTACAGGATCAGTGCACCAGTGACGGTGCCGAAGAATAGTTCGGCTCTGATCACAATCGTTCAGCAAAACATCGAAGGCGAAAGGATCGCGCTCTACAATGAAGGCCGCAACGCCAGAAATCCATATTGTGCCATTCGCTTGAAAAACACTACTGGTCTGACTCTGGAATCCGGACCGGTAACGATCATGGAGGGCAATGCATACGCGGGCGAAGCGCTGCTTGACGTGGTGAAGCCTGATGATACACGCTTTGTCGTCTATGCAATTGACCTGGGAGTGCACGTGGTTTTGCGTAACGAATCGGATCATAAACCGATCTGGCGCGTGCGAACTTTGAATAGCTATATGTACTTCGACTACAAGCAGCAGACAACGAAAATATATAACCTGGAAAATCTGAGTGACAAAAAGAAAATCGTCTTCGTCGAACACCCTGTTACACCGCGTTTGAATTATGTTGGTTTGCAGAAACCGGTCGAAACGACGCAAAACTTCTATCGCTTCAAGGTCGAACTCGGACCGAAGGAATCAACATCTCTTCCAGTAATGGAAGAAACTGATTCGCAGACCACGCTGTATTTGGAAAATTTCGATATGTTCGAATTGCCTGAGCTGAATTGGGCGTTGGAACAGAATTATGTTGATGCGAAATTCCTGAAGTTTCTCCAAGAGGTCGTGAAACGCAGAGAAGAAATCTATGCGCATCAACGCAACGAGCGCCTGCTCAAAGAGAGGGTTGCGCGTTGTCAGGCCGATCAGGAGCGAGCGCGTGAGAATGTGCGCACGCTTGGTTCTGGCGGCGACAGGTACAGAAAGGCAATCGACTCTGCTGAAGACGAGATTGTTAAGACTGGTCTGGAGCTCAGTCAGACAACGGTACAGCTGTCCGAAGCGCGTACCGACTTCAGAACTTTCTTGACGAAACAGTTCGTCGCTGAAATCGCCGCTGCTAAGCCGGTTGCGAAGTCCTGAGTCAAGATTGTTCTTGTGTCCCGACAACGATGCAACTGGCGTCCAAATGTTTGATTCATTGTTTGATATCAAAATCGCCGAAATTTATAGCATATGATGAATATTTTCGGAAAAATATCCATCATATGGAATCAACTCGTGTTCGCTCGAGGTCGTTGCCGTCGCCATTGATCTGCATGTGCACGGGCGGGTCGTTGCGGGGGTCGAATGTCATCGTCAGTTCGGAACCTTCGAGCAGGCTCGCGAGTTTCTTGCCGGCCATTTCCCAACGCCATCCTTGCAACAGCGGCAGCCGTGCGACATCGAGTTTTCCTTCTCTGTGCAAGCGCACCAGTGCCTGCAGGTCGTCGCGCGTGGCTACGAGTTCTGTGGCGATATCGACATCGTAGGTCATCACCTTCAATCCTGCGAACAAGACGTCGGCAAGTAGTACTTCTTTCTTGGGCGGAATGCGTGAGCTTGGCCACGTCGGGCATTCTTCTTCGTTGATGCGTCGGCCTTGCTCGATCGACTGCATCATCTGTTGACCGTGTGCGCGAATCTGATCGACGCGAATACCCCTGATGCGTTGAATGTCGTTGACTTCTTTTGGTGGTTTGCGCGCGAGTTACAGTAGCGTGTTATCCGAGATCACGGATCGAGCCGGCCGATTGACACGTCGAGCCTCGCTGTTTCTCCAATCACATAGACATTGCAATACTGCCAGACCGCGGCGGCTCAGGCTGCTCGCGCCTTTTACTCGCAGGAAGTCTTGACTCTTGTCGCGCTGATACTTTTCGATATTGCTCAAGCGGCGGCATTCTTCCAGCACCCAATCCAAGCGGCCAAGATCTTTCAGTTTCTCAGTCAATCTTTCATACATCGGCAACAAGTGTGCGACGTCATCGATTGCATATTCAATCTGAGAATCGGTCAACGGACGGGTGGTCCAATCGGTGAAACTTTCGCTTTTGGCAATCGAAACGCCGAGGAGCTGACTGAGCAGCTTTCCATATCCGACTGGATAGCCGAATCCGGCAAAACCAGCGGCGATCTGGGTATCGAAAACGTTCTGCGGAACTGATCCGGAAAGTCCATAGATAAGATCGAGATCCTGGCTGCCCGCGTGCAACACTACCAGCATGTCTTCACTGTTCAATGCGTCCCATAGAGGCGACAGATCCGTAATCGCCAGTGGGTCAACCAGGTGGGCACCGTCCTCGGTGGCAATTTGTACGAGGCAGAGAACGGGCTCGTAAGTTCGTTCTGGCACGAACTCTAGATCGATCGCACAGCGCTTGGCTTTTGTCACTTTGTTGGCGAGCTCGCGCAGCGCGCTCTCTCTAGTTATTAGCGCCATTTTCGCAATGTACCTTGTCTGGTTGCCGCAAATACAATCTCGACCATGCAAGCGATCCCGGGCGCCCCATCACGATCGCGCATTCTTGCCGAACCTTTGTGGTATCAAATGGGAGCGCGTCGTCGTCTAGCGTTCCGACATCCAACTGAGCGCCAAGCGCTATGGCGGCTGGACCTGCAGTGTCCCATGTTTTCAGGGCGCAGGAAAGATGGACAAAAATATCCGCTTCGCCCTCGAGCACCTTTGCCACCTTCAGCCCGATGCTTCCTGCCTTGACCAGCGTGATCTTTGGATGCTGTTTCACCCATGGATGGCTTCTGCGATCTCGTCCGCCCATTGTCACACGGGCAGAACTGTCTGAGGAGATCGGCGCTAGCGGCTCAATACGCGATGGCTGGTCATCGATGTCACGCCGTCGCCAGGTGCCAAAGTCGGGTCCGCCGAAATACAGAGTCTTGGTGGCTGGAGCATAAACAAAGCCAAAAACTGGAACGGTATGGACGATCAGACCGATCATTACCGCCCATTGTCCATCATTAGAAATATAGTTTTCGGTTCCATCAATGGGGTCGATCAGCCACACGCGGTCGTGTGCGCCGCCGACCGGATGTTTTTCGTCTTCTTCCGAAATGATGACGTCGTCGGAGAAGCGCTCGGAGAGACCGGCAACGATCATGCGGGACAGAGCGAAGTCAGCTTCGGTCACCTTGTCGGCGGGCTCGGATTTTTCGCGAACCTCTACGCCCTCGCGCATCTGCCTCGCCAGGGCTCCCGCTTTGATTGTCAGCTCGCTAACGTAGGCAATCTCTTCGGCGTTCAGCTCTTGCTTCGTCACTCTCACCTAAACCCGTGGCTTTCCTTGCATTCCGCCGTTTGGAGCGGCGCCGCTTTCGGTGTACATCAGCGCCCCGTACTCTTCGTTCAGCTTGTTATCCATTAGATCCGCTATATATGCCGTGTTCCAAACAAGCTCGTCAAGCTCATCTTGACTCATGCCCATGGTCGAGCGCTGTGACACCACCAATACGATGTCGCCATGAGTCGAAAGCGCGCAGCCGGTAAGATTGGTGTTGACGTCCAGCAGGTGGCGGTAGAACTGCTCCCGATTACTTTTCGGCAAGAAAACCAGCGGGCTGGTGATGCGCAAAACCGCGCCGTTCGGGCTGTCCTGAATAAAGACGTAGACCTTGGCTGAGCCCTCGGTCAGCCACCAGCCGCAACCCTCTGAGCCGGACAGTTCATGGTCGCTCGGGTTCAACCCCCGATGCCTGAAGTACGTCTCGACCATGTGCACGGCCTCGTCGCACAGCCCT
>Ga0206819_10219_pt1 | contig 20167 bp, 29 predicted proteins | sample Alteio_BWOrgCont_87_FD_152855 | JGI IMG/M metagenome (GOLD analysis project Ga0206819, IMG submission 152855) | Enriched cells from forest soil in Barre Woods Harvard Forest LTER site, Petersham, Massachusetts, United States -... | ecosystem: Environmental > Terrestrial > Soil > Temperate forest >... | reverse complement strand
TTAGCGTTACCGTGGTCAGAATGGCTGTACATGCCGTATCAGCGCTTAAGAATGTCTTACTATGGAATCTTGAAGGCGCCGAAAACGAGATCGGCAAGTTCAACGAAGACATGCAAAAAGATTGGGTATCTGGTTTCAGCCAGAAGATATTGTCTGATCTGCAAAAGATTCCTGCCGAAATTCAAAAAATGGACGCTGCGGCGAAGGCGGCGAAACCTGATCTGGCTTTCGGTGACGAATTCGACGGGCAGGGCGCTGGCAAGACTAAGAAAGCGAAGAAAGATCCTGTTGCTGAAATCAAGCCGCTGGTGAACATATGGAACGAGGTAGCGGCGCAGATTCAGAACGCAACGAAGGCAGAGCAGAAGCTTGATGACGAAGCAGAGAAAGGCGTTATCAAAATGTCGAAAAGCATCGACGAATACGATCAGAAGCTGCAAGCCAAGCAAGATGCAGAGAAGAAAGCGGGCGATAACATCCTCACTAATTTGGATGACCAGATCGCTGCTGAGAAGCTGAAGCTTACAGGGCAAACCGATCTGATACCGGCGATCAAGCTTGAGCAGGAAATGAAGAAGGCTACAGCCAACCTGGACGCGCAAGCACAGGCGCAGTACATGGCGAAGCTCAAACAAGAACTAGCTGAACTGAAACAGATCCAGGATGAATATAAGCAAGAGCAAGATCAGTTGCAAAAGATCCTCAAGTCTCACGACTCGCAGAAGCAGAAACTGATCGAGATTCATGCGCTTGCGCAGCAGTACGGCGTAGATCTGCAAACAGAGTTAGAGTGGCAGTCTAAGGTTGTCGATAAAACGCAACAGCAAGTCAGCTCGGTTAATCAGCTTGCCACTTCGTTTACTAACGCTTTCGACCAGATGGTTTCGGGCGGTCAGAAGTTCAGCAAGGTTCTCGATCAGATGCTCTTGCAGATCCTGAAGCTGATCGCTAAAGCCATAATCCTGACAGTGCTTGAGGCTGGATTGGGCTTGTGGAGCGGCGCTGCAGCCGCGAGCGGTCTAAGCTTTATAACGAGGCTCGGCACTCAGTTCGGCACTAACCTTGGATTTAAAGGCTTAGCGACCGGTGGTCCTATTGATGGTCCTGCGATCGTTGGTGAAAACGGGCCTGAATTGTTCATGCCCAGTTCGCCTGGCAGCATCATTCCAAACAACCAGCTGAATAGTATCGGTACCGGTGGCGCCGGTCAGCAAGGTCAGGGCGTCAGCATCAACCTTGAGCAGAGGATACCCGCGAACATCACGAGCGAATCAGTGATAGGTCCGAACGGTCAGCGGCAGATTCAAATTTACATCGATCAGGCGATCACGAACGCCACCAAGAGTGGTGGCTCGCTGTACCAGCTCTTCGCACAGAACGGGCTGTACCTTAGAGGTCAACCGACATGAGCATAGTTTGGCCGTCCACGCTGCCTACGACACTGCAGGTCGGATCTACTGAGACGCCGATCGATCGATTTGTCGAGAACGCGGTTGATGTTGGAAGCCCGAAGCGCCGTCTCAGATTTAGCGGTGGTCCGATGGGCGAGATCGCGGGCACGCTGACGCTAACGCAGGACCAGATGAACACGTTTGACACGTTCTTCGAGACTACCTTGGCGGGTGGTTCACTGCCGTTTCAATGGATACGGCCGAGTACGGGCGCAACGGTTTACATGCGATTCCTTAGCAAAAAGCCAACGCGCAAAACTCTGACGCCAACCCTTTACCAAGTTCCGTTCGCTGTGAGGTTTGATCCTTCGTGAGAACGTTAAGTTCAGGATCGCTTGCTGCAATCTTCGCGCGTTACTGCGGGGTAGCGTTCATTCATCTGGTCAAGTTCTTTCATCCGAACTTACCAGGACCGCTCTATTACTGCGATGACAATGCAGACCTGGCAAGCACCGTTGACGGTGGCATCTCGCAGAACTTCCCATGGAAGCCTATGCAAATCTCTATCCCGGTAGAGGACATAACGCAGGCGCCGAGCGCAGCTCTGACAATCGATAACACGCAGTTGGACATGTCTACTCTGATCGGTCTTACCTCTGGTTTACCGCCGATCGTCACGCTATGGATCGTCAACCGTAACGAGCCAAACACCGCTGTGGCTGGACCTTTCCCTATGGAGATGCGGCAAGCTGATGTTGATGATAAGCAGTTGACTGCGACACTAGAGTACGAAGAAGCGCTAGACGAGAACATTCCTGGGGATCTTATGTCGCCTGGTGTGACGCCCGGATTGTTCTCAGCTTCATGGTTCCAGCAGCAAACCGGATAGCCGATGCAAAACTCTTCCTTCCTCTACGATCGCCTTGCACAAATCGGGATCGCGGTTCCTCGTGGGCGTTCAACTAATCTGCTAAAGCAGAATGTCGGGCCAGCTGGTGCAGTGAATGCAAGACCATATGCGCATGGTCCGCTTGTGCCGCCAAACGTCTCGGCGCAGAACCAGACAAACCAGAATGGACCTATCCCGAACGCTTACGGGTTGTTCCGCTATTGGCCGCCTTACGGCGCGTTTCCTTATACCGAATATTCTGGCGATGCCTATGCGCGCTCACTCTATTTGATTGGCTACGGTTCTGTAGAGATTTTGAGCATTTGGATAGGCGATATCCTCTTAAACCCCGTCGGTCTGTCGGGATCGACAGTCGGGAAAGATGCGAAATACGACGTTGAAGTCGAGGTTCGTTATGGACTAGCTGGCGACACTCCGATGACTCTGTATCCGCAAGTTGCAGAGGAAGACGGTGGCGGCGCTGTAACGCTTGATGTGAATTGGGCGTACAAAGAAACACCTGTGCCATGTGACGAGATCATCAATGACTTCTACTGGCCGCAGGGGCTGTATCAAACCCAGACCACAACGACCACAGACGCGAGCGGTAAGCAAGTTTCGGTAACGACAAGGATCGGTAAGAATTGCGATATTCGAATTGAATACGCTTCGTGTGATTCATCTGAAAACCTTACTAGCGGCTGGACTGACGCCGGTGACATATTCGAAACATCCACGTCACCGACGGCGTTCTTCACGTCGCGCAGAATTAAAGTAACGCGCGGGCTGTACATCGTTCGGTGTCAGACCTATACCAATCCATCGACCGACAACGGCACACACGATCAGGTTGACTGGGAACGCCTTACGGCCATGGTCAACGAAGATCCCACGCCCACGCTGTACAACACTGATGGCTCAGTGATTCCTATCGCTAAGCTGGCAATCAGGGCGAACGTTTCCAACACAAAGATCTCGCAAGCGCTAGATAACGTCAGCGTGTTGGTTCAGCGTCAGCTTAAGGTTTGGAATGGCACCAGCTTCTCTGTTCAGTCCACATCTAACCCGGCTTGGGCGCTGCTCGATGTCTTCACGAACCAGTTGAACAAGCGAGCTATCTCCACGAGCAGGTTTGATCTTGCTGGACTGCTTGAGTGGGCCAATCAGTGCGATTCTGTTGGACTGCAATACAACAATGTGATCGACACGCAGGTCACGGCGTTTCAACTCGCGCAGGAAATCTGCACTGCTGGCCGTGCGTCGTTCTGTCAGCAGAACGGCTTATATGGCGTATTTGCAGACTTTCCGCAGACGGCCATCGCGCAGTATTTCACGCCGAGAAACACGTCCAATTTCAAGATAACAATGACGTGGCCGATAATTCCGCCTGCGCTTCGAGTGCAATTTACTAACCCGGATGTTGAGTACCAGCAAGACGAAGTTTTTGCCTATAACGACGGCTTCAACGTCGACGGCTCTGGCGGAAAACAGCGGGCATATGAGTCTGACACTTACCAATTGCCGGGCGTCACCAGTGCAACGCAAGCACAGAAGCTCGGACGCTACTATCTCGCAGCCGGAACACTCAGACCTCGAACGCTGACATTTGACACGGATTTCGAGCACTTGCTATGCAACCTCGGCGACAGGATCAAGGTCACACATGATGTTCTGCTTGTCGGTGCTGGTCAAGGCTATATCAGCAGCTTAGCGCTTGATGGCAGCGGCAACATCACGGGACTGACGATCGACGACCAAGTCGTCCTGAACAGCAATCTTTCGTACTCAATGAGACTTCGCCGTGTTGACGGCAGCTCATTACTTGAATCGATCGTGAACACCGGCAATCAGACAAATACGTTTACCTTTGTCACGCCGATCCCCGCAGCAACGATGCCATTTCCGCAACTGGAAGACCTGGTCACCATTGGCTCAGGACCAGACGCTGACTTCATCGTGACGAAGATTGAGCCCAAATCAAGCCCGCACATGTCCTGCACCATCACGGCTGTCGACTATTCAGATGAGATCTTTACCGCTGACACCGAAGACTTTGGCACATTCGTTTCGTCGATTAACGTTCCTGTGGGAATTCAGAATGTGGACGTTGCACCACCAATAGTTGCAGGCGTTCAAAGCGACGACACGGTGAGTCTGTCGCTTCCTGGTGGCGCCACTCAGAGCGCTATCGTGGTCACGTTCAGACCGCCGAACGATGCGCGCGTTACCGTGGTGGCATCGCAGTATGTTCTTTCTGGCTCTGGTGGCAACTGGCTTCCAGGTCCGACTGCTGATGTTAAAGCCGGTCAGTTGATCATTGCACCTGTGCAAGCAGGTCTTACTTATGACATACAGATCCGCAGCGAAACGCCTTATGGTCTGGCGTCCGATTGGGTAAGCGTCAGCAGTGTAGGCGTAGGCGCTACCGTCAATCTTCCACCAGATGTTACTAGCGCGAATGTTATAAACGGCGTGATGACTTGGGATGCGCCAGCGCTACCGGCAAACTTCGCAGGCTATGCCGTGCGCACCGTAGCCGGATCTACCGTCAATTGGGCGCAGGGAACGCCTGTAGTTGTCGGTCTTGTCTTGATCAATCAGATGGACGTTAGCAAATATCCGGCTGGCACTCGCGTTTTCATGATCAAGGCCGTCGATCTACTAGGCAATGAAAGTGCAGATCCTTGCAGCGTGACCGTAGACGTAGGCGATCCCGTCACCACAAACATCGTGATCCCTTACGACTTCAAGGCTAATTCATTCCCTGGCACATTCACTGGCGCTGCAATTGACGGCAGCGGAAACCTGACAGCAACTAGCCTTGGTCTGATGTGGGGAGATAACGATTCAGCCACGTTCTGGAATCCAACTGGCTCAACGCTGATGTGGCAGAACCCTAACAACACGCTGCAATATATCTGCCAGTTCCCAGTTTCGGCTGGCGAACTGCCCGGCAATCTGTTTATTCAGGATCAGACATTCGTTGGCTTGGGCTGGACAATCGAATATTGTTTCAGTGACTCAGATCCTCTGATGTGGCCTTCTCCCGGCTCGGCTGAATGGACAAGCGGATCGGCGCCATTCTGGACTGTAGATTTCTCTGACTATCAGCCATGGCCCGGATCTCTTCCGGCACAAACGGGCATCTATCAATTCAGAATTACTATTCCAGGCGGTCAGCAACAGGGATCGATCCAGGCGTTCACTGTAGCGCTAGATGTGCCTGACGTTTCCGAATCAATCGGCGGAATGGCAGTCGCAGCTACTACCGGAACGCGCGTTCCGATCACTAAAACGTACCGCGTGATCGAAGTCGTTAACATAACGAAAGAAGGCGGTGGCACTGGTTTGTCTGTAGCGTGGATCGATAAAGTCACCACAATTGGTGCAGGTCCACTTATCAAAGTTTTCGACGGCAGCGGCAACGCAGTAGCGGGCACCGTTGATGTGATAATCCAAGGATACTAAAGTGAGGGCAAAATGAAACGCAAAATTCTTGATCTTATTTATTTGTTGATCGCTGGGCTGCTTGCATCTTCGCCAGTCTGGGCGACGAATGGCTTGACACCGGGATATATCAGCAATAGCGCGCGGACTCAAAGCGACGTAAAGACTGCACTCGAGCAGTGGGTCTTGTTTGATTACGAGCACCTTGGCGCTGCAGCAGAATCAACGCTTATCACTTCTGGTAATGCTATAACGCCGCCAGCTGGCTCTGGCAATCTCTTTTCAGTCGATACCAGCGGTGGTGCTGGCAATCTCGACAACATAGTGATTACTAACGTTCCAAACGGGCGCTTGCTATTGCTCCGCTGCGCCAACCCGTCCGGTGATCCTGTGACTGTGCGTAACATGCAAGGCGGCTCTGGTCAGATCAGTTTATTCGGCGGCACTAACTTCACTTTCACGACCACACATCAGTGGCTACTTCTGAAGTTGACATCGACGACATGGGAGCAGGTCTATCCGGTCCAGGGCGATTCTGCTTCAGCGTGGAATACGTTTCTTGGTCTGGGCACTGCGGCGCTGGTAAACACCGGCACGAGCGGCGCGAACGTTCCGACGATCACGCAAGCTGACGGCAGATATGCAGCCATCGGCGGCAGCACGTCGCAAGCCTTCAATGTGTCCAATACTGGATCGTCTAACAACGCGCTTAGCTACACGACAGCCGCATCAACCTATGCGCCCATTGCTGGAAACAACACGCAGACTTTCAACCTGGCAGATCCGACATCTGCGCACCATGGAGTCAGTCTGCAATATGGCAATGCCAACTATTACAAGGTGGCTAACCGATACGTCACTCCTACCGGTCAAACGTTTGCAGCAAGCGGATCGTATAACTTCACCCACTCACTGGGAGCGACACCGACGCGCTGCTGGCTAGTCGGACAATGCACCACTGCAAACGGTGGCTATTCGATTGGTGATCAGATTGTCGTGTTCCCGACGATGGGGCTGAACATCTCAGGCTCGTCTTACTGTGCGCTCGGTATGCAAGTAGACAGCACAAAAGTCTATGTCTACACGACCGTGACAGCACCAGGGATGCAACAGAAAGGCGGCGGCGGTACATTCCAGCTCAATTATTCTGACTGGGAATGGTTCGTATACGCCGAGCTATAAGGCTTCGGCGAACGCGCCACCAAATCTAGTGCATCAATTACCTCAAGCTGAATCGATAATTCGCTTGAGGTAATTTTGTTTTGAACTGCAACACAACACCTGATAAACACATTTGGGAAATGGTGCAGGGTGACGACTGGCAGAACCAGGTCACCTGGCAGATTAACGGCGCGCCGGTCGACCTGACTAATGCAACCGTCGAGCTGCGGATCAAAGCAAGCCATGCGAAAGCATCGAAAGTGTTGCTGACTTTAGACAACATGGGCAATGGTGGCATCACAGTTTCGACGCCATTGTCTGGCGTTGCAGATGTTGAGATCACGAAAGTGCAAAGCGCTCTTTTGCCTGCAGGAACATGGGCTAAAGAATGGGCTTACATTCTCGCGAATGGTGAGCGCAAGACGCGCATACAGGGCTATTTCGTCATAAAGGCTGGTGGCTAATGACCGACACGATCATCACCAATGACGGCACGACCGAGATCATCACAGAGGCATCGGTCATCAATGTTGTTCCTGCAGGTGGTGGCAGCAATGAAAGCGCACCATGCGGCGAAATAATCAGCGGACACCTGGCAGTTGTGATGATCGCTGGGCTGCTGTATATGGCGAACCCTACGAATCCGGCTCATGCTGGCAAGGTCGTGGGCATGGCGGCGCAGTCAGGATCGCAGATTGGAGCGGTGATCGAATATGTCTCGCTGGGAGATCTGGGCGCGTTCGGAACGGTCCTGACTCAAGACGATTTTTATTTTGTGGGACTTGGCGGCGCGCCTAGCACCACACAAAAGGCACCGGGCGCGGTGTGGTGGCAGTACCTCGGCTTCGCCAAGGACTCGGCCACTATGCATGTCGATCCCGGCCCAGCCGTCACGTTCTAACAACTCACAAGACAGGAGCAACTAAACAATGACCGAATCATATCTCAAACCAGGTTCTAGCGGCGCGCTGCAAGAAGCGCAGCCAGTCACCACATCAGCTGGTGCAGGTAGTTCGGGATTGATCCCTGCTCTCAACAGCAGCGGACAGCTCGATTCGTCCTTCCTGCCAGGCGCCTCTTCATTCACAGCCTCAGAAACTATCACAGGTCCGGCAGCGGTCAACTTGTTCGATTCATCCGGCACCATGAAGGTCAGGAATGCTGATGCTGCTGGTAATAAACCAGTTGACGGCTTCGCGATAAGCTCGATCGCCACAAGTTCATTTGGCGTTGTGACAACTGCCCGTGGTGCCATAATCACTGGCTTCACTGGATTGACTGACGGCACTGCTTATTATCTTGGTGCAGCGGGCGCAATCACAGCGACACCGCCAGCAGTCGGATCGGGAAGCACCTATCAGTATGTCGGAAAAGCTGACGGCACCACATCGTTGGTGTTCTTGCCTGGTCCGGTAATCCAAAGATAAGACACTGGATGCGATACCGCCTGATTTGCTTCGGGCGGTATCCATCTCAATAGGTGATTCAGTATGTCTGAGAGCAAGCCCTTGATCATAGGCAGCAGCGGCAACCTGTCTGAAGTCGCGCCGAACATGTTTCCCAACCTCTTCGCCAACCCGCTGCGGATGATGGGCATGACGCAGGTCAACGGCGCAAATGCAACAGGCATCCAGAATCAGGGGATAAACAATACGCAGCTCAGCAAGAATGGAACAGACTCCGCTGCCTCTGATTCTGACGGCGCTTGGAATAACTACCTCTCTGCTTCTTCGAGCGGCGCGAATGCTGGGTGGTCGACAGCCGCGAGCTGGGCTGAGTGGCAGTGTTATCCAGCCTTTATAGTCGCTATCAAGCCAGTCGATATCACGGCAGTCCGCATATGGTGCGGATGGATCACATCAGGTGGCATTTACGGTTCCGACAGTCCAGCGACTGGGACGACGGTAGCCTTTCGCTTTTCGAGCACGGCTGGTGATACCAACTGGCAATGCTGCACTTCTGATGGCACGACAGGCAACACTGTGGATAGCGGTGTGGCAGTTGTTTCAGGAACGTCATACGTCTTGGCTGTGTACAAAGATCCATCCACGGGCAATGCCATTTTCATCATCAATGGGCAGGTTGTCGCGACGATCTCAACGCACTTGCCTGCGTCAACCACCGACATGTATTCCATTTACACAGCGACTACCACGACTTCAATCGCAAAAAACATCAAGCTAAAGTGTGCGTTTCATTCGCAGCGCTGAGGTTTTCGGGCGTCACCCGCTGATTCTCGTGTCGTGATTTCTGCCCGGACTCTTACTATGGTGGCATCGAAGTTTGATACCACCTGTGAGGTCAATCGTATGGGCGTAAATATTCTGAACGCGTTCGGTGCAGCCAAGAAAGTCGAAACGGCTATTGAAGCTGGCGCCGAACATTTGAAAGCTGATGCAGCCCCTGTAGTGGCTTTTGTCGCTAAGGCTGGCAAAGCGATTCCTACTTTGTACGCAGTGCTTGAATCTCAGTTTGCGGCCGCTGTCTCAGCAGGCAAGATCACGCAAGCGCAGTCTGACGAATTCTTCGCTCTTGAGAAAGAAGCTGAAACGTTGGCGCCGCTGGTGTTGAAGCTTGAACAAGACGCGGCTGCGGCTCTGAAGACGGTTCAAGAAATCGTCAAGTAACCAACCACCATTCGAACAAAGGCAAAAACAAATGAAACAGACACTAGCAGCACTCGCTCTGATAATCGCTCTCAACACGACAGCCGTAGAGGCTAAAGAAACCAAGGCGCATAAAGTCAGACGCTGGGTTGCTGCTGGTGTCTGTGCTCCGATGTTCTTAGGCGTCGCTATCGCTTATGCACCGGTGGTGTCAGTCATCGCTTGCACGAATGCATGGTCAGAGATTTTCTTTGAGCGGCAGCATGAGATCGACGCAGAGGAAGCAGCGGCAGAAGCGAAGGCGAAAGCCACACAAGAGGCTTTGAAACATGCTCAGTAAATACATTCTCGCAGAGATACCGTTTGGTATCGCCCTGTTCGTGGTGCTCGCCGCAATGGGTTTGTTTATCCACTACTAGGTGACTTATGGATGCCCGTGTGTTGATAGCTAGTATCGTCGTTGTCGTGGTGCTAGCCATGCTCGCAGGAGGCTACGCGGTCAATGTCTTCGAGCAAGTGAAGTACACGCATAGCGCGCACCTGGATAAAGAGTACGGCGACATCTTCAAGCTGATTCTGGCAGGCGCGATCACTTGTCTCACGATCCTTGGCCGCGCAACCAACCGTAAGAAGAAAGACGAAAAGGAAAAGAGCGAATGAAAGCATCTAGCAATGGCGTGGCGTTGATCCATCACTTCGAAGGCTGCCACCTGGAATCCTACGTTATCCCTGGTGAAAGCTGGGCGACGATCGGATGGGGTCATGCAATCCCACTCGTGCAGCATCCGCGAACAATTACTCTGGCTCAAGCTGATGCTTTCTTCGCCGAAGACCTGGCTAAGCGTGAAACAAGGCTCGCTCAATTGGTTCATGTGACGCTGAATCAAAATCAGATCGATGCTGCGCTTTCGTTTTTTCTACAATGCAATCCCGAAGGCTTTCGAGGATTCGACGTTCTTGCGTCTAGTCAACGCAGGCAAGTTCTCGCAAGCAGCTGCACAGCTGCCCCTCTGGGTTCACGGTGGACACGGCGAAGTCATGGCAGGTTTGGTGCGTCGTCGTAAGTGCGAACAATTTTTGTTCACGAACGGTGATTCGTCAGCATTCGCCTATCTGCGGGATAAGCACCATTTCTTTATCGGTGGCAAATGATCTTCACCATCATCGACCAGCTTGCTGATTTGCTCAGATTGGTTTTCGAGTACCTGACGGGGTTATAGCGTGAACTACTGGCGATGCGCAGCCTGCCGGATCGTCTTCGCCGTCTGCAAGGATCGCGTTCCTCGTTACTGTCCAGATTGTGGGAGGAAGTTCCGTGAAGCAAGAGATTCAATCACCGCGCGAGATACTCATACGCAAGGAACAGATACCGTGCGGCGTGAAGACAGTGGACAGAGTGATCGCCGGCGAGCGGATTGATCCGCCAATGGCTGCAGCGCTGCAACGCATTTACGGCACACCGGCTGAATTCTGGCTACTCGCGCAGGCTGCGTGGGATGAATGCGAAGAGAAGATCGAGCATCCGCGCGTGGCTGAAGTGGTAAGGTGGAACGCATGATGATAGAACAGGGTTTTATTCTGCTAGGAATCGCGGCAGTAATAGCGATCATCTCGGTCGCAATATCATCAGGCCCGCGTCATACTCGACCAGTGCCACCACCAATAGACAAAGGCAATCCGCCGAAGCCATCACCGATTCTGACGGCTCGACCATCAAGAAATATCCCCCCGGCATTAGGGCGGCCGCCTTCCGGCAAAGGCTCGGACTTCCTTGATCTCAATTCTTGCAAACACGGGTCATGTCCTTGTTGCGGCTGCGATCACAAGCCGCGACACTGCCGACACGGTTACTAAATAAAGTCTCTGTAGCAGGGAAATAAAAAAGCAGCGCTGAGAAACCTGTCGCGCTGCTTTTGATTTAGCCTCTCTTTTGTTTGCGGCCTTCTGTTGTCACCTTCAGCGCTTCTTCTAATGCCTTCAAGAGATTGTAGTCTTCCATGTGCTCGTACTCTTCATTTTCGCCGAGCTTAACAGTAATTGTGTAATGTGGTGGCGTGTAATTGCCGCCAGCGTCCTCGTCACCGCATTGCATGTATAAGATGTTCAGCTCAAGAAAGTCGCTGTTAGCCGGGACTTCAAGCAATTGATCCAAGGTGATACCGACTGATTGAGCCACGCTCGCATTGTCAGCGTTTTGGTCAATTCTAGATATCAGTCGACGTATGGTCATTCGCGCTTCGTCGATTAGCTTGCGCCGCGCTTCGTCTAACGGTTCCTTGGAAGCAAAAACGGAAAGCGCCTTGAATAGCGTGTTGTCTACTTTTTCCAGATCTGTTTTCATCATTCATCCTCTCAGGGTCAGGTATTGTATCAAATCAGCCCAGATAGTTCATCCGGGCTGATTTCTTTGGATCGTCAGTGTCAGTGGTAATCCGTCTGATCCTTCAAGAGCAGATAGTCATCATTGATGTACTTCAGAACCTTGCGGCCCGCATACGTCACAGCCTCTTGAGTCGGCTTGATCACAACGCCTTCGCGCACCTTCTGCCCACCGATCTCACTATCGCCGCCCCGTAATTTGTCGGCAATCTTCTGATCCCACTGTCCGAGATACAACATTGGCACCGGTTTGATGCCGCGCAACCTGCACCAGTCGCGGAAGTCAATTGCATCGAGGTATCTGCCGTCAATCATCACGTCATAGGCATAGAATTGATGCTCGCCATCTTCGCAACCATAGGTGTAGTCCTTCTGGATGCCGTCACCCACGATCTCGCCATACAGAACCTCACCAGGCTGCAAGACAGTGTGCAAGGATTGTTGCTTGGCGATCTTTGCGTAGACGTTTGTGTCATAAAACACTTTCTTGCGAACGGTCGATTGCAATTGGATGTTGCGCGAACCATAGCAGAATTCGAACTCTGGCAGAAGCTTGAAGAACTTCAGCAGCTTCTTCCACCATTTATCTGACGCCGTCGGCAACATGCCGTAGCGTGCTGACGTGCCATGCAGTTTCTCGGTTATGTAGACCGCGTCACCGGCTTGGAACAAATGATTGTAGTTCTTGAAGTTCTCAATGTCGGTGTATTTATGGAAGTGCGGGTTGCGTTTGGCTTGTTGGCCATTCGTTCGCATTTGACCAGGCACCGAGGATTCAGGCGGTTCGTATTTGATGACACCTAGTTTTTCTGTCACATCAGCGCCGACTGTCAGCTTAGTGATGCCGGGATACAACGCCTCAAGGTCTGGCGACAAATCAATGACCATACCTTGTGACAATGCCTTGCGGATCTTGATCGATCTCACGCGGCTCTTTTCGAGCTTGATCTTGAATCAGGCGGAAACAAGTACTCTTCCAACTTCGACGGCAGCACGGAATCAATCGGCAGATATATCGCCTTATCGCCAACTTGGTATTTCGGCGACGCAGGGTCAGTGCGACCGGCGACGCAGGGTCAGTGCGACCGGCGACGCAGTTCCAACCTTTGACGCCGACCAGGTCTAAGCGGTCAGCGTTCGGGTGGCGTTCGACGCGATCGATCGTCACCACTTCAACTTTCAATGAACTCATTCTCTCGATTCTCCTTTGAGATGGTGTTAGTCAGGGTAGTTCAGCCGGTCTTCGATACTCATTGACTCGGCTGCGCTTGCTGTGGAACAGATCTGTTCGATCGTCTTCCGCTTAAACTCGGCCATGCCGTGCGCCAGCAGATGTTTCATCGCCTCGCGCTGCGCGCCAGTCCAACCGTTCGACTGCGAGAAACCCGGCTCAATGATCTCGGTCAGGTACGTGTCAGCAAACTGGTGCGCGTGCTTCAGTACTGAATCTTCTTCGTTATCCATATTGTCTGATTCTCTCCAACTTCTCTGATGGGTGTTGACACTCTGGGCACCGACCGGCCCACATCGGCTCTTTAACAATGTCGCAGCGGTGGCGGCATTCCTCGCAGCGGTAGAACACCGGCCGCTCAATGTATGGCTTTGGCTGCGGGATCACTTTCAGTGGCTTGTGTACAGGTGGTGGCAATGGCTTGCGCACGATTTCAGCTATCGTCCTACCGCGTCGCCATGGCGCTCTCTCTTGTCTGATACCTGCTTTTGCTTGCGGTTCTCAAAGCAGACCTCACAGAGATTCTGCCAATAAGTTGCATTAGCTCGCGACGGCGCACCACACTTGCATTTCTTCTTTGCCGTCTTCACGGTCTTGCACGAGTGAGCGCAGATGCCATATTTGAGATCGCGGGTATTGCGCGTCTTGCCGCACTTCTTGCACTTCTGCACGTTCCCGTTAAACCCTACCATCTAGCAGTCCCTCGTCTTTAGCCAAGTCGTAAACATAATCAGCGCGCTCGCTTCTGCACTCGAAGCACTTACCGAGGCAGCCGCCGTCACACTCGGCGACTACCCGGCGCGAACGCTCTTCGCACTCATCCGAGCAGAACGGATCGCTATCGCTGAACGTTGCTCGCCCGCACTCGCAGGTCATTTGATTTCACCTCTGTCAATGTGCTCGACCATCGCGACAGCGACAGCGGCAACCTGGAGAAGTTCAGTGCGTAGATTACGCAGCCGAATCTCTTTGACTGCATCCCAGTCGCAAGAAGAAAACTCAACTACCTCCTTTGATGCTTCGCCGAATTCCTCAGCTAGCACAGCTAGCCAGAAAGCCGCCGTGTAATCGCGCTTCTCGCCAAACTTCGCGTCTTGCCTTTGGCGCTCAATCCTGATGTCTGTCAATACAACTTCAATGTTGTTTCTGCGTTTCAGTTTGATCTCGTTCATTTCAGTAATCCTGCCTTGACGCGTTGTGCGCCGAGAAGTGCATTTTCTTTGTCGACTGGCTGCGCTGCAGCGGCACTGCGCTATCGGCGTCAGCTTCGTCGAAACAGTTAGGACAGTAGGGCAGAGTGCGTATCACGACGCACTCGCTTTCCTGTGTCTGCTTGCCGCACAGGCGGCACGGCACACGCCTTGGTTCTCTCAGTGTCTCGCTCACTGTCTTGCTCCTTGCAGGTCCATAGACAGCAGTGATTGAAGGCTTCCGCGCCATTCTTTCAGCGCTTTGATTTCAGCCTTGAGTGCTTCATTCTCTGCGCGCAGAGCTTCGATTTCACTATCGTCAACCGTGATGAATTCCAACCCGGTGGCTGTTCTACGAATGGTGACTGCGGCTCTGGTTGTCGCCCAACCATATTGCTTGTTATCTTGTTCTTGTAATACACCGGGTTGCGCCTCTGCTTGCACGCGTCCGGTGTCTGGCGTGGGTGGCTCGAAGCTTTGGTCGTCGTACATCACATCATCACCGCAGATGATCACAGCAGGCTTCTCGTCTTTTTCCAATCGGGTAAGCGCAGCATCCATCTCGGCATAGTATTTGTGGACTGTTGACGGGTTATAGACCTTGTTGCTCCACCATGCTTTCGGCTTGCCGATTGCAAGCGATAGCTTCTCGGAACCCAGTCCAAGCGCCGCGCGGCGTTGTTCCAGTTTCTCTACGTTAGCCTTGTTCTTTGCTAGACTTTCCATTTGTTCTTTCTCCTGTTGTGTTGGATCGATTATTTGGTCAACGCATCTTCTACAAGTGCGAGATCCCATAAAAAACTCAGTTGCTGGCAAACCGCATGAATGGCAACGCTGCTGTCTCTGGCGACGCAGCAATTCATCGAGCTGCCCCTGTCTGTATGCTCGTTTCTTCATTTGCTACCGTCCAAATAGATTTAGCTTCAGTTGCTCTTCTTCGTATGCGACTTGCACCGCTTTCGGTGCCATGACTATCTCTTTAGTAATCTGCTTCACTCCGCTCTCGACCACGTCCAGGTGAAGCGTTAGCTGATCGTCTGGCTTGCGCACTTCGATCGTTCTGACGACAGTCACAACTTCCGGCGCAGCTCTTCGAGCTTCCAATACTTCTTTCAGCGCAAGCTTGATCTCTGTCTTCAGCTCTTCGCGGAGTGCCTCAAAGAAGTCTCTGTCACGTCCAAATGTCATAGCAAAGGCATCGTTAAGACCGTGCCAGATGTCCCAGTGGTCAACCTTCGGATCGAGCAGGACGCCAGCGACACATTTGACGATGCGCGCTTTGACTTTCTTGCGATCGGTTTCTCGCGCCTTCGCGACTGCAGCAAACTGCTCACGCATCCACGAGCGCCAGCAAGCTTTTGAGTCAAGACCGAAACAGCGATAGCAGAGTTGCGGCGTGTACGGTTCCTTCCTGCTGTCGAACTTGCGCACGCATCTTCTGCACAGCTGCTGCGTCTTCGCATCGTCTCGCGCTGATACATCATCGTTTAGCGCCCTACCGTCATCAGCGCTCTTGATCTGCTTCTTCGCCATTCTCCACAACCTTTTTCTAGTCGTCAACCTACAAAACCAAATGCACTCAGATCGAGGTCATCAGCCGCCTCTGCATCTATCCGCTCGTGCGCTTCAACAAGTCTTTCGAAGCAGGCGCCAGCCCATGCCTCGCGCGTCTCATTTGTCTGATTGCCTACGAAGGCATTCGCATCTTTCCAAAACTGCTCAATCGTTCCAGCGTCCAGGGCGTTCCTGACTTTCTCTTCGCACGCGCTCATCGGCCATACTCTCGGCGTCTTCTCGCCTGTCTCACAATCGCAGTAGTAAATCTCTCCGCCTATCTCAATCACTTCGTAAACTGCTGGTTTCACTTCTTCTGCCTCTGGTATCACTTCTGGTGTCGGCTCTCGGGCTCTCTTCGCCTCCGCTGCTTTCTCTGGATCGAAGATCTCCAAGATCGGTGTCTCGTTCGTCGTGCTTCTGAACAGACTTCTAACGGCGTCGTAATGCACTTCGATATCCTCAAGCGGGCCTTCGCGGTTCTTTCGCACGAGCAGCCATCCTTGTGTAGCTGGTGCCTCCGTGTCGTAATAGTGCGGGCGATGGATCATGATCACCTGGTCAGCGTCCTGCTCGATGCTTCCGCTATCTTTTAGGTCCGTCAGTGTCGGCCGCAGGTCTGGCTTAGCGCCTTTCGAGCCGCGCTGTTCCGGCCGCTTCAGCTGGCATAGCGCGATCACCGGCACATTCTCGTCAGCAGCAAAGTTCTTGAATGCGCGCGAGATTTCGGTAAGCTGTTCATATCTGCCCTGAATGCCGCTGTCAGAGCCGACCGCATGAAAGTGATCGAAGATAACCAGACGCGGGCGCGGGTCAAGCTGCTTGAACAGGTTACGCACGTCGCCGGGCGTCCTGACACCACAGCGCTGATCCACGATTGTTATCGGCGCTTTCTCGCTAAATACAACCTGCTCGATTGGCGCAAGGTCTTGCACGTTACCGCGCCGCATATCGCGAGTAGCGATCCTGGTCCGGGCTGCGAGATAACGACGGGTCAGCGCGAGCCTAGACATCTCAAGGCAGACAAACAAGACAGGCAGCCTGTAGTGTCCGGCGACGTTAGCAGCCAAGTTCATACCAAGCGTCGTCTTGCCGACGCCAGGGCGGGCACCAATCACTATCAGCTCGCCATTCTCAAAGCCTAGCGTCGCATCGTCTAGTTCGTTGATCCCGGATGGGATGCCCCTGATCGTGAAAGGCTGTTCCTTATGCTCGCGGATTTCCTCAAGCACTTCGGTAAGGCAGTCTGACAGCGAAAAGACTTTGAATCGCTTCTGTGGTTCTTTCGCTTCCTCTTGCGCTGCTGGCTTGGCTTCTTCGACTAGTCCAGCGATCTTGCGAGCCAGCACCATGGGATCGGTGCCTTGTCCAAGTTCGTCGTTCGCTTCTGCAAGCAGCCCGGCTACCCGGCGAGCCTTCAGTTGCTCAATAGCGTGATCCAGAGTGCTCGGTGCGCATCTTGCTTGCCTCAGATCATCAAGTTCAAGAAAGCGATCAACACCGTGGCGCTGCTTCAGGTGGCTATTGATCGTGATCAGATCAATTGGCGTGTTCGCCTTCGCCAGTGTGTCAATCGCAAGAAACACCAGATTGTTGAACGGGTCCACAAAGTCGGCTTGATTCAGGCGAGCGATTGCATCAAGCCTCGGCTCAAATATGAGCTGGCCTAGCGCCGCCGTTTCATAGTCGTGAGTGTGGGAAGCCGCGAGCATTTCTATTTACGATCCCCTCGCAAATAGCCCATCAGCTGACTGCCTATATATTGAGTGTATGGGGGGGGTATAGCTTGGCTAAGTTCGTTGTTTGTCATCCAATCGATCTGCATCGCTTTCCTGCGGATCTCTAATTCGCCGGGGTAGTTAAGATGTCCGTGAACACCCACAACGTGGCTCAGCGCGTCCTTTCCTCTTCTGTAATCCAGCGAGCGGAAACGTGGTGTCTGCAAGTGATGCGCGCAGGGTAGCGCGGGAATCAGATGTGACGTGGCGAAGATTCGGTGTCTTCTCACATCAAGCTCAAACATCGAGCCACAAAGCAAAAGACTGAAAGGCATCTTCGCGGTAGCCACATTTTCAATAACGTAGGTCTTGCCGCAGAGCCGCTCGATCACTGCTTGCAGCATCCAGGCTGTGCCGTGATTGCCTTTGGCTTTTCTATTTCTGCCGGTCACATTTGAGTGATCGTGGCATGGTGGCGATGCGTGAATTACATCAAAACCATCCAGCGGAAAGGTCATAGCATCAGCCTGGTGAAACTCGAAAGGATAACGTGGCTGCGGTTTGATATCGACGCCAACCACGTCGAAACCAGCGCGTGCATAGCCGACAGAACAGCCGCCAGCACCACAAAACAGATCGAGCAACCGAGGCATTACCGCTGCGCCTCCGTCCACTGTTTAGCTAGTTCGAGTGCCGAGTCTCGCCGGGTTACCAGGCGAATTCCAGACCTAAAGCGCATTCTCAGTGTGCCGTATTCGTCTACCTCTTCAATAGAGACACTCGGCGCATGACTCGGATCGGGGCATCGTTGCGACCATTCGCGGCCGATGATTGCACCGGTGATCTTATTGATCAACCAATCGCACAGACAGTTCATTATTTCCTCTTAGCTGAAAGATAGCTGTAGTTGCATATTTGGTGGCACAGGATCGAGCGGATAGTTAGCGATAATCAGCTCTGGCTGTTTCTTTCGTTCACTGCCTTTGACATTGCACGAGTAGAAAACAGAGTGTGGGATCATCGAATAACCTTTGAACAGATCGCGAATGAATGGATCATCATTGATGGTCAGCAACCATTTGTAGGATGAATCCTCAAGCGCTTCTGCCATGGTCCTGAAGTCGCCGTCGTCAAAAAACTCGCCGTTGTAAGTGGTGGCACAATCGTGATATGGCGGATCGAGAAACACGAACGTGTCAGACTTTCTACCGGTGACTTCAGCATCGAGCAGAGATAACTGATACTTCCGGTGCGAGAACTGCACGCCATGGATGCGCTTATGCACCTGCAGCAGCCAGTACTTATCGAAGATGCCTCGGCCTTCTGTCTCGCCACCCCATGAGCTATTGCATTTGCCATCCTGGTTAATGCGCCAGATGCCATTAAAGCAATGCTTGGTCACCAGATAGAAAAGAACTGCGCGTTCAAGATCGTCCTTCGTCTCAGTTACTCGTGCCGTCCATCTCTCGAAGCAAAACTTGTGCAGCAGCGGATCGCCGTAGTAAGTCAGCTCAGCCCATTCGTGGATCATTGAATCCCAGAATTCCAACGGCCGATGCTGAATCACCTGGTAGTAGTTGATCAGGTAATCATTCAAGTCGCTTACGTGTTCAAACTTCGCGCGCTCTTTGCCGACCGTCACACCGCCAGTTCCTAGAAACGGTTCGAAGTAGACCTGGTGCGGCGGAAAGTGCAGGTAAAGCAAATCGCGGATCTTTGTCTTTGCGCCGATCAACTTCAGGGATGGGCGCAAGATCTTCTTTCCGGTGTACCGGCAGATATCGGTCATAGTCATTTGCCGAGCTGCCTCGGATTGATTTCGTAGATCAACCGCTCGCCGATCTGCATCCCGCCTAGCGTCTCTGCCTGTCGATGCACCACCACAATCTTTGCCGTCAGTAGTGCCACCAGGATCGCGGTCAACACGATGCCAGCCAAAACCACCCGCAGCATTTCCTTAGCGTCTTCGTTCAATTTCCGCACCTCCACGCTAATATCACCATCATCACGAGTGAGCCGAAGAACCAAACCGTCAGGAAACCGAGTAGCCACCACATAAAGCACTCTTCAATCAGCCGTCTAATTTCCATAGAGCAGTTTCTTCCTCATCTCTTCGACTCCGAGCGCTTTGCGAATGTCAGCGCGAACGGCTTCGATTGTTTGTTCCTTGCAGTCTGCAAGCGCATAAGTGATCGCCTTCACGAGCGTGTGTTTGCTCGATTCGCGCATTGATGCTGGTGCAAAATCAGCAACTAGCTTCAGTGCGATCTCTCGCGCTTCTTCCAGGTTCTTCGGGTCTTTGGCCATTACGCTCCGACTCCATTGCTTGCGATGCGCTCATGCACTTGCGTCAGCCGATTGTCGTGCTCGAAATTGTTTAAGTAACGTCGCAGAGCTTCACGGATCAGATCGCTGCGCGTCCGGTGCTCGGTGCGTGCAACGAAATCGATCTGTTGAAGCATCGCCGGTGGCATCGCAACCAGCACTTTTCCATTAGCGGGTCCAGACATATTGTTATCTCCATTTTTGGGTGTAGTGATCCATCGGCGGCACACGCGCACCGCCTGGTGGTGATTGGTTTTTGGTCAGGGAATTAGATCA
>Ga0206819_10218_pt1 | contig 20248 bp, 13 predicted proteins | sample Alteio_BWOrgCont_87_FD_152855 | JGI IMG/M metagenome (GOLD analysis project Ga0206819, IMG submission 152855) | Enriched cells from forest soil in Barre Woods Harvard Forest LTER site, Petersham, Massachusetts, United States -... | ecosystem: Environmental > Terrestrial > Soil > Temperate forest >... | reverse complement strand
CCGCCGGGTCCGAACAAGAACGGACAGGTGGAGGCTGGCGCACTCACAGAAGAAACAGTCAACGGCACGTTCGCTCCAGAGAGCGAGAAGGTGATCCAGGAGCAAGCCGGCGTCATTGATGACCAGCCGCTCGCCATCTATCAATCTCAACGCGCGAGCCTGGAATTCGTAAGCGGCCCAGTCGATAGCAGGGTGGCGGAGTCCTCAGTCTCGCTCCTGCCGGATGATGAAGCCGATGCGATGTTGGAGAGATTGGATGTCATGGCTGCCAAGCTTGAAGCAATTGCTGCCACGCATCCGGCTGGAGAACATGCTGGGCAGAGCAATGCTGGGGTGGCCCCGCCCGAGAGCAGCAGAGGCCGAGAACTCAATCTGCCTGCCAAGCTTGATGCACTAGCGGCCAAGCTCGATGCACTGCCGGCGCGACTCGATGCGGGCGCCAGAATAGTTCAACCGAAAGTCGAACCTATTTCTTTAGTAACTTCCGAGAATCTGCCGCTAGCTCCGAGCGAAGCGGTTGCTTCTGAGAAGGTCGCAAGCGACAGAGGCAAGCCTGCGCCGGCGAAACCGCCGAGCAAAGCCGCAGGCGACAATGCCGCCTCGAGCCCGGGCACGAGGAATGCCACCACAGGAAGTGCCACAATCGATGCCGGCACAACTGCGGGCGAACCGCGCCTGGCGAAAGTGATACCGCAAGCGACACCACCAGCCGATCCAGGCAAGTCCGCACCGCAAGCGACACCACCAGCCGGTCCGGTCAAGTCTTCATCGCCAGCGGCGCCACGATCCCGCATAGCCGCGAGAGTGCCAGCAAAAGCGACACCGCCATCGCCTGCATCAGATCACCCAACGCGGGTGACACTACAAGCAACTGAGGCGAAGGCGTCTAAAATTCCTTCGTTCCAAGCAGCAGACCCGGTGGCTCGGCCGCCAGCCACGGTTTCCGCTTACGATCCTGAGCTTGCCGACCGCGCCGTCAAGGCGAAAAATCTTCTCACCGATCGGCGTTTTGTCAGAGTCTCCAAGACCTTAATGCGTTTCAGCCTGGAATGCTGCGCCGATAAAATGTTGACCACCAAGGGTGCGACCGAGGTGGAAACACGCAAACGCAGCGCCGCGAGATTGCGGCAAGCGCTCGTCGATCTGGGACCGACATTTATCAAGTTGGGGCAGTTCTTGTCGGTGCGACGCGATTGCTTGTCTGTCGAAATGGCTGATGAACTCGCACTTCTTCAAGACAAAGTGCCACCATTCCCCTTCGATCTGGTGCGCAAAACAATTATCAGCGAACTCGGTGCTCCGCCTGAGAAGATTTTCCAATCTTTCGATGAGAAGCCGATTGCGTCAGCTTCTATCGGGCAGGTGCACACGGCTGTGCTGTCAGACGGCCGTCCCGTTGTTGTCAAAGTGCAGCGACCGGACCTGGCGCGCCGGTTTTATCAAGATCTTGGCTGCATGCGTCTTCTGGCCAAAATGGGTTTGCTGATCAAACCTGAGGGTCCATGGCAAAGTTGGATCGAACTATCCGATGAGTTCGGCCGCACTCTTTTTGATGAAATCAATTATCTGCAGGAAGGACGCAACGCCGATCGCGTTCGCACGATGCTGAAGGAGCAGCCCGAGATCATAATTCCGCGCGTCCATTGGAAGTACACCGGCCGCCGCGTTTTGACTCTCGAATATATGCCCGGCACCAAGATCGACCAGGTGAAAGAGCTGGAAGCGAAGGGCTATGATCTCGGCAAAATCGGCAATCAACTCGTCAGCTCGTATCTAGAGATGGTGTTGATGCACGGCTTTTTCCACGCCGATCCGCATGCAGGAAATCTGTGCGTCGGTCCAGACGGGCGCATCATTATCTATGACTTCGGCATGATGGGCGAAATCACTGATGCGCAGCGGGAAAGCATTACAGGCTGCATCGCCGCGGTGATCAAAAAAGATACCGAAGATTTAGTCGCGCATCTGAAAGAACTTGGCATCGTCAAGCACGATGCGCAGCTCGCGCCAATTGTCAGGACGGTGCAGCCGTTCATCGATTATTACGCCGGTAAAGAAGTGAAGGACCTCGACTTCACCGATCTCGAACATGACATCGATCAAATTGCCTTCGATAGAGCGCTGGTGCTGCCGCCGACCTTGGCGTATCTTCTGCGCGCGGGCACATCGCTCGAAGGAATTGCGCGCACGCTCAAACCGAATTTCAGTTTTGTCGAAGCGGCCAAGCCGCCATTGAAGCGCTGGTTGTTGAGCCGCCCGCATCAAGCATCTTCTCTTGTCAAAATCTTCATAAATGGAAATCTTGCCATTGGGCGCGAAGCATTCCTGAAATTAGCTAATGGCAAGTCATCTGAGACTCAGACAAAATCGACTAAGAGCGAGAAACCAGGTAAACTTTCTCAAGCAAAGCCAATGGCTTCTCCCGCAACCCCTCCGGCTGCGAATCACGAGGAGCTGACTGAGTTGAAGGCGAGAATTCTGATGCTTGAAAATCAGCTCAAATTCCAGGCAAATCAGCGGTACGTACTTGGCGCTGTGGCAGTTTGGTTGCTCTTTTCAACAGCGGCCGCCTTTCTTCCTCAATCTGTGCCATATGCCACCTATTTTTTGATTGGAAATGGTGTAATGGGGGCAATAATAATGTGGCATTTGGTAACACACCTCAGGCCGGATAAAAGTCCCACGAAAAAAGGTACTTCAAGGGGGCAACGGAGATAACGATGCTGAAATGGCGTGCGGCTGCACGAACTGATGCGGGTTGCCAGCGTCAGAGGAATGAAGACAATTACTACGTAAGCCCCGATTTTCGGGTATTTGCGGTCGCTGACGGCATGGGCGGCGCAGTGGGCGGCGCTAAAGCCAGCAAGCTCGCTGTCGAAGCGATTGAAAAACGTTGGAAAGACACACCACCACCACTGACAGATCGCGAAGGCATTCAGAAGTGGTTGCAAGAAACGGTCACCATGGCCAATCAAAGTGTCTGGCATGAGGCAGAAGAAGATTCGACGGTGCGGGGCATGGGCACGACAGTTGTCGTTGCGGTGCAAGGCGAAGACAACCAGATGGAAATCGCCCATGTAGGCGATTCTCGCGCATACCTTCTGCGCGACGGTAAGCCCAGCCTGCTGACTAACGATCACTCGGTCGTGCAAGAGATGGTAAGAGCTGGCCGTCTGACGGAAGAGCAGGCGCGCATTAACCCTTACAAAAATTTAATCACCAGATGCCTTGGGCACGAAGAGAAAGTGGAGATCGATCAGACTCCGGTTGAGCTCAAACCCAAAGATTGGATTGTCTTGTGCTCCGACGGCTTGCCAACAGTCTTGCGCGATGAGCAGATTTGCGATGTCGCCGACGACAAGCATGAACCCGACACTGTCTGCGAAGAGCTTGTCAAACAGACACTCGACGGTGGGGCACCTGATAATGTAACGGTCGTGGTAATCAAATATTTCGACGAGTCTGACAACAACGGAAGCAAGTAACGTCAGATGGCCATGAGCGGCACAACTGAATGCGCAAGATGCGGCGGCTTAGTCAATGCGGAAGGCAGATGCTCAGTCTGTGGCGTGACGCAGGAGCTTGACGCCGACGGTGGGCGGCACCAGGAAAAGGACAATTTCTCCTCCGGCCGCAAAGATTCCAAGACGCGACCGGCGTTTCTTTTCAACAAACTGACCAACGATCGTTTCGCTTTGACGCAGTCCGTCAGCAAGATTGGTCGCGATCAAACCAACAACATTTCCATTACCAATGATCACTACATTTCGCGGCATCACGCCTGGGTTTTGCAAATGCAAGGCGGCTATTGGGTCGAAGATCTTGGCAGCACCAATGGCACACTGTTGAACGGCGAGATTCTCAACGAACGCAAACAGATTTTCCCCGGAGATCGGCTGACATTCGGAAAAACTGAACTAGTTTTCGTGGTGGAATAGTCGCATGACCGCACCAGGCGGCGACTTTGGTGATTACGAGATTCTCTCGGAGATCGGCCGCGGTGGCATGGGCATTGTTTATCAGGCGCGCGACAAGCGTGATGACCGCATCGTGGCCATTAAGCAGCTGGTCTTCAGCAATATTGATCCGGCAAAAGAACAGGAGTTTCGCGATCGATTCAAACGCGAGGCCGCAACCGCTGCCCGATTGACGCATGCCAACATTGTCACCGTATTTGATGTCTGCGCCGATCAGCAGACGGACAATTATTTCTACGTGATGGAGTTTCTCGAAGGGCACAACTTGCGGCGCGAGCTGGACATCAAAGGCGGCAGGCTCAGTGCCAAAGAGTGGTGGCCGATCTTCGAGCAGGTCGTCGATGGCCTGTCGTTTGCCCACAGCCGCAATGTCGTGCATCGCGACGTCAAGCCGGACAATATCTTTTTGCTTAAAGATGGAACGGTGAAGATCACCGACTTCGGCATCGCCCGTACAGCTGACTACGAGCAGACGCAGCTGACGAAGACGGGCGTGATGATGGGAACTCTGGCGTATGTTTCGCCCGAACAATTGCAAGACGCGAAGAATGTCGATCATCGTGCCGATATTTTTTCTCTTGGTGTAGTCAGCTACGAATGTCTTTCGGGTGAAGTGCCCTTTACGGGAGATGGTATTGCGCAGACGATCGTCAAAATCGTTTCGCAAGAGGAAACGCCTCTGCATATTCTATTGCCGTTTATCGATGTGCACGTTTCCGCCGCCATCAGCAAGGCTCTGCGTAAGCGGGCACGCGAGCGCTATCGCACGATCAAAGATTTTTCCAAAGAGTATGAGCAGGCTTTGGAGGAAGCAGATCGTTTGCCGCAGCAGAGGACCGGCGAACAAAGCCCGGTGACGCCGACGAGCCAAGCATCGGCGAAGAACTCCCAAGCACCGATTAAATCGAGCTCTGGTTCGCAGGAAATGTCGATGCTCGATCGCATCAAGGCGCAAGGCATTGAGACACTGCGAGTCGGTGGCAATACCGCTGAGCAAAAGACGAATGTCGATAGCAAGCCGACGACGCGTGGCAGCACGCCGGCGGCAAAACCTGATTACATGCCGATTCGCCCACTGCATATGTTCGATACGCACGGCAAGCATCACGTCAAGTTGATAGAACCGGCGGTGCTTTGTTATCGCTCGGGTCGCCTGGCTGTGGCCGACACGTCGACCCGCAAGATCCATCTGTATACATATGACGGCCGATGGGTGGGCGACTGCACGATGCGCGACTCGCAAGATTCGCGGACCCGCGGTGGATGCCTCACCAAGCCGAGCGGGCTGGCAATTGATTTGCGGGGCAGAATTTATGCCAGCGATAGCAGTGATCCATACGTTCGCATATACGACAGTCGCGGCGTATTTATGAAAGAGATCTGCAACATTCAGGGCAAAGATGGCGGCATTCAAGGCATCACTCTCGATTCGACCGGATTGTTGTTTATCTCCGACATGCCCAACGCATGCATTCAGGTTTTTCAGGCCGACCTGGGACTGTGGATGCGTAAACTTGGAGCAAAACCCGGTTCTGACGGGGCGTTTCAGCTGCCGGCCGGCCTGGCGACCGATAGAGTCAATCAGGTTTACTGCGTTGATTATGGCACCTCCAAAATCGTAATCTTCAATAAAAACGGAGGATACGTCCGCTCTTTCGGCGGAAAGGGAACGGGGCACGGGTTGTTCAATGTACCGCGGGCGGTGGCAGTCGATAACAATGACAAAATATATGTTTTGGATTCGCTCAACCACCGCATTCAAATATTCGGTCCTACCGGCGAGTGGTTTTCGTCGTTTGGCGGGCGCGGTAACGATCCAGGCAAGTTCGTCGGTCCTTCAGACCTGAGCATCGATCCGGCCAACAATCTCATGTATGTAGCAGACAAGGGCAACCAACGTATTCAGGTCTTCGAGCTTTGTCAGAGTTGAGCGACAGATTTAAGCCAGGTGAACAGGTAGAGGGCGGCCATAAAGTCAGTCTGGTTCTGGCATCGACCTCGCCGCGGCGGCACGAGTTGATCAAGCATCTTCGCCTGCCCTTCGAAATCGTGCCCAGCGGAATTGAAGAAGTGATCGACAGCCGCCTCCAGCCGGAAAAGCTGGTGGTAAGCCTGGCACAGCAGAAAGCTGCCGATGTATATGCAAAACTGTGCCGCCGGCGCGCTGATGAAACACTGGTAGTGCTCGGTGCTGATACGATTGTCGTTATTGATGGAAAGTTCCTTGGCAAGCCGGTCGACGATAATGACGCCGCGCAAATGTTAAGACAACTATCAGGTCGCTGTCACGAAGTTTTTACCGGTGTCGTCTTGTTGGTCGGCGCCAATAGCGACCAACCACGCAGGTTTTCAGCAGCCGAGCAGTCGCATGTATATTTTCGCCATATCAGTGACGAAGAAATTCATGCTTATATCGCCACAAGAGAACCAATGGATAAGGCCGGAGCATACGCATTGCAGGGCACTGGCGCTATGTTTGTGGAAAAGATTGAAGGATGTTTCACAAACATTATCGGACTTCCGATACCGCTGGTGGTATCACTTCTGCGGCAGTCCGGCGTGGCGGTTCTCGGTCAGGCTGAGGCATTACATTAATTCTGACAAACTGTTTGAAACTGTCACAATTCAGGAACTCGAACAAGCAGCGAAGGCAAGGCGGCGAGGAGCCGTCGCAGCCGAAGCGGATGAACAGCGGAGGAGCCGAGGGACGAAGGCGACGGAGCGAACAAAGGAATCTAATCAAGCAGCGAAGGCAAGGCGGCGAAGAGCCGTCGCAGCCGCAGCGGAGGAACAGCGGAGGAGGCGAGGGACGAAGCCGACGGAGCGGATAAGAGGAAACAAGCGCGCATCAACGCTGGCTATAGGATAAAATTCTACTTGAATCAGCATAGAGGATTGAGGATGCTTAAAAGGAAGCCGGTTGTCGCGCTTACTTTCGCGGTATTGAACGCCTGGGCGCTTTCTCCCAGTGGCTGTGCCGCGGCTGATTCCTCGATGGATTCTTTGTGGACCGACCAGACAGGCGGCAACAAGATTCACGATCGGGCTTCCGCGCCCCTGTGTACGGTCGACGCATTCAAGCAAAGCGATCTCATCCAGTCTGGGGCCTGGCTTGGCGTAGGACCGTTTCACGGTGACAACAACGAGCTGGTCGACGCCAATCAAAACAAAATCACAGTATCGCTTGATAAAGACCACATCATCGCCGCCCAGTTCTCAGTGGCAAACAAGCCGGCCGATGTGTTGAAACTAGAGATATCCGCCGACTTCCTGTTGGAATCGCTGGGAGCCAAAGCGGCCAAAATCGCTGACTTCAATACTCAACTAGACGGCGCTTCGTCGCAATTGCCCGCCAGCTCAAACAGTAATCCCATCAACCTATCTGCCGGTCGCTATCTGGTCTGTATCTTTCCGGAGCGAAGCGGCGCAGATAACAACTACGTCATTCGGGTCAGCAGTAAAGACCTCGATACGGAAGTGATCAAAGGTTCATCGCGCACTCCTTCTGAGAATCCTGGCTGGAACCACACCGCTCCCGTTCCCACCAAAGTGAGTGTCACTGCCGGTAGTGTCACAACAGCCGGCGTTGCCACGGAAGTGGCAACGGCTAGCAGCACTCACATCGGCAAACCGCCTGCTGAACCGCCCATTACTGCCGATGACCTGAAAGGGCAGTTTACTGATTTGATCAACAATTGGCAGCAGGTCAAATGCACCGCGGTGAAAGACAAAGATGCCAGTGGACTGCCGAACATCTTGAGCGGCAAGGCTTTGACCACCCAGACCGGAGCGGTCAAATGGTTGACCGAGCACAAGCGGCATTATGAGAACACCGCGAAAAACGTGGTGCTCGATCATTTTACTGAGCTAGCGAAAGGGCAGAAATATATTGTCACGGCTCAGATTACAGAAACGAGCAAATACATAGACGAAGCGTCCGGACAGGTCCTCAAGGATACCTCCGACTCTTACGGTGTCGATTACACCGTGGAAAAGATAAACGGCAAATGGTACATCACCGATTCGGCCAAGGTAGCGACGGCATCCCGATGATTGAAACGTAAAGCAACGCCAAAAGGTGATGACCGCCCAAATGTGGTTGCACCGAAGCAGAAAGAGATCCCGTGTTTTCTCCAGTGACGAAAATGAGCGGCAACCAGCGCAATTTGCTTCTTGGTTCGCTGACCATTATCGCCGTCTCGATTGCGTCTGCCTGTTATTATGCGGAAAAATCGGGCGGTGAAGCCGGGACTAACAGCGCCACAGCCCAGGCTGGGCAGCGCGCTCAAAGCAAGTCAGTAGCGGCTCCGGCTGAGGCCAGTGTGATCAGGACTGCGACGAGCACGGCTGCCCCGGCAAACGTCGCGCCGCCGCAGCCGGTCGAGCCAGGCACCATCGTCGATGCGCACAATAAGAAGATCATGCCTGGCGCAGTCGTTTTGGCCGGCGATCAGCTCTTCTTTCTCACACCAACGTCGCTGTGGGTGGCCGACCATGCTAGCAAACAATTGCAAGCGGGTGGCCCGATTACCGTGGCACAATTTGCTCCACCAGCGGTCTTTGGCGGAGTGCCGGTGCAAGAGTTGTGCAATCTGACATATTCGCCCAAGCGCAACTCAGTCGTTGTTCTGGACAAGTCCGGCGATTTGTATGAGTTTCTTGCCGATTCTCATAGATGGCGGTTGTTTCGTTCTAATCTGCCGTTTCTGCCTGGGCAACCTGACCCTGAATTCATCGATCTTGCCGTGCTTGACGACAAGATTCTCTTGTTAGATCCCGAGCGCAATCAGATCTGGAAGGCGACCGGCCCCGCTCGCACGATGAGCGGGTTTTTCCCCAATGTCTTTCCCTGGAGAGCAAGGAAAGGCGACGCCAGTCTTGGCGACTCGGCTGCCATCGCCTGTGATGGCACCGTCTACGTGATCAAACGTTATGGCCCTGTCACCGTATATGGTGATGGTTTGGGCAAAAGCGCTCCCCAGGCGCTCTTGAGGTTCTCTCGTCCGGACGGAATGCGACCGTCTCGCTTGATTACCGCAGCTGGCACCCCTCTGTTTGTCGTAGAGCGAGAGAACAATCGAGTGCTGGCCGTCGACAAGAAAACAGGCAGAGTCAGCACCTTCCAGTTTGCCGCCAGTGCCGACCTGCGCGGTTTGGTGCCACACTCTGATGGGTTTTGGCTTCTCGATAACGGCGTCTTGTGCTATCGCGCGCTCGCCAAAGCCGACAAGAGCAAACATGCTGTCGCCACTCGCCATCAGGACAGCCGGCTGGATGGGATGATCATGCCGATTGCGGGCATGCGCCTGCCGCGTCATGCTGGAGTGTTTCCCGGCGCCAGACGGCTTTACCGGTACGGTGTGCATGAAGGACTGGATCTTTTTTACGATGCGGGCGCCAAGACAAAAGTGCAGATGGGAACTCCGGCGCGAGCGGCAGACAGCGGCAAGGTCATTCGCGCGGACGCTAAATTCAAAGATATGAACTCGGCTGTGTTCAACAAAGTCATGGCCGACTGTTTGCGAGAGCACAAGACGTCGGCTCCGAACGAGGACCTGTTGCGTGGTTGCCAAGTCTGGATCGATCACGGCAATCATCTAGTGACGAGGTACGCGCATTTAGATAAAATCAATCCAGCGGTCAAGACCGGTGCCGCTGCCAATGCCGGAGAGATAATCGGCTTTGTCGGAGTATCGGGGACAGGACAAAATCTTCCGGGTCGTGCGCGTTATCCCCATTTGCATTTCGAGATCTGGTTAGATGGACACTACTTGGGCTGGGGACTGACTCCTACTGAAACGATGCAGGTGTATGAGGATATCTTTGGCAACTACTAGAACGAAGGGCACGGCGTGATGGCAACGAATCGGTCCGTGGTTGCATTGATTGCCAGCGCTTCGGCGCTGTCGTTGTCGCGTGCACCGGCTGTGGCTCAACCGCAGCAGAGCAGCTCTCGCAGCGCCGCCATTCTAGCGGCACCGAATTGCCGGCTGGAAGCCGGCGCGCCAGATTCTGCGCCAATATCTGATGGGAAACTCATTGCTGGGCTGGGAGGCCTGCTGCATAAGAAGAAGGACGAGCAGCCGGCTCACGGCAGCGATGGAAAGGCAGGGGCTAAACCTTCCAGCGATCAACATGCTGCCAATGGCTCCGCCCAGACGCAGCCGAAGAAACCGGCAGATGATGCCGCATCGCACAATGTCAAACCAAACAACACGAGCGCGAGCACTGGTTCGGGTGCGGGAGCGACGCAGCAGAGCCCTGCCTATTGTCCTGACGCCGCTTTGATCAGTGTTTTGCGGGATCTCAATCGAGCGCTGGGGCAACCGGAGGAGACGGAAAAAATAGATAACGTCAATTTGCGGGCGGTGCTTGATGAAGCGAAGCAGATTCTCTCGAAGTCATTGGAGTTGCCTGATTTGCAGGCCGACCGCATTGACAGAGCCAATGGCAGCGGTATGAGCACCGAGGCCTGGGCCCCGGGCGAAGTGAAATTGGCCGACGGCAGCCGCGGTTCGTTGGCGGTGGTCTGGGCCAAGCGTGTGAATGGCTTGATCAATGTGACGATCGCCGGAGAGAGCCCGGACAAACATGTTCCTAACGGTCGCAGAATGGGACAGTTCGTCGTAGTGCTTAACGCCCGCTCGCCGGTTTCGAAAGGCATCGATATCCAAACGCAAAGCGAAGTCAGATACTGGGTGGGCAAGTTAAACCAGATTGTGATTGAGTGCGACTGTGCCGAGCCGGCAGAGGATGCCACCGTTTCCGATACCACTACCGATATAAAAAAAAAGCCCCCAATGATCCTGGGAGCAGTGATCACTGATCGAGCCAGGGAGTATCTGGTTAAACTGCAAGGCTCTCAACCGAGACTGGCTGTGGCGCGCGTCACAGAAGAAGCCGCCGGTGCCCGTCCACTCTCGGCCCGTGCCTCTGTGCAACCCGTGCGCGATGCACTGCTAGGCTCACCCGCAGGGTCTGCCTTGAGCGATTCTGACCAACAGGCATCTGCTACTGCCGGAGGTGCGCTAGCCGGTACCGCTGATTCTGGCTCTGCTGCATCCCAGCGGGCTTTGCCTGGCCCCGTCCCCGATCGCTCCGGTCTACGACCAAACTCAGATCAGCTGACGGCAGCCGCCGCGAAAATATCAGATGGCACCACATTCGGTGCTGTGCCGGAGTCCAAGCCTGGCGAAACTTCGGCTGCAAGAGAGACAACTGCGGCAAGCGGAACTGGCACATCATCCGCGGATGGACCGACGACGGCATCTACCGGAACAGGCACCCCAGCTGCATCGACAACCGCATCCACCACAACTGGCACCGCGATCCCAACGGCATCCACTGGCGATGCCGCCACGTCCCCAGCTGCATCCATCGGCACTGCCACCACATCCCCAGCTGCATCCAACGGCACTGCATCCAACGAAAGTGGCATGACACCGTCAATTGGCACCGATAATCCGGTTGAGGTTAAGGCGGCGTCCGCGCCTGAGCCTGCTCCTGCAACGGCTAGTGCGACTGTTGCCGGATCTGGCGGACCAGACCCTTACGCCGGTCTTGCGCCTGCCACCGAAAGTGGTGCTATGCTCGATGCGGACACACCGCCTATGCCAGAGGTGGCTCCGCCAGGACCCAAGCCTAGACTGGCATCAGCCGCACCTACCAGCCCCGGTTGGAACGACCTGGTACCTTCGGGCGCACCAGTCTCGGAAACGATCCGTCAACCGAGCGCATCCGCCCATGTTGTAATTCCTGATCGAGCCGTCGCTGGGCAGCTGATGTCAGCTTCGGTCCTGAACGCTCAAGGAGCATGTGAGCCCTGCGTGGAGCTGACTTTCAACAGCAGTGTTGTGCAAACTGACGTAAAAGGCGCAGCAGTATATATGGTGCCCGAAGATTCCAATCCGGGGCGTTCACTTAGCATAATGTTGGCGGCTCGACCCGATGGTCCGATCGCCGCTGTCGATGTGTTGCAGCCGCTAAGTGTTCCATCAGAGCAGGAGCCGCCAAAAGTCGATCGCGTTTTGCCTTCGGCGTTTCAAAATCAATCAACTATAGTGATTGACGGACACAATTTTGATGGTTTTGGTGCGCACAATCACGTATCAATTGATGCGCGCACTGAAGCCAGGGTGATTGCTGCCTCGCCGGTTCAACTCAAGGTGCAACTGCCAGCGGGCATGGCATCGGGAGTACACAGCCTCACCGTCAGTATCGGTGACATGCATAGCAACGCTGTGTCCTTCAACTTTTTCGCGCCGCAATCACGCCCAGGTCAGGCACCAGCCAGATTTGTCTCCCAACCGCGTCGCATAAGATGACCGCCTGAAATAATTCTTTGCTGGAGAATCCATATCCAAGACCATGCCCGGCGATGAAAGACCGAGTAAGGAAACCGTTAAAACTTGGCGAAACTCCAGGAAGCAGGGAGCTTTGCTTGTTATCATGCTTGGCAGCCACCAGGCGCAGCAGGAAGAAACAGGCGATGAGCAACGGTCAAGAGACAAAATTGCCTCCGGTTGAGGCAGCGAAAGAGGCAACTCCCGGGGCAGCGGGGCGTTCTGCTAAGGTGAAAGACACGTTGCAAATGGTGTCTATGACGATCTCGATTGTCGGGGCCGTGGGAACGCTGTTTGTCTGGTCCGCGGCGAACTTTTACGTCGGGGATGTGGAAGTGGTAGGTGATCGTCCCTATCAAAACCTGGTCGTAGATGTCTTCGATCACAAGGGACAGAGCACGACCTTCCACGTAAATAAGTTTCAACTCATGCCCGGAAAATATCATCTCGAGGTTTCCGCCGACGGCAAGAGCAAGCATCCAGCCGATTTAGAAGTACAATTTGGCAAGAAACAGCAGCTCAACGTCTGCCTGGCCGAAGCGCAGGCGTGTCAGCCGGAGCATACGGCGGAGCAGGCGCAGCAGGGTGCGCACCACCATTGGTGGCAAATCTGGCAGAAGAAAACTAATCAGGAATGAGGGAGAATCAGTGCATCAAATCGGACGAACCTCACCCAGAGACAAGTATTCCTCAGGGTTCAAAACGCCTTTCTCCGAGCGCATGTCGAAAGAACTCGGGCTTGTAACTCCCGGTGGAGTGAACAGTCCCTTCCGTTCATTCAAAGATGTCGGCGGGCACACGATCTTCTTCTCCAAGGCGAAAGGCAGCCGCCTGTTCGATATTGACGGCAACACCTACATCGACTACCTCGGAGCCTGGGGACCGGCAATACTCGGTCACTGTCCCGACGAGATTGTTGCTGCCTGTCAGAAAGTGCTGGTTGACGGCGCCGTATTTGGTGCACCGCACGAACTGGAATTGGAAATGGCGCGCATGTTGATCGCTGCAGTACCGTCGATTGAAAAGGTGCGTTTCGTAAGCTCCGGCACCGAAGCGGTGATGAGCGCCGTTCGCTTAGCCAGAGGTTTTACCGGCCGCAACGTCGTGATCATGTTCGATGGCGGCTATCACGGACACAGCGACAGCGTGCTGGCGTCGACGACTCACATGGCTTCATTGGGCATTCCGGCGAGCGTCGCCCAAAACACAGTTTGCGCAATCTACAATGATCTGGCGTCTGTGCAGCAGCAGTTCGAGCGGCACAAAGACAAAGTAGCGGCGATTATTGTCGAGCCGGTCGCCGGCTCCATGGGCGTCATACCGCCGGACGACGCCTTTCTGCCCGGTCTGCGCAAACTTGCCACCGAAAATGGTGCGATCCTCATCTTCGATGAAGTGCTGACCGGTTTTCGTGTCGCCTACGGCGGAGCCCAGGCGTTGTACAAAGTGCGGCCTGACCTGACTTGCCTCGGCAAATCGCTCGGCGGCGGCATGCCGATCGGTGCCTTTGGTGGGCGTGCAGAAGTGATGAATCGCCTCGAACCGGACGGCGAAGTCTACCAGGCCGGCACGTTCTCGGGCAATCCCCTCACTATGGCCGGTGGCATCGAGATGCTCAAGCTTCTGGCCGAACCGGATGTCTATCCAACCCTGGAAGAGCGCACTGACCAGCTCTTCGACGGTCTTGCACCGGTGACGAAAAAACTCGGACTGCGCGTGCAACTGCAACGCGTTGGCTCCATGTTCTCTATTCTCTTCAGCGAGCGCCCGATCAGGACCTTCCGCGATTCACTCAGCGTCGACACCGAAGCCTATGCCAGTTTCTTCCACTGGCTGCTCGAACACGGCGTGTATATGCCACCCTCTGCGGTTGACGCTGCCTGCGTTTCGTATGCTCATACACCCGACGACATCGATGCCACCATCAAAATCTGCGAAAGAGCCTTCAACGCCCTGTCGGCTGCAGGGGTGTAACTGGCTGCCGGCCGGCACCGAGTTGCTCTAGAGAGACCGCTCCGACATCAAATGTGGCAAAATTGCTTGTCTTAGATACGGATCTCTGAACCGCCAGAGAAAAGCGTCTTGAAAGAAATGGACCAGTCCGATCCCGTTCATTAAACCAAAGCAAATGCCCAGGAATAGCTTGTGTTTGGTGAGCGCATCGAAGCCAAATTGAAGGAATAAATTGATTGCTAAAAGAGTCACGCACACCGAAAACAAAAGGAGCAACGGTCTTGGGATACATATATTCTTCAACTGCTCTTCGGAATATTTGTTCTTCACAAGAACATAGTTGAGGATCAGATATTGGGACCAATGCACTGTAACCGGTATCAAGTATCCCTCAGCGAATGAATTAACCACAAACGCCATCGGCCAAAGGCAGAGTACAGAGAGGCACCAGAATAGGAATGCAGGGACGTTCAGATAACTGCCCTGCCTCAGTTGTTGACCGAGCGTTCTCAGGTATTTAACGATGAGAAAGGTCGTATAGAGAGCAAACACCGCTATCACGGGCAAAACGATTTCCCCTGCGCGTCCCAGCAGAAAGACCCGATAAAAGAAGATCAGGAAAAAAGTGCAGGCAGCGAATTGCTGAGTGCGCGCTTCCAGAGGTCGGGCCACGATCGCCTCGCCGCGACCATGGTTGTGGTAGAGCAGCAAGATACCTATATTTTGCTGAACTATGTGTTGCAGAGCCCAAATCATGCCGATTGCGACAAAAAGTTGGAGTGCATAAATCGCGGCGAATACGCTGGCAATGATAATCAGGGGTGGACCAAAGAAGAAAATAAATCGATTTGCCGGCGTGCTGACGAAGTATTCGCGATTTTTCTTGTCGAAATATGCAAACCACGTAGCGCCCTGGTGTAGTGGACCAGCACCAAATGCGTTGAGGATTAAGAATGTCCAGAGCCAGCCGGCATGGTTAAAGATGTTGTGGGTAAATACCAACCCCACACCAAGCAAAACAGGCGCGAAAAAAAAGAGTGTGTCGACGCTTTTGCCGAACATCCACGGATAGCGCAGTTCTGTTTTCTTGCTAGCAATAGAGCCGGTCATCGATTGTTAATTTTCGAATTTTAGTAAGCGAACTATTGATTTATACCCTTAAACGAATGGACTCCAAACCATCGAGCGGCATTGTTGCTCAGTAGCCGGATCGATCGAGCCATCTAGACTCAGAACGTCGAGCGCATGCTGATCAGGTCTTTGAAGGTCTGGGTGATGACGGAGAGTTTGCCGCCGGAGGCGCCCTGCGACAGGCGCGGCAGGTGCTCGATTGGAATTTCGATCACTTTGTAGCCGGCTTTCTCAGCACGAATTACCAGTTCTGCGTCAACGAAGGCCGTGGTCGACTGCAGTTTGATCCGATCGAGAATTTCGCGGCGGAAAAGTTTGATCGAGTTTACGTCTTTGTGCCGGTTGCCGTAGAACAGCTTGAGCATTGTGTTGTAGACGGTCGATTGCACTTTGCGGCGAGCCGGATCGTTGCGTTTGACGCGCAGTCCGATGACGAAGTCATGCGCCTTCAGCCCTTGCGCCATGGCCAAAAGTTCTTTGGGCGCATATTGATAATCGCCGGGCAGCGAAAAAACCAATGCTTTGGCGCCGGACAGATACAGCTCTTTGATCGTCCGACCATAGCCGCAGTTTACTTCGTGATTGAGCAAACGAATGCGCGGATTTTCAGCGGCCAGTTTTTGCAAGACCGAAAGAGTGTTGTCGCGGCTGCCGTCATTGAGAACGACGATTTCGTAGTCTTGGCACACCTCACGCAGCAGGCGGTCGGCGTCGATCACCAGTTTTCCGACGGTGGTTTCATCGTTGTACGCAGGGATGACCAGCGAAATGGAATCAAGTGAAACGCCGGCAGCTATCTTAGAAATCGTCGGGGCCCTCAACAATGTGCTCATATACGGATTCCCTGTGGTGCGGACTTGACGACGGCAGCGCCGTTGGCGGCTGCAAATGATTGGACGGCGGCAATCACCGTTGCTACTTCTTCATCAGTCAATCCTTGATGCATGGGCAGGCTGAGAATGCGCCCGGCTACTCGTTCTGTGGCCCGCAGTTGACCCGGTTTGCCACCCAGATGGCTATATGCTTTTTGCAAATGTGCCGGAATCGGGTAGTGAATCAATGTCTGTACGCCGCGATCGAGCATGTGCTCCTGAAGCGCATCGCGGCTGTTTGATTGAATCACGTAGAGATGATAAACGTGGTGATTGTTCGGTGCTTCTTCCGGTGTCTGCACGACGCCGGCAAGTTCTTTCGTGTAGCGGTTGGCGATCTCGCGGCGACGATTGTTCCACTGCTCGAGAAACGGCAGCTGGCAGGAGAGGATTGCCGCCTGCATTTCATCGAGTCGGCTGTTGATGCCGATTGTGTCGTGATAATAACGTTTTGACTGCCCGTAATTGCGCAACATCGTCAGCTTGTCGAAGTTCTCTCGCGACCGCGTGGCCACCGCCCCGCCGTCGCCGAAAGCGCCGATATTTTTGGAGGGGTAGAAACTGAAGGCGCCGAAATCGCCGGTGACACCAGCTATGGTGCCATGGTTCCTGGCGCCGGCCGACTGCGCGCAATCTTCTACAACCTTCAAATTATGACTTTGAGCGATTTCCATCAAACGCGGCATGTCGACCATCTGCCCGTACAGATGCACTGGCACGATCGCTTTTGTCTTATTGGTGATGCGCGACTCGACTTCATCCAGATTGATCAAGAAAGTATCAGGATCGATGTCCACGAAGACCGGCTTGGCGCCTGTCATCGAAATGGCGCTGATCGTAGGAACTGCCGTATGAGCAACTACCAGCACCTCATCGTCAGGTCCGACATCACATGCCGCCAGGGCCAGATAGATCGCTTCGGTGCCCGAGGCGCAGCCGGCGACATAGCCAGTGCCCAGATACTCCTCGAAGTCTTTTTCGAAACGTTCCAGCTCCGGACCAAGAATAAAATGTCCGCTGGCGAGAACGCGTTGCACAGCCTCGTCAAAATGACTTTTGTAAGTTTGGTAATGAACCTTCAGGTCGCCGAATGGAACTCTCACGCAATCATCCTTTCAAAATCCTGCCAAATAGTAGAAGAAATGGGGAACGGGCGAATTAAGGCAGCTTTAAATTGCCAATATGTAGACCGACCGGCAAAATGAGCCTCAACATGACATGGTAAAATCAGCGCACTGTGTCATTGGGCAACGAATGAGCAGTTTGCTGAGCTTGGCAAAAACGTTTCTCTCTGCGCGAAAGGCTCGCCCAGCCGGCAGGGATGAGGATTGAGGAACGCTGAGCCAGATGGGTGTATTAAAGAAACGAAATCGCAGCGAAGGCAAGGCGGCGAGGAGCCGTCGCAGCCGAAGCGAATGAACAGCGGAGGCGGCGAGGGACGAAGCCGACGGAGCGATTATTTTAAGATGAAAATCATTGAAGAAGCATTTGCAGGAAAGTCCGCGTTGATCACGGGCGGCATGGGATTTATCGGCTCAAATCTGGCCATTCGTCTGGCTGCAGCCGGAGCGAAAGTAACGGTGCTGGACGCGATGATCCCCGACTACGGCGGCAACGAGTTCAACTTGTCGCCTGTGGCGAATAAAGTGCGTGTTAACTATTGCGATATTCGCGACGACTCCGCCGTCAACTACCTTGTGCGCGGGCAAGACTACATCTTTCATCTTGCAGGTCAGGTCTGCCATTTGATGAGCATGACCAATCCGTTTCCCGACATCGAGATGAATATCACCGGCACCGCCGTGATTATGGAAGCATGCCGCAAATACAATCCGAGTGCCGTCGTTGTTTACACCGGCACTCGAGGGCAATACGGGCCCTCGGTTTCACTGCCGGTCAATGAAGAGGCGCCCACAAATCCGAAAGGCATTTATGAGATTTCCAACCTGACGGCCGAGAAAATCATCAGGGTTTATCACGATGTGCATGGCGTTCGTTCTGTCATGCTGCGCCTGAGCAATATATACGGTCCACGCTCGCAAATGTTGCACTCGCGGTTCGGAGTGTGCAACTGGTTCATCCGTCTGGCGATGGACGATGCCACTATTCAGGTATACGGCGACGGCTCGATCCTGCGTGATTTCTGCTACGTGGAAGATTGCGTCGAAGCGATCATGCGCTCTGCCATCACTCCTGGTGCTTACGGCGAAATCTTCAACGTCGGCTCCGACATACCGGTTAGTTTCTTGCAGCTGGTTAAAACGATTGTCGAGGTCGGCAAGCAGGGTCGTTGGGAATTCGCTGAATTCTCACCCGAGCGAAAAGCTCAAGAACCCGGCGACTTCTACTCAGACGTAAGCAAGATCGAGCGCATTGTCGGCTGGCGTCCGACGACGAATCTGGAAGCCGGTCTGGCGAAAACATTCGAATTTTACAGAAAGAACCGCCAGCATTATTGGAGTGCCCCGTCACCACTGGCGGTGTCCCGCGAAACCGAGCCGGCCCCCGGCGCCGTTTGCCGCTGAGTGAAAAATTTTTTCTGGCCGAAAAACGATTCGGACTACCCGTGGCTTGCGCCTAGATAGTCCGAATAGCGGGGTTTGTGCTTGGTGTACGTAAACTTCTTTGGTGGCTGAATCTCACTTTGTGATTAGCGTCGTTTTTCCAGGCGGCACTTTGTTTCTTGTGCGCTGGTCAGACGCAGTTTTCGGGCATCTTCGCGTTTTTGGCCGCTGCGCTTCCAGGAGTAGCCCAACTTCATCAGTCCAAGGGCAACAAGAACCAGCGATCCGTAATAGACGAATATTTGAACATCTGCCGAAGCAAACTTGGAGGCGGCAAAATCAACGGCGATAGCCAGAATGACCAGCGCAATCACTTGCTTGAATTCGTCGAAGCTGTTCCATTCCGTCACCGTGGCGGTGGCGCGGGTTTGGACCGTTTCCACCTTCTTCTGCTCTGCTTGCGCGTGGGCACCGGAAGCCAGACCCATGCTTGCCAGAGCCATACTGATGGTGCAGCGAGTGCGCTGGCATATGTCCATGGCGATGATGCCTTGCGCTTGCGTGACCAAGTTACCTTCGATCATGTCGATGCATTCCAGGGCGGCGCAGTAGATAGTTGCGTCCAGGCGGCCCGAGGCAAGAAGCGCCTGGCATGCCGGCATTTGATACTCTTCATACTCGAGCATCGCGGTGCTGACGTCCTGGTTGGAGATCAAATTCGCTTGCTTGAGCAAGGCAACTACAGAACCACCGCGAGCCAGATTTTCATTGAACAAATTCATCTCGACTGCTACTTCGCGGATCGATTTCTTTTGTGCATGAGCGCGGTACAAAACTTCGCCTGCCTGAGCGACGGTCAACAAGCCGCGAGTGGCCATAAGTTGCAGATTTAAGGCATTTTCGAGCACTAACGATTCGATCGAACCGGAGTTGACGAGGATTTCGCCCAATAATCTCTTCTCGAGGATGGCTCGTTCGACGGCAACGGCGGTTTCACTTTCGCTGACCAATTTGCTCATCGCCAGGATCTCGCCAAGGCGCGCTTTGCTGGGAGCCTGCACCTTGATGCGCAGGTTGACCACCGCTTCAGTCAAAGTACAATTGCAGCGGCGCACTTCGCGCAGTATGCGCACGGCTTGCTCTTTCGTCACCTGCTCGTCGCGGTGCAGTACGAGCACTGTCAATGCTGTGTCGAGCATCGAGGTGGTGATCGCATGCATGACCAGAAGAGTTCTGCCGAGCAGCACGCCGGACGTCTGGCTCTTGTCCAGGGCATCTTCGAACACGGGCTGCGCGACGACGCCCGCGGCGACGAGCAATCCACCTAATCCGCCGTCATCTTGAAGGGTGCGTGTTTCTTCAGCGAGCTCTTTGAGAATCTCCGCCACGTTGACCCGCTTCGCGGCGGCTTCACGCACAGCTTTGATGGCCGTCTGTTCGTTGACGGCACCTTCGCCTATTAAAGATTG
>Ga0206819_10217_pt1 | contig 20303 bp, 18 predicted proteins | sample Alteio_BWOrgCont_87_FD_152855 | JGI IMG/M metagenome (GOLD analysis project Ga0206819, IMG submission 152855) | Enriched cells from forest soil in Barre Woods Harvard Forest LTER site, Petersham, Massachusetts, United States -... | ecosystem: Environmental > Terrestrial > Soil > Temperate forest >... | reverse complement strand
AGACGATATTGGCCATGACAAAGATAAACAGCGGAAACCAGATGAAGCGCACCATTGTGTCGATATTCAGCGGGAATGGAGCGTCCCAGTTGGAGTCCTCAGGCCATTGGAATTGATAGAAGAAAAAGATGATGTTCTCGAAGGTAAAGCGCAGTCGGTCACGCAGCGACATATCGATCGGCACCGCATAATCCCTGCCGTGCATGTAGTCTAAGGTCATGTTGTATCGACCCCTGCGGCTGCTTTTCCAGTCACTGAATGGGTAAAACGGCGGATAGCTTTCGGAAGTGCTGCCCCAACCATTGGTCTGGGCGAAAACGCCGAAATCACGGCAATACCATGAAGTCACCGTAATATCGTGCGCGCCCGACTCGAAGTACCGTTTATTGAATAAACCGTCCGGCAGCAAGATGACAGCACCTGTATGTGTGTAAACCTTCAATGGTCCCAGCCCATACAAACAACCGATAATGGCCAGACTTACGGCAACCATTTTCAGCGCCGTTGTTTTCTTTATGCGTGGCGCCAGAGTGTAGCCAACCCAGAACCAGGGCGGCACAACGACGGGAATCGCTGCGGCCTTGGTGACACACGCGGCGCCGCAAAAAAACGCGGCGAGCAGGCAGGCGTTCCAAGTGCCCTTGCGTGCCGCGCGCCAAGTCAGCCACAGACCAGCACCGGTAACCGGAATCAATAGCGTCGTATCCATAAAGAAGCCGTAAACATGATTCCAGCTCGGCAGAAAAGTTATGAACAGATATCCGAACAGCGATATGGTTTTGTCATGGGTCACCTCGCGCAGCCAGCGATACCAAAACCAGGGGGTGATCGCACTGAGCGTGCCTGCGTACAGGGCAATTAGTACGTGATTTGTTCCGGTGATGCGCACAATGGTCTGCAGAAAAAGCTGATAACCGGGCGCGTTCATAATGCTTGTTAGATCTTCGCCTTTGACTTCGAATGCGTTGTTAAAGTGGCGGGAGGGATCTGAAAACAAAAAATCGAGCGGATTGTGGATAAAGGGCCAGCAGAAGCGCAGCACTGTTCCCGCCACAATCAAAGCGAGAAGAAATGTTTGAATGACAAGTTCGGTTCGGGATCTGATTGGATCGTTTGTTATGGTAGCCAACCGCACACAACCCTGATTAATAGAGTGCTTCATCTGCCAAAACAGATTATTCCCAGCCCGCCGTTTAAATACTCTGTCAATGTCGCCTAAGGTCGGTCATTATCCGATTTGATCGCTCAAGACTTTGTGCTCTCAAGCTCGTAAATGAACGGCGAATCAAAATCAACTAAATTCGGATGAAGCTCATCACGCGAAGAAATCAAAGGAGACAAATCAGGCCAGGTAAAATCGAAGCTATTCCACTTGATACCCATATCGCTTTTTTCATGGTAAACACTGGAGACATTGTAAAGCATCGTCGCCTGTCCGCGCGGCACATAAAAACCGTGGGCTACGCCTTTAGGCACCAGGAGCATGTTGAATTTTTCATCGCCCAGGACAAAGCTCTCAGCTTTGCCATACGCAGGGGAGCCTTTGCGCAGGTCAACCACAACGTCCAAGACCTCGCCTGCCAGACAGACAACTAATTTGTCATGCGCGTGCGGGGGGATTTGAAAATGCATGCCGCGAAGCGTTCGCTCGTTTGAAACCGAGTAATACTGCTCAGCCAGTGAAAAATCGATGCCCAGTTGTTGGAATATTTCCTTATGAAATGTTTTGACGAACAATCCGCGTACGTCTTGCTTCGGCGCGCACGTGAGTTCAAAACATCCAGGAATGAAACTCGCAGGCTGGCTTTTAAACACGTTGCGACACACAGCCTGCCAGCCCATTTTGTAGATCGACCGTAGGGCTCCAACCAGGCAGGCGCACAGCGGTCGACCATGGCACCATTACCTCGCGCTGACGATACGGCCTGGCGCCCCATTCAACAAACGGTGCCGTTCCAGTCGCCTGAGCGAAGATATTCACCAGTTGACGAAGCGAAACAGTAGTGCCGCTTGATAGTGCAAACGATTCATGTCCAGTGCCGGCTTGCATTATCCGTTCGCAAGCGGTGTTGAGAGCACGCACCACATCATCAATATGGACAAGGTCGATCTGTTGCTCACCGGGCGAAAGCAGTAATCGGTGTTCCGGACTCAATGCTTTGATCAGAAGTGGTATCAGCTTGCGCCGGTGATCGCTTGGCCCGTATGTGTCAAACAGCTTCAATGTGATTGCGCGAAAGTTTTCAGCGTTAACGTAAAATGTGAGAATGTCTTCAAATGCTTGTTTCGATGCAGCATACAGGCATACCGGATCGTAGGACGCGTTATTGAAATGCTGCCATGACGTGCCGATATTTATGATGCGAGGGTGATCGAGTGCTTTCATTGCCTCCAAAAGGTTTAGACCAAAGCGAATGTTACTCTCGACGATGCTGTCGATATCTGACCGCTTATGCTCTGCCACAAAGTAGGAAGCGAGATGAACGACGAGATCCGGTCGCACCTCAGTGATAATTGAGGTAATTGAATCGAGTGTACCGTCATAGGTTTCAATAGTCGCCAGTCGCCGCAGATCCGGTCCAATCTCGGAGGAATTCCTCACAAGCAGGCTCAGATCAACTCGTGTGGTGCTAAGACTGCTGACAAAATGAGTGCCGATAAAACCGGTGGCACCGGTGACTAGATAACGCACAGTTCCTCGCCTCTGAGATAGAGCCGATTAACCTCTTGAATCTGACGCTCGGTCAAACTGATGATCTGCTCAGGCTTTTTCTTCTGATAAAAACACTTATACCAATCGATTGTCATCTCCAATGCTTTCTCCATGGCAAGCACGGGCCGCCAACCAAGCCGCCGCATTGCGTAACCGGAATTCAGAACGATGCTGCCCGCCTCTTTTGGAGGGGCGACTGCTGAACCTTCCACTACCGTTGATGCTTCGTCTCCCCAGGCTTTGGCCAGGGCCTCAGCCAATCTTGCCACGGTGTATATTTCTCCTTCATTCGGGCCAAAGTTCCATGCAACGCTGAATCCTTTGCTCTCCAGACAAGCTCTCGCTACCATCAGATAACCGCACAATGGCTCAAGGACAAACTGCCATGGGCGAACCGCAGCCGGATTCCTTAGAACCAGCGGCTTACGTTGATAAAAAGCTTGCACCGCATCCGGTATCAGTCGGTTTTCCGACCAGTCGCCGCCGCCAAACACATTCCCTGCGCGAACAGTCGCTAACGCGGTGCCAGCCTGATCGAAGAAACTTCTGCGATAGGAATTGCTGATCAATTCAGCACAGGCTTTGGAGGCGCTGTAGGGATCGTTGCCGCCGAGCGGATCCGTTTCTCGAAAAGACCACGCCACCTCTTTGTTGTCATAGACTTTATCTGTTGTCACAACGACAATGGCGCGAACATCGCCAGCTGTACGACAGGCTTCCAGCACATTGGCAGTGCCCAGCGCATTGACGGCAAATGTGTCTAATGGCTCACGATAAGACTCGATCACCAGTGGTTGCGCAGCGACATGAAAAACAACCTCAGGGCCAAATGAAGATATCGCATCACGCAGCTTTGGCAGATCCATAATGTTTCCCACTACGGATTGGCACCGGTGCTCCAAGTTGAGGCAGTCGAACATCCGCCCGGAATCCGGAGCCAGTGAGTAGCCTTTAACTTCCGCGCCAAGCAGATTTAACCACAGCGTCAACCATGATCCTTTGAATCCGGTGTGCCCGGTGATTAGAACCTTTTTTCGGTCCCAGAAACGCGGCTCGGGTAGAAACTGATTCGATTGCATTGCTACTATTTTAGCGAGTCTTCCTTTTAATCGCTCCGTCGCCTTCGTCCCTCGGCTCCTCCGCTCTGTTCATCCGCTCCGGCTGCGACGGCTCCTCGCCGCCTTGCCTTCGCTGCTTTTCGGACAGATGCCAGATTTGAGACGAAGGTGGGCACATGCACCGCACTCTTTGTGTTATATTCGCCCCGTCAAAAGAGGCTGATGCATGAAGGCAGTGATCTTAGCCGGTGGACTCGGAAGCCGCCTGAGCGAAGAAACATCCCTTAAACCCAAGCCGATGGTTGAAATTGGTGGCAGACCGATCATCTGGCACATCATGAAAACTTACTCAAAGCACGGCATAAACCAGTTCATTGTTTGCTGCGGCTACAAGGGGTATGTCCTCAAGGAGTATTTCGTCAACTATGCGCGGCACAACTCCGACATCCGCGTGGATTTGTCGAGCGGGAGTGTGACTACGTTGCGACCTGGTTCTGAACCGTGGCAAGTAACGCTGGTCGACACTGGCGAGGAAACCATGACCGGTGGGCGGCTGAAACGCATTGCCAAACACTTCGAACGCAATGAGACGTTCTGCGCCACATATGGCGATGGAGTGAGCGACGTAAATATCACCGAATCCGTTTCATTTCACCGTCGCCACGGTAAGTTCGCGACAGTAACGGCAGTACAACCGCCGGGAAGGTTTGGGTCGCTCAGGCTTGAATCGGATTACGTCCAATCGATGGTAGAAAAGCCTGCCGGCGATGGGGGTTGGATCAATGCCGGTTTTTTTGTGCTCAACCAGAAGGTATTCGAATATATCGACGGCGACGAAACCATCTGGGAACGAGAACCACTAGAGAAACTAGCCAATGCTCGCCAGCTGATAGCCTATAAGCACACAGGCTTTTGGCAGGGTATGGATACAGTTCGAGACCTTAAACATTTGAACAAACTTTGGGCTACCGGAGAAGCACCCTGGATGTGATAGAGCGGATGCAATCACTTATCCCTCTATCACTACGCCCATATCCGTTGGGGCTTTTCGCTGGCTGGGATCAGTCACAACCTTGAAAGAGGCCTCAAAAGGCTCGGATTTGTTCGTGCGTCTCACCGGCATTCGTCTGAATTTGAACATCAAGGTCAACACATCAATAACGTACTGCCGCCTTTCATGCCCTTCGAAGGGCGTCAACTCCTTGTACAACTTGTATATGGGCACGGCCCCAACTGGTTTCTTCAATGCTCCAGCCGCATACAACAGATGGCCATCTATGTGAGGCGTGTGCGTAAGAGCGTTGAGATCAAGTTCGCGCAAGAAATCAGTGGCGTACATTGTGAATCCGGTATGCCACTCGTGCCGCCAAATGCCGGTAACCAAGCTTTCTAAAATGCTGAGGGCCTTGATGACCACCCAGACGCGGAGCGGAGTTTCTTCCACCTGACCGTAAACGGCCTTGCTGCGATGACCGTAGACGGCAGCGCAATTGGAGTCGAAATACGGCTGGTACAAACGCATGAGCTCCGGGGCATATTGTCCATCGCCATGCAGCATAATCACCCAACGCACGGTTGGGTTGTCGATGGCAAGCGTATATGCCAGCTTTTGGGAGCCGGCATAGCCTAAATTGCTGTCAGTTCTGATCACGGTGAGGTCGAACGGCAGCGTTCCATCCGATTGCGCTTGCAGCACAGCTTCACTGGTTCCATCATTACTACAGTTGTCGATCACCACTATGTCCGCGATCTGGGTCAACTCTTGCGGTATCTTGGATAGCGTTGACACTAGATAACGCGCGCAGTTATAGGCGGGGACGTAGATCAAAATTTGTTGGTTAAACATCTGCTTCATTGCGATTCAGTCACCGACTTTCGCTCGGTCTTCGGCTCAGAAGACGCCTTGTGTGACATAGCCCAGGGAAGCCCGACGAACGGATAGAAGCACCACAACAAGGGCAAGCGGCCGGTTAACCAGGCGAATAGATCATAACCGGTCAGTGGTCCGTATTTCGTCATCGCCGTCAGTCGCTGCTCTTCCTTGATTTCGGTTGTCGCGCCCTCCAAATCTGCCGCTTTGATTGCGAGCCTGCCGAACACATCAAGTCCGTCAATCAAACTAGCTTGGGATTTCTGTCGCGCGTATGCACCACTATAAACCAATGGAGTGGAGGCACCGAACCTGGCGTAAATTTGCGTCTTGATCAACTCCATCAGCTTAGTCAGATCTTCCGGATAGATGAAAGTGAGAAAAGCGGTCATGAAAACCCACTCGAATATTGGCAGGTTGATCGAATGGTCGATGCCGATATGCATGACCAGAGTACCTGCCAAAATAAAATATCTCAACTCGCGAATCCAGACCAAACTCCACATCGCCCCTTCAAAGAAGAGCGTGTACCAGGTGAGAAACTTGCAAAAAACAAGGTTGTCGTACAGCGGCATCGGGTTCATGATCATGTCGTCCAGATGTGTGGCGTAATAGACAGCCGTTCCGTCAAGCCATTGCGCTCCGGAAATTTTTGCGCAGAACGTGCTCCAGTACGTTATCGACAACTGCACCTGAATCATTCGCTGTCCCCAGGGCGCGCAAAGACGCGGTCGACCTTCTTCACCGAATACAGGATTCTTCCAGCGCTGGATCAAACGGTCGACTGAAAACGCGGCTCCGGCTTCAGTAAAACATAGATAACCGCAGAGCGTTCTCATCATTGCGTCGCCGCCATTGAGAGCGAACGGCTGACGATTATTGACTGAAATTAGAATCAGTGCGCAGACAATTGATGCTGCTCGCGTTTTGAATCCGATCGTGACTAAAAAAGCAGCGGCTATGAAAATGCCCCAGACAAAATACGTTCCATTATCAGTATTGGGAACGATCATAAAAACATCAAAGCGTGGTTCGTTGTTCCACCAGTATTGATGCACCGCATCGGCGCTCGTGATGGCATGCGGACCAAGCCAATCAAGCACGTCCGGTCCAATGTGAAAGATTGCCTGATCCAGCATCAACAATCCGAAAACTATTCGAAACAAAGCAACTGGGATCGGCGATTTTGGCGCGAACCAGAATTTCAACCATGCATCTAACAAGCCACGTAAGCTCATTTGAAGTCCTCGGGATCAAACCGATAACAAAAAACTGGACTGTATGCAGTGTGGTAAGGAAGGTTTGTTTGCGATAACACCGTTTGGGTTGGATCGGGAAAGTTGGCGCTGTAGAAGGTTAGCGAAAGAGTCTCTGGCGGATCAGTCGTGTTATAAAAGCGCCGTCCTACCCATCGGGCAAGATCAGGGCGAAATTCCTTGTAGCCGACGAAAGGCAAGGAATCACTTGCCCATTTCCGCCACCATTCGTCCTTGAATTTGCCTGCCAGGCCCAATTTGGTATTTCTCGGCATTTCGAACAATACTTTCGTTCCGTCATGCAGAGTGATCATCGCAGCCTCATGGTGATTGAGATTTCGAATGATCGGCGAAAACAAATTCCAATTTTGATCCAGGCGCCAAAAGTTCCAATATATATCTACAGATCCCGTCACACGTGTGCGCCATTCGGTATCGTGACTGAGATACGCGAGCACGATGAAAAAGTACAAGAATGTCGGAATGGAAAAAATTATCTGCCACTTTCGCTGGGCTAATAAATCTGCCATTACCAATCTCCTGGGGCGAGAAACTTATGATCCGAGGTCTAATACCTGTTGTATGCCACAATCGTTGCCCTGTTTTTCCAAGCTGGAAATCATCCTTTTCCAGATTTTGCAAGAACTCGCCATGTAATGCGCCGGAACAGCGTATGTCCTCCAGCCTATTCGGTAACTCACTTCACTCATTTCTGACCCTATCTAATTCACCGTACCCGGTGGCGGAATGGTTCTGTGATCATGCCATGCGTCAAGTTGTGCGTTGACGATATCTCTCAGCCTCAAAGCTTTGTCATCGTCTCCCATCTCGCTGTATGCGACTACTTGGTTTTGCAGACAGCAGACCAGCTGCGGATTACATTCAGGCACTGAGCGAAAGATCTTTTCGGCCTTCTTGCACTCTTCGATTGATTTCTTAAACCATCTAATTCGTTCTCCAGGTAAATAATTTGCTTCTCCTGACCGCAAATAAACGAGACCGAGATTGTTGTATTCTCTGCCCAGACGCGGATCGGTTGCCGGCAGATGCGCACTTTCATACTCGATCAGCCGATCATAGATTTTCTGGGCCATGTCGTTAATGCCACGATCGAGATACAAGCTCGCCAGATTCAAGCCGTCTTCTACAAACACTGAATCGTAATTCTTTGCGTCGGTGCCGTTGTGATTGTTCCAGAGTTCATTGAGATAAGCCTGGGCATCAGGAATTTTGTCGTTTTGCCACAAGACCAATGCCAACTGTTTCATCAGCTGTGGATCAGTACAGTGTGAGTCATTGAATGCTTTTTGTGCTTGGGATTGCTTGACGATCAACCTGGTGTAATAGTTGGCGTTTGGATCCAACTGGAAAGTACCATGCACGGAAGTGTAGCTCACGAGAGTAGTGAGGGCGATTATGCACAGAAGTATCATCGGAAAGAGCAGTTTGGAAAAGCGCTCAGCCACCAGTCTCCCTCACCGTTAGCCGTGTCCGGCTGCAGCTGTAGTAGCAGTAGTAGCCTGCGAAGCTGCAGCGGTGTTGGTAGCATTTGCAGTAGTCGCTTGATTGGCCGGCGTGGCGGCAGTCGACGCAGTGCTCGCCGCATTATTCGCCGTATTGACAGTGTTTGCGGTGCTGGCATTGTTAACCGTCGTCGCCCTTGCTGCTTGCGTGGCAGTAGTGTTGTTAGCAGTAGTGCCATTAGTAGTGGCCGAGGAGGCTGTATTAGTCGGCGTAGCGGCGGTGGTGGCATTCGTCGAAGCCCTGTTCGTCGAATTGTTCGACGTATTGTTCGTACTAGTGCCCCGAGTACTGGCGTTGGAGGTTGAATTACTGGCGGTGGAGGCTGTATTAACCGGCGTAGAGGCGGTGGAGGCTCTCGTCGAAGCGTTGCTCGTCGTTGCGTTATTGGTGCTGGCATTCGTAGTGGCGCTGCTAGATGTATTAGCCGGCGTGTTGGCAGTCGAATTTGTATTTGCAGTGGTAGCAGCGTTGTTCGTCGTTGCGTTGTTGTTGGTAGTCGTTGCGTTGTTGTTGGTAGTGCTCGCGTTATTGACAGTCGTTGCGTTGTTATTGGTAGTAGTAGCATTATTCATCGTCGTCGCCGGGACGTTATTGGCAGTTACCGGCGCAACTAAGGCTCCAGCAGGAGAATACTGCGCACCGAGTATAGGAAAGGTATAGGTTCTGCCGTAGTTGTATGTACTGGAGCTGGCGCTCGCTCCAAAGAAGGAAATTGGGAAAAGCGCCTTGATCGTGGACCGAGTCGTCACCACTACATATGGTGCGCCTTGCGGGGCAGTCGCAGTGCCGCCAGCGCCAGGAACATTGACAATCCATACAAAATCTGGGTTGCCAGTCCAGTTTGTACCTATGTTCGGCGAAGCGTCCAAATTAGCTCCCGGCTCCGGTCCGCTCACGGTCGGCTGGCTAACGATAACGCCGTCTGTTTTATGTGAGAGGGCCCCTTGTTGAGCAGCATGATATGCGGTGAGCGGATCTTTGTTGCTGGCGGCTGCCCTGGCTGCGTCTCTAGCGGCTGCATCAAGGGTGCTGAAGCCGTAGACGACGATGAAGAGGTCGACGGCGATAGCTACAAAGATGATCATCATCGCCGCAGTTATTGCTACTTCGATTGAAAGGGTTTGACCCTTGTAGTTTCTATTCTCAAGCGTTTTCAAGATTCGGACCTCTCTTAGAATTGAAGTTCGCACAGGGCTCTGGCGATTCTCTGGAATCCCTGGTCCAATTGAGCTGAATTGGCGACCGGAACATAAAAGGCTTGGTTGCCGGAGATTGCGGCGATGCCGCCAGAATTGTCGTTCAGCAAACCGTTTTCCAATGTGATCAACGTAGGATTAGACGCATCGGCCAAGCCGATCGTATAGATTGGAATATTTACAGTGTTGCCGTCGTTGGCAGTGACGTAATTGAGCGTATTCGTGCTGGCAGGTCCAAATCCGCCTGGGATGTTGGGCACACCGTCGGTAAACAGCACGATCGCTTTTTTGGCCGTTGTTCTGTAATCAGCCGCATTGGTGAGCTCGCTGATTCCTTCCGCCAGCGCGTCCTCAATATCAGTAGCTCCTGAGGCTCTAAGTGGAGGTGTCTGAGCCGGCGGAACCAACCACCCACTCGTCGGATTCCACGTAGGCTGCTGACCGAGTGTAGGACATGGAACCCCCTGATCGGCCTGCGTCACGTTTGTAAAGTCGAGGAGCTGCTGAGCAGCGGTGCTGGTCCCGGCCTGACCAGCCAGAGATATGAGAGGGTTGGGGAATGTACCTGTGCCGCCGGCGGCGTAGCTGGCATCGACAAGATTGGCGGTGCTGTCTGTGCCGCTCCACACGCTGGTCGCATTGCTGCCGATGGTGGTCGAGAAGCAGACCAGTCCCAGGTGGCAATTGGAGCTGACGTTCATGGTGTTGTAAAAGTCATACAGGGCTAACCGTGCGGATGACATCGGCTGCGCGTTCTGCAGCACATATTCCCAGTAGGCACCGAAAAAGCCGGGCGAGACCGCAGCCAACCTGGTTGCCGGCACAACTACCCCGTTTGAGGGAGTCCACCCGCAGGCACTCTTGAAGACGGCAGCATTCTCCATGTTGCCGCGAGAAGCCTCAACGGCGGTTGCCGCATCAGTGAAGGTATAACCGCTGAAAGTTTGCCCGATGATCGAATCGACGATCATATCGGTGAAGCCGCCCACACCATCTTGAAGATGGGGGTTGTTGCCTTCTCCTGCGACGGGCAAATTCGTGCTGACGTTGGGGTTAGCAGGATTGCAGTTGCCTGGAGGCATGCCAGCCTCAGGCATCGTCGCCGTCTTGAAGGCCGTAATTGTAGTATTGGAACGTAATCCTTGTAGATTGCTGTAGTGGAAGATACCAGCATTCGGCGTCTCGGACCAGTCAAACTCGAAGTTGTTCAGGCCAGCTCCCTGATAGGTAGCATCAGAGAGGTTTTGCGGTGGATACGCATTTAGTGCCGTGCCGGTGTACTCGCCGGATGAGTTCAGCCCCAGGATACTGTACATTGAGGTATTTGAGCCGCTCGGGTAGCCTGGATTACTACCACTCATGACATTGGTGTTGTAGCCAATCTGACCGTGACCTGGAGTCGTTGTCACGTCCCAGTAGCGGTTGACAAACCTGATTGGAGTCTGGTCATCCATCGAACCAGAGACATCCATGCAGACAATAATGTCGAGCAGCGGCAACCCGCCGTTTGATCCCGCTTGGAGGGTGTACTGACCCAAGGGCAGCCATCCCCACCCTGCCCAGACTGGCGCATCGGTCCAGTAGGCCATGCATGTCATGCTGGCAGCCGGGGTACCCGGATTAGTGGTAGGAACCTGATTGCCGTTTTGGTCTTTGAGTATCAAATTGATTACACACTGGTGCACGGGCGGAGTCGCCGCGACAGGGCTGTTAGGATTGTAAATTGGTGTCACGGTGCCGGCGCCGTTTAGCGGCGTCTGCAGTATGCTGTTGTACTGAAATGTCTGAAATGCAGTGGTCATCGCAAATTGTTGTCGTTGCGCGTAGGTCGTCGGTAAATGAGGTGGATTAGGGTCAGTTTCGGGAGCGCTCGCCATCGCGGCTGAGCCGGACAGGGCGGCTGAATCGCAAACGTTATGCAATTCTTGCTGGCAGAGGAAGGCGCGAGACATCTCGAAGCCCAGCAAGGCCAAGGGTAAAAGCACAAAGAACGCCAATGTCATCACCAGCACAATTGTGCTGGCGCCTCTACTAGATCTGTCTCGAAGCTTTAGAACTTGCATGGGACCTTCCTCACGTTAATTGATGCTTTCAGCGGGGTAGTTAGCTAGTCAGACCTGCGGTACTTTCAACAACTTCCTCATAGTGCATGGTGGTCGTGTAGGGGGCAGTCAGACCTGGGAGCTGGATGCCCATCCATTGGGCGCCGAACCATGGCGCAACACTGACGTTGACCACCGTGCGGTAGAAGTACACATAGGTGGAGGTGTCGACAGTGCCTGCTGTGAGTTTTGTGGTCGAAGTGGTTTCAGTGCCGTCAGTTTGGCCGTTAGTTGTGCCGTCTGTGATCTGATGAATCACAATATAAAACTGCTGGGGGCCTACTATCGATATACCGCTAAAGGCGGCAGAATCCTTTGCCAATGCGGCTGCAGACGCAGCCTTTGCCAGTGTAAAGGTCTGCGATATCGCGGCCTGAGAGGCGGCATCGCGTACGGCAAAGTAGACTAAGCCTACGCGGTAGGTCATGACCACCATCGCCAAAAACGGAATAAAAAGCCCTATGAAGAGTAAGTACAAAGCGGCTGGTAATTCAGCCAGTGAAGCTCCATTGGAGCGACGACGTTTTCTTAGTGATTTCACGATATGCACCTATAAAACCAAGCTGCAGACTTGGGTTCGCTAACTACTCATAAAGGCCAGGGACGTGGAAAGCCATTTGATGGTACCTTCACAATTTTTTGCGACTTCATCAATACTGTCAAGTGGAGCTGTCATATATAGGAATTGGTCTTTTATGATAGGCAGTGAACACTTGTTTGTGATTGGGTCGAAAAAGCGAGCATGGCAAACTAATTTCCCACGCGCGATATCTGCATTATGCCCGGATCCGCGACGTCCATATTCACAAATTCCACTGGCCGCAGATCGCTTGAGAAAAGGCGCCGAGGTCAGTCGATACTATAGTTCTAAATGCTTAGCGTGAAACCAACGTGTGGGATTTGCTCCCTCGAAGGTTAAATGGCTAAGGAACGAGCGGTGAGGGCGGCCAGTTTCACGTCGGATTGCCGATCGCGCAAACGATGGCCTGATGAGCCGAAGGAATCGCTCAGGTTTTCTCCAGAATTGTTTCGCTATTGTATGGGCGAAGGTTAGGCAGCGGATGCGACGCTGCGGTTGGCGAAAGGAAGAACACCGCCATTGCGGTGTTTACCGTTATCGGTGCAATCCAGATTTTAGAGGTGCGGAAATGGGACATCATCAAGAAGTTCATCAACACACAGCTCACGACAAAGCCCCGGCGCATCCTGACCAACTCCACCAGGCTGAACATCAAGCGACTCAAGCTTTGCAATCATGCGTCAATGAAGCCAGAGTGCTAAGCGGAACTGTGACTGGAGCCATGAAAAGCGGCGCGGAAGCCTGGCAGAAAAATCCTCTAGGAGTAACTGGTGAAGCAGCGCTCTCGGCAGCGATTGGCGTAGGGGCTGCCTTTGCCGCACCGGAAGTGCTTCTCGGGGCGGCCATCATTGGCGGTGGCTACATCGCCTATGACCAGTTGGTCAACAAAGCTGGACGCAACGAACAGGTGATGCATGCAATGATGGATGCGGCTAAACCGGGTCAATCAGAAGCACACATTGAAAAAGATAGACAGATTATCGAGAAGGCATTAGGTAATGACATTTTCCATGCTGCTCTGACGACAGCGAGCGGCGCGGCCGGCGGAATCGGTGGTCTGGCTTTCAAGGAAATGGCAGCCGCTAATGCCAAGGCTGCAATGAACGCAGCGTTGGAAGCCGGACTGAGAAACAACCACGCCACGCCTGAGATGCAGCAAAGGTTCCTCAACGGCGACACGCATGCACTGGACCAAGGCCGCCTGTCTGGAACGATCAAGACGCAGCAGCCGTTGAAGTTCGAACCCAACAACAGACCGCCCGAAACACCACAGGGTTTGGGGCACATCACAATGGTCGGCAACGGACATTAGGAACTAAAAGAAAAGGTTTAAGCTCGAAATCCAGGAAAAGAGAAGCATAGCTTCTCTTTTCTTGGTTCTGGAGCGATCGCAAACATGACGAAGCAAAAGAAACTGACTCTTCTCGTTGTTTCCTGGAACGAAAAAATAAATCAGTGTGATTCCTGCTTGTTACTTTCAATTTCCTTAAGCTTACTCAATCGTACGGCGTACAAACTTGTGGCACACTGCGTTTTCAGCTTGCAAGTCGATTCTTGACAGCCGGACTTATGCGTGGAAAGATGCAAAATGGGGCTAGTTTAACTTGGTCCCAACCCGGCTAAAAGGCGCTAGCGATGGCGCCGCTGCTCAGGTTGGCCTCAAGTTTGGTGTATCTTTAGTAAATCAAATAGCACCGCATTCGGTGCGAATTGTCGCGTCTGCGTCATTCGCATGGTCATGCGTCAAACGATAGTGCGGTGCTTCGGAGGGAAGCATGAACGACTCTAAGTACTTGAACCTGCTGCAAGAACAGTTCGATGTCGATCTGTCACTTCCCCAGCAGTGTGCCCTGCAAGGTTATCTCGACGGCAATGCGCAGGCAGCGCAATTGTCTCAGCAAATTCAATCGGTCGTGAATTGCAGAGACAGCCTGGCTGTTCCACCACAGTATCTGCCGCGCGATCCTGAAGGTCTGCATAAAGCAATAATGGAACGACTTGAAACCCGCAAATCCAATTTGCCTCCAGTTTTGAAATGGATCGTGCTGTTCTTCAGCAAAGAGCCCCGTGAAACGGATTCAAACGGCCTCGATCGCTTGAAGAAACTGCCGCCCAACGGACCCCGTCAGATGCGAGAGGAATCGATTTTGACCCGATCTCGCATCAAATCGCCGGCGCCGGCAGAACCTCAACACGACAGCCTGGCAGTACTGATCAAAAAACGCCTCAAGGATATTCAGCCCTGGTCTGAGGAAGCTGCGCAGAAGGATCTTCAGGTCTGGTCCGAGGAACCTGCGCAGGAGGATCTTCAGCCCTGGTCTGAGGAACCTGCGCAGAAGGATCTTCAGGCTTGGTCCCCGCAACCTCGGCAGATGGATCTTCAGGCTTGGTCCCCGCAACCTCGGCAGATGAATCTTCAGGCTTGGTCCCTGCAACATCCGCAGATGGATCTTCAGGCTTGGTCCCCGCAACCTCCGCAGATGGATCTTCAGGCTTGGTCCCCGCAACCTCCGCAGCCACAGCCGCAGAATCCACAGCCGTATATGCCATTTGCAGAGCCTGTACATCCACACGACGATGTTCCGAGCATCAAGTCACCGTATATGGTGCCACCCGTGAACGAATTTCATCAAGAGCAAAAATTTTCGACGGTAATTCCTGTGGAAGCAATTTCCAGTTTCATCGACGCGATCTTCGTCGATGCACCAAAAGTACCGCCAATCGAACTCCCGCTCGATCAGGTTGCTTCCTTGAATGTGGAACTGGAAAAGGAAGAACAGATCAAGCAAGACATGATCGCTCGCCAACGATCCACGTTCGCAAAGTTGAACATCAGCGAAAACGCCCCAGGAACTGGACAAATCACCTCCCTTGGAAAGTTTCTTCTCGATCCGAAATGCGAGCGAATGATTGAGTCGATGATTTCTGGATCCAACAGAAAAGTAACTACCCGTGTCTTGACCGAGCAAGAATCGGCTGATTTGAAAGAATGCTTGAAACCAATAGGCGACCAGGAGGGCGTTGCCGGCTGCGTCGTGCTCGGATATGACGGATTTGTCATCGCCAACACACTGCCGGCTGGTTGCGATCTTGATGTATTTTCCGCCTGGGCACTCGTGACTTACATCAGTTCTAGCAACGCCCTCGATTTCATCGGTCACGGGCGCGTGCATCAAATCGTTTCACGCACCCATGGCGGCATCATCCTGCTAGCTGATTTTGGCCAGGGTTTGCTGGTGGCAGTCAGTGACAAAACTTCAACCGAAGCGGTATTGCCTCTCATGCGCGGGGTACGCAAAATCTCAGCAGCGTGACAACAGCACGATCAAAACATAATATATGGCGATATCTGCTGATGCATAATTGCGTTGGCAGAGGCGGGCGATGTCAGCTCATTCAAACCATCGATCAGCATTAATCCACGTGCTTCATATGGCTTATTCAGGCGAAAAGGCTGCCGCCTACGCATATAACGCCCACTGGAAGTCACTCAAGAAGCAGGATGAGCGCGCGAGTATTCAAAGAATTGAACGGGAAGAATTAGACCATCGAGAGATCGTGGGTGAGATGCTCGCGTTTCTCTCAGCTAAACCTCAACTGTGGCGTGAGTTGATCATGGCAATGATTGGCCGCACTGTCGGCACGGCTTGCTTCCTGATCGGATGGTTTTTGCCGATGTACTTTGCAGGTCGTTTGGAGAGCACCAATGTAAAAGAATACGACACGGCAGCCAATCATGCTGAAGCGCTTGGTCTGCGTGATTTCGCCACAGAGTTGCGACGATTGTCCGTTGTCGAATCCACTCATGAGTTGTTCTTCTTGGAAAAGGTTAAGGGGCACCGGTGGCTGCCACTCTTCGCCAACATCTATGGCTGGGGGCTGCAAATACCTGAATCAACCACTCCGAAATAAACAAACTGAGCGAGATACAATACTTACGTGATTTAGGATTCAAAAGCACCATGAGCAACAACCCGCCGAACGCGCCGCGTCTTCCCGTCCTGGTTAACTTGACGACCAATGAACGGCATACTCTTGACGGGCCTTCCATCAGTCTCGGAAGAGCTCCAGACAATCAGATCATCTTGCCCGATGACGGATATGCTTCCGCATCGCATGCCAGAATTTTCTGGGATCAAGGTACATGGTGGCTGGAAGATTTGATGAGCAGCAACGGCACCAGCGTCAACGATGAACTGGTCACCGCCCCGAGGCCGCTCGCCCCACAGGACGTTATCAAAGTCGGCCGCACGTTTTTCCGCATCGAGTAATGCTAACGAGAGCGATTGAGTTCTGAACCGATTTCGGCACTCTGCGGATCGGCATACTGCCAGAAGTCGCCGTTTTCATCAGGGTCCGCAACCTTCTCTTTTTTGGCAGGCGTTTTGATTTGGCTAGCCGGCGGCATCGATGTTGGTGCCAAGGTTTGACCGGCCTGATAGTGGAAAGACCCATCGGCTTTGCGCGCCGCCACAGGCAGTCTCGTAGTTTTGCCCGGATTTGCCGGCGCATCCTGCGGCAAAGCAGTTTGAACAGGTTTTGGCGGCGGCGGAGGCATTAAGACATACGCCGCAATCACCGCGAAAAGCACAAATATCCCGACTGCCGCCACCATCCTCGTTTGTTGTTTGCGCCGCAATACAATCGGACAGTCAGCGGTCATGAACTTGCCATCGGCTCTCTGGAAAAGCGTAAATTTCTTGCGGTTTTCTCGCACCAAGATCAGCGCCTCAGCCTCAGCTCGGCTCATGTCAGCAAAGTTGTACAACGTCACTTGGCACTGTTCGCATTGACGGAATCGATCTTTTGAGTCGCCATCCCATCGCGAGGGACATGCTCCAACCACCTTGTTAGCCTTGATCTGCTCGACCACCGGCGTCTGTTCCTGCGGCGCGGATCTAATGAGGACGGCCGCTCTTTCTTCGGCAACTTTGACTTCATTTTTCAACGCCTTCTTATTCAATTCCTTATAGAGGACATCGTGATCCAGCATCGTTCTAGCAACAGCAACGTACTGACGAGAGATTCTGCGACCTCCCTTAGACACAGGGGCAACTTTCAAATCAGGCGAAACCGCCAGAGACTGAAGGTTGGAATCTTCGCTCGATTTAAATACAAACTCGTGCAGCGTCTTGATCAGGTTGCGGGACGTTGTGCGCGGCAACCGTGACTTCGATGGCATGGGTTTGGGGTCCGGCCCGCTTCTCTCAGTCGGCTGATCGCGAATCAACCGATCGACCGCTGGCGGAATGGCTTGCTCCAGATTGGCAGGTGTTTCCAACTCCTGCGCCAATCTGTTGATTGAGGAGCGCGATCCTTTGACTGGCAAATTTTCTGCAACTGACCGTTCGAGAACGGTTTTGGCCACCGTCTTCTCGGGCGGCCCGGCAGCGTTTTGTTCCGGGACCGCCGATAAATCAGGCTGCAATGCGGCCGTTTGGTCGAAGTCTAGATCCGTTTCGATCAGGGTCTTCGACACATTGCGCGGTTGGCTGCCGGCGATCAGTGCATCCGAGTCGACAGTTGCTTCAATCATCGTTTCGGCCACCTTGCGTGACTCTTTGGCAGTTGGTGGCTGGCTTGGCTCAGCAACGTCGCGGACTTGCTGCTGATCAATACTTGCATCGATCAGTGTTTTAACCACTCCAGGTTGCTCGTCCGACACCTGACCCAGCTCGATCTCGACACTGGGTTCGATCATGGTTTTCAGCACCTTTCTGCCAGGCGCACCGGCTTGGGAATTTTTTGGATTCTCTTCCCGATCGGCCGGAGTTTTACCGGTTTCGTCCATGTGGTTTAAATCGCTCCCGTCGGCTTCCCGCGGTTCCCTTCACATCATACCCGTATCAACCTGACTAAATGTTGAGGTTCACCGAAAGCTGATCATCCGCCATTTTATCGGGCTTTACAGGTATAATCGACCGGCAGCGACCGCTAAGTTTTTAAAAATTTTTGGGTATCCTTGACTAAATTCCTGCGTTCGCCAGTAGGTATTAGCAGGAACGCAAACAGCAACCGACCGTTCTGGGGATAAAGCAATGACGGCAAATCGAGTCTTGAGAGCAAAACTTCGAGCCAAACGCGGTTCTTCTCTGGCTGAATTCGCACCGGGATTGCTGATCTTGCTAATCTGCTTTTTCTTCCCACTGATCGATTTGATGTCGATGGGCGTTTCGTACGCAATGTGCATGGTGCTTAACTACAACCAGGTGCACGAAGCGTCGCTGCTGCCCTGGACCGATGCCACCGATCCCAATGGAACGGTGAAGAAAGGTATCCCGCAACAATGGGAAAACGGCATGGGCAAGTTCGTCAAAATGACGGGATCCCCTACAACCGTTATCTCGTACACCAGTGGACAAACGGGCAGCGACAACGTTACTGACAAAGTCGTCAGCGCCACCACCACAGTGGTTTGCAATCCATTCCTGACGATACCACTGATGGGGATGAATATTCCTGGACTAAGTGGACCAATGACATTTTGTGTGTATGCCGAACGTCCGATGGAAAATCCTGACTATGCTAAGCCTTAACCACGCTAGCCCTCGGAGTACAAAGCGATGAAAATTAGATCCAAACGTGGTGGTTCAGGCTTAATCGAAACCATTATGGCCGCAGTAGTTTTGGTACCGATCGCCCTTCTTCTTGTCGACTTGACAGTGATCATCATCGGCAACTCGATCAATGATACGGCAGCGAAAAACGCAGCGCGAGCCGGTGCCAATCAAACCGATGGCGGACTGGCCTTTGCTGCTGCGCAACTGTCTTTGAAGACGTTTAAACCTTCGCCGATAGTTTCCAGTTTGTCAATCAGCACGTTCGATTATTCAGTGCCGAACGGTAATGTCACATGTAAGACGCAGGTTGTCGTTAAACTCCCGGTACCATTTCCAGGCTGCAGCTCCCTAACTTTCGACACACAAGATGTAGAACCGATACTGGCGCAGCAGCAGCAATAATTGTTGCAGGCATCATGGGACTCTCGTCCGCTTTTTCGCGAGGATTTTTTTGCAATGAACATGGCACGCAACAATAGAGGCAATATTCCGCTTGGTGCTTCGCTGGCACTCGCCCTGGTGGTTCTTGGCGTCGGGTTTTTCCTCTTCTCAATGTTCATGGGCGGACAGAGAGAAACAAAGAACGCCGTCGACTCCGGCGCGCTCAATGTCGGCAAGCAAGCTCTCGATGCGGATCAAGTCTCTGCCGAGTTGACCGGCCAGGACGAACAAATCTTTGCCGATTGCGCAAAAGATCAACTCGATGCATCGCTAGCCTTGAACCTGCCCGCCAAGATCAATCTGCGCCACATCAATCGAGTCTGGGCCAAAGCGCTTACCATCGCCATCAATGCCGACGCCGCCGGCGGCGACGCAGGCGAAGGCACAACCAATGCGCAAACTGCCTGCAACACCGCGCAGCAGATCAGCAGCGACCTTGCCACCAAACTCACTACCGCCTCCAACCTGTACGGCTTCTTCGACGATTTCGCTCAGCAGAACTCCGTGCGTATGGTAGGCAGTACCGCTCAAGTAACAGAACTGCCCGGTAACGATTGGCAGACATCGTTGATGGACCGTGGCGCTGAAAGCAACATCGTTCTGCCGGGCGATCCCAACAACAACTTCAATATGCCGGCCAATTACAGCTTGCCAGACGGGTTTGCCACACAGTGCACGAGAAACCCCATACCGCAAGGCGGGGCTAATCTGTGGTTTTTGAAAGGATACGCACCTCTCACCATTGGCGGCAACACGTTCTGGCAAGTGCCTTTCCAATATGATGAGAAACCACATTTGGTATCAAGCACAACTTTTGCAGCGGCACAGCCATCGGCTCAGTCGATCGACTGGACCAATCCAGTGCCAAACGCCTTTGGCGTGGCAGGGAAGGCGATACCCAAGAGCGGTGGCGTTACTGGAGAGACAGCTTCCTCTTGGGTTTTGACTAATCCACGTCAGCCATATACTCTCAGCATTCCCCAATCGTTCTTGCACATTCACC
>Ga0206819_10215_pt1 | contig 20423 bp, 18 predicted proteins | sample Alteio_BWOrgCont_87_FD_152855 | JGI IMG/M metagenome (GOLD analysis project Ga0206819, IMG submission 152855) | Enriched cells from forest soil in Barre Woods Harvard Forest LTER site, Petersham, Massachusetts, United States -... | ecosystem: Environmental > Terrestrial > Soil > Temperate forest >... | reverse complement strand
TCCAGGACATCCTGGTCGCCAGAGAAGGCCGCTCCTCTTCGGAATAGAGAACGACTAGTACCTCTGGTACTGTTTCGACCCTGGCTCCTGCCTGTTTCAGCAGGCGCAAGACGAACTCCCAATCGTCATGAGGGCTCTCAACATTGAATCGTACCCTGTCAAACAGCCCGCGCGGTAAAAGAAAACTGGATGTTTGGAAGAAGCCCAATCCCCCAAACAATGAGCGCCGATCAAACAGGTACTCATCGATGGGACCGGTATTGTCATAAATCACCTGGGGCCGGACGTGGGTCGTGGTCGGCGCCACTACTCGACTGAGACAGCTCACGAGCGCCGGAGCCCGACCGGACGCGAAAGCGATCTGCTGTTCCAGCTTGTTCGGTAGCCACTCATCGTCATCGTCAAGAAACGCGATCCACTCGCCCGTCGCATGATCGGCGCCGACATTGCGCGCTCCCGCCGCTGTCAAGGTGTGCGGGTTGACGACGACCTGTACGCGACGGTCGTCCACCGATCGGACGGCAGAGACCGTGTCCGCGTCTGGTCTATCGACCAGCACGATAACCTCGACCTCCCGGTGAGTCTGAGAGAGTACGCTATTGATCGCACGCAACAGCAGTTTCGGCCTATTGAGGGTCGGTATTACGACAGAGACCAGCACCCTTAAATTCTCCAAACGCCGCCATAGTCGATGGCCCAAGCGATGCGTATCACTAGTGGTGAAAATCAAACGGAAGAGTCCGCCGCGAACTGAGAAATTCTGCGGCTTTGCGGCTCATTGACGGGGTTCCATCTGTTTGATTCGCTCCACTAGTTGATCTTCAGATCATGTAATGCCGTATACAGTCCTTATGGAATCTGTCCAGATCATCTTCGTCGGGACGTTATATCATCGTCCATCCAAGCATTTTCTTATCCGTCTGATTGCCCCGGTCGTTTGAACCGGGCCGCAACACTCGTCCGAGGCCGGCGCGGTGAGCCCGGTACGAGCCGCCACACCTCAATAATGCGCTGTGCCGTCGGGTAATCCCCGCAGGACATGTTATGTTCGTTGAGGTCGCGGACCACCCTTGTCGGGCGAAATCGGACGACGCCAAGGCGTTTCGGCAGCGTTTCACTCTATCCGGCAAGAAGTAATCACCCGCTTCTAGTGGTGAAAATCAAACGGAAGAGTCCGCCGCGAACTGAGGAATTCTGCGGCTTTGCGGCTCATTGACGGAGTTCCATCTGTTTGATTCGCTCCACTAGCACCTCCCGCCGGCCGTTAGCCGAATCCATGGTTCCGGGCCAAAGCCGCTCCGCGCGAGCCCTGCGCTCTAAACAATCATTTTGGGTCAGTGAATTATTCCAGCTATGCGCGGGCCTCATTCAGCGGCTCGCTTCGCGGCCTGCTGAGCAGCGAGGAGCTCCCTGTGCGCTGAATATGCCGCTTGGTCATGCTGTCCTCTCCAAACCTCCCAGGGCGGTTGCCCACTTTCGTAAAGACTGTCTAGCTGCTGTTTGTCCTTGAATGTATCCATCGCAGCAAAAAAGCCATCGTATTCGTAGGCGGCCAACTGTTGATCTCGGATCAATCGCTGGAAGGGTTCCACAACAAGTTCCTCTCCCGGCTGCAGATGCCTGAAGATATCCTTTTTCAACACAAAAAATCCGGCGTTGATCCGAATGCCAGCCTGTGTCACCTCTTCGATTCCTGTTACCAGACCATTAGCATCGGTCTTGGCAATATGATAACTCGCGTTCGGCTTTACGCTCACAAACGTCGCTATCTTGTCCCGCTGCCGAGCAAAATCGAGGTAAGTCTGAAAATCAAGATCTATCACGCCATCACTATAGTTAGCCAGGAATAATTCTTCGTCTGCCAGGTATTGTTGCACGGCCAGCAAACGCTGCCCTATATTTGAGCGAACACCAGTATCTGCAAAAGTAATGTTCCAATCATGGATGTCACTATTGACAAGTTTAACGCTCCTACCACCTTCGGATAATACGAAATCGTTCGACAAACATTCATTGTAGTCTAGGAAGTATTGTTTAATTAGATCTCCTCGATACCCCAGGCAAAGGATAAAATCACGATGACCGAAGTGAGCAAAATATTTCATAACATGCCATAGGATCGGCCGATAGCCAATCGTCACCATTGGCTTAGGAATATGATCGGCATAGTCACGTAACCGCAGCCCTAAGCCACCACAGAACAATACGACTTTCATACTAAACCCCTCACCTCGTGTTTGACGCACCTATTCCCGCATGCACCCAATTGTGAATCCAACGCGCAATAACCTATACTTCATTATACGCGATCAGGTTTCGTGATGTCCATGCCTTGTACAATCCCATGTGGCGGCGACGTTAACGGCCTCGAGGCGATCTGGAACGGGTTTCGTCCCAGGCAGATTACGAGCCGGTCACTGCCCGCTCTGTCATCAACAGCACGTCATCAGTTGGTGCGAATTTAGGAATCGTCTGCTCGCGCCCTGACATCGATTCGGTTTACTCTTGGTCAGTCATCGCGTATATAAAAGGGGTTGAGAAGCGAGGGTTTAGTGGGATGAAGTTCACTGAAACAAGCCTCAAAGGTTCGTTTATTCTAGATATAGAGCCACGGGGGGATAATCGGGGTTTTTTCGCCCGCGTTTTTTGCCAGAATGAACTGAGAGAGCACGGGTTGAACCCGGTGATTGCACAAGCAAATATCGCTTTCAGCGCAAGGCGGGGAACGGTTCGCGGAATGCACTTCCAGTTCCCGCCGACGGCAGAAACCAAGATTGTGCATGCTACGCGTGGCTCAATCCTCGACATCATTGTGGATCTCCGGCCCGAAAGTCCAACCTATCTCCAACATATCGCGATTGAGCTTACGGCAGACAGCCACCGGGCTCTTTACGTTCCAGAGCGTTTCGCACACGGATACCAGGTCCTGGAGGACAACACCGAAACAAGTTATTACGTCGGAGAGTTCTACACCCCCGCGTCCGAGGGAGGTCTTCGTTACGACGACCCTCGGCTTGAATTGGTGTGGCCATTGGCGATTACGGAAATCTCGACCAAAGACTCCGCATGGTCACCTCTTAGTGAGATCGAACCTGACTTACAGATGAAAATGGGACTGCCATAAGGCCTTCCGTGAGAATTTAACGGTTCGGCGAGCTTACACTGCGTTGGGTAGCGGCAAGGAGGAATTGATGATTATAGTTGATAAAGCATTGAAGGTCAGAGAGCAGGAGAGACGACCCATTCGGGTCGGAATGATCGGCTCCGGATTCATGGGGCAGGGTCTCACCAACCAGATTACCCACAGCGTGCCGGGAATGCGCATGGCTGCGATCTATAATCGGCATCCCGAACGCGCTGCGAATGTTTACCGATATTCCGGACTTAACCACATTGTGACTGCCAATACCCAGGTCCGGCTTGATGCCGCGATACGCGAGGGGACGCCTGTAATCGCTGAGGATCCATTCACCATATGTCGATCTCCCGAGATCGACGTCGTGCTGGAGGTTACGGGTTCGGTAGAATTTGGCTCCCGGATCCTGATTGACGCATTCGAGCATGGAAAATCGGTTGTGCTAATGAATGCGGAGGTCGACGCTACCGTGGGCCCAATCCTTCAAATTTATGCACGGCGAAATGGCGTTATCCTCTCCGCCTGTGACGGTGATGAGCCAGGCGTACAAATGAATCTTGTCCGGTGGGTCGAAGGTCTCGGCCTAATTCCTCGGGTGATTGGAAACGTTAAGGGTCTTCAGGATCCCTATCGCAATCCGACAACTCAGCAGGGATGGGCAGAGCGCTGGGGACAAAACGCAGCGATGGTAACTTCTTTTGCGGATGGCTCGAAGATAAGTTTTGAGCAGTCAATCGTGGCTAACGCGACCGGCTTTAAAGTGCGCTCTAGGGGCATGTCACGTGGATTGAAATACGACGGCTCAATTATGGATATCGCCAAACTTTACGACCCAGACGAGGTCCATGCGTTGGGAGGCATCGTTGACTACACTGTGGGCCCAACAGGAGTGAAGGTATTTGTACTAGCCGAACATCCAGATCCGAAACAGCGTCACTACCTTGAGCTTTACAAGATGGGCGAAGGACCGCTCTACCCATTCTGGACTCCTTACCATCTGGTGCATTTTGAAGCCCCGAATGCGATTGCTCGAGTGGTGCTATTTGGAGACAATGTGGCCCCGCCGCTCGGTGGGCCGGTTGTCGAGGTCTGTGCTGTAGCCAAGCGTGATCTCGCCGCCGGTGAGATCCTTGACGAATACGGGATGTACATGACCTACGGCGAAGCGGTGAATACGGAGGAGATGAGCGCGGGACGCTACCTACCGGAAGGGCTGGTGGAGGGATGCAGGCTGACACGTGCAATCGCCAAAGATCAAGTGTTGACCTATGACGATGTCGTGCTCCCTCCGGGGCGTCTCGCGGACCGACTGAGAGCAGAGCAGTATGCTCATTTTCGAAACGAGACTTGGTTGTTAGAACATCTGCGTGCGACGCAAGGCTCACGAGGGGAGAAGGAGCTATTGCACGAGATGGCAATAGTCTGAGCGATACCGCGCTTTTCCTGCCGCAGAGAGGATCGGCGGCAGGAAAGCCCGATGTACGGCCTTGCGCCTGAGCGCAGGCGGGTTACTCGGCCCACTCCGTCCGGCAGGCACTTGCCTGAACGGACGAACAGCTTGGGTGCGAGAACAATCGGGGGACGATCTTCAGAATACGATTTTTCTTCCGTAGAACGCTTCTGCGAACCCCTCCTCAGCATTGCAGCCAATGCCCCGCAACCGGGCGATTGCAAGAAAAGTCTCCTCGGAAAACCAGCCGCGTCCGTGCTGACTGACAAAGTACCTGTCGATGGTTTCGATCTTGCGGCGGAGCTGCGCCTGCGTCATTTGTACGAAAAAATTCGGATTGCCGAGATCACCATCATATTTCGGAATCTCATACTCCAGTACTAGATGATCGCGGAAGGTGTTGTGAGTTAGGTCAGCGATTAGCCGGTGATCCTGGTGGGCATCGCCCTGCCAATGGGTCAGGACAAGCGATGGATGGAAATCTCTTTTGAGGACTTCAAAGCAGTCCTTGATATCGGCACCATTGAAGGGAAAATATCCATCGCGAAACCCCAATACCTCGATCTGCGGGTTGGGAATATTCTCAAGGAACGCAGCCGCGCTCTTCTTCGCCTCTCTTCCGCGCAGACCTTCACCACTGAAGACGACCCAGCGCACGATAAGGTCGGGTATTTCAGCGGCGAGGCGCAGGACAGTTCCGCCGCAGCCAATCTCGATATCGTCGGCATGAGCACCCAAACAAAGTAGCTTGAGCGGCTCCTTCCTTTCTCGCGGTAGAACAAGATGTAGCAAAGCCGAGGCTCCCTAAAACACCCCGCATGCAGCAATCGGCACGATCGACTGGTCACTCCACACACGGACGCAGGCGGGTTGCGCCCTGGTCGCATTTTGCAGGCTCCCCAACCTGGCCCAATGCTTGGAGGGCTCCGCTACGGAATAGCACTTCTTCGGTCGCATACAGACGGTACGGATGCTCCGATTTGTTAAAATATATCTCACCAATTGCTAACGTAGGATTTCAATCCTAAAACCTGTTGCATGGCGCGCAAAACGAAGATCGAGTTTCCGACGAGATAGCGACTTGCAAGCCGTCGTGGCTCGGTCGCCAGTCGAAATGTCCACTCGAGGCCCCAGCGTTGCATCCACAATGGCGCTTGAAGCTTCATCCCAGAGACGAAATCGAAAGCGGCCCCGACGCCAAGCAGAGCGGTAGCGTCGATTCTGCCAACATGTTCCGCCATCCATCTATCCTGCTTGGGAGTCCCCAGTCCGACCCACACAAAGTCAGGGCGCGTCGCGTTGATTGCCGCCACGTCGGCAGCATCTTCCTCCGCCGTGAGTCGACGAAACGGCGGCGAGTGGTGCCCCACAATGGTCAGCCCGGGAAAGCGTTGCGTTAGATTCGACACCAGCCGCTCAACAACGTGCTGCTCCCCACCATAAAAGTAGTGGCGATAATTGAATTTAGCGGAAACAGCGCACACCTCTGTGAGTAGATCTCTCCCACAGGCGCGATCGGCATCCTTAAATCCAACGTGTCGACACCACCAAACCAGTGGCATACCGTCCTGGGTCGTCAACCCTGCCCGACTGAGAACGCAACGGAACTCCGGATCCTTCAACGATACGACGAGCCCGTGGACGGAGACGCAGCAGACGTATTCGTGCCTTCCCTCCACTCGCCACCCTTCCAACGTGTCAAGGGCCCGACCAAGATTCGCCGGCGTTATGCCAACGCCAAGCATGTTGACCCTAGCCACAAAGGCAGGCTTATGCTCCTGCTGGCGACTCACCTTACCCAACTTTGTCACGGTCTTTCTCCGCTTCTTGCTTTCTGGGCCCCGGCTTCACCCTACCCTCTCTTGTGCGCCCGCCCCCGTTTACTGGCGAGGTTCTCGACTTATGACAAGGCCGGCGCGATTAGTTGAGATGAGTTCTTGAAACACCCATCGGGTCCATTTAGCTCGAGCCGCGGTCCAACGATCGGTAAGTCCGCACGAATCTGAGAGTCGATCCACGCGTACGTGGTTTGTAGGCCCACCGCCAGGGGCTGCGAGGGAGCCCAGTGGAGCTCGCTGCGAATTAGACGGTTGTCAGAATTCCGCCCCCTAACGCCGAGCGGCCCCGGAACGTACCGCTTGTCAATACACTTACCCGAGATCTCAATAATCAAATCTGCCAGTCCGTCAATTGTCACCATCTCCTCGGAGCCGATATTAACGGGCCCGACAAATTGCGAGCGCATAAGTTTCATCGTCCCCTCAATGCACTCGGTGATATAAAGAAATGAGCGCGTCTGGCGGCCATCTCCCCAGATATCGATCGTCCCACCGTCATCGGCAGAAGCGACTTTACGGCATAACGCGGCTGGTGACTTCTCGCGACCGCCTGTCCAGGTCCCCTCCGGACCAAATATGTTGTGATATCTGGCAATGTGAACTTCCAATCCGTGACACCGAGCGTAGGCCAAATAGAGCCGTTCGCTGAAAAGCTTTTCCCATCCATAGTCGCTGTCTGGCGCTGCCGGATAAACTGAACTTTCTTCGCAATTTGGCGACTCAGGGTCCAATTGGTTGAATGCCGGATACACACACGCCGATGAAGAGTAAAAAACTCGCTTGATCATCCGATTGCGACATGCGGCCAAAACGTTAAGATTGACTGTCGCCGAATTATGCAGAATTTCTGCGTCGTTCTCCCCGGTAAAAATAAAGCCGGCGCCCCCCATATCTGCTGCGAGTTGATAGAGTTCATCAAAGCGGCGATCGATGACGTGCCGGCAAAAATAAGGGTCGCGCAAATCTCCCACCACGAAATCGTCCGCTGCAGTATCACTGAATTCAGGGAATTTCAGATCCACGCCCCGGACCCAAAAACCCTCAGACTTCAATTGCCTGACGAGATGCCCACCAATAAAACCACCTGCACCGCAAACCAGCGCTGTTTTCATTCCAAACTCCCGACTATAGCCCAAATGAGAAACTCCGTGTTTCATATTTGTCATACTTGGAACCTAAGAACTCTCTACTTTGTTCGAGCAAAGTCACTCTGCTGCATTATCTGTTAACTTCACTGCAGTGTGATTTCCTATTGAAATCTGTACGACGTCACCTGGCAATAACGCAGCATCTTCGCTGGCCGGGATGTGCACTGGAGCACCATTCGCCGTGCGAAAGATAGAAATTGTCAACGCTTTTTGACCCGCTGAAGCCTCAGTCGCAGAACCCTCAGTCGCAGAACCCTCAGTCGCGGAGACCCGATCGCTCACAGAGGTAAGTCTCCTTCCGATGGCATGCAGGCGGTCTCGTACCTTTGCCAGATCAACATTGGCCTCCTCGATTTCGCTTGCGATAGCGACGCGACGATCCCCCTCAACCTGCTTCACGTGCTCATTCAAGCCATCACTCTCCCTTTGAGTTTGAGTGATAATCGTGCTTGTCTGGAGAATTTGATTCGCAAGCGTGAAGGAGTCGCGTCTAAGAAGGGCCACCCGGTCGAGGGTTGCTAGCCCGCTCTGAAAGAGAGAACGTGCGCCATCAAGTTCTCGCGCGACTTCGTCGCTTTCGCGTTGTTGGTTCGTCTGTTGTCGCGTTAGTAGAGCCATTTGAGCTTCGATCTGACCTTGAGACGTTTTTAAATAGTCGTGCTCCTTTTTAAAAGTCAACTGGCTTAACTGAAGTTGGTCAGTTTCGGCGACGGTGATTTGTGAAGTCACATTGGCCGGAAGGGGTATTTTTTCCATCAGTAACTTGAGCCCATCGTTCGCGAGCGGCTGACCGCCAGGAGGATTCGAAAGGGCCGGCTGATCCGCCTCATCGAGGTTCTTACGTTCCGCTTCAAGACGCCAAATCCGGGCCTGATCGCGCGCGAAGTCAATCCATAGAGCACTGTATTGCGCTTGGAGATCACCAAGGTCGGGCGCCGCAGCGCGATCACCCCCCGCGCCAGCGACTTCAGCAATGCCAACCCCGCCAGCCAAGGAGATTGCCTGTCGAACCGTCAGCCCGGGGTGGAAAACCTGAGCTCCCGGTCGCACCACGTCGCCATTTACATACACTGGGCGGTATTCAACCACCGCGATTGTTATTTCATTCGCAGTGATTTGGCTACTGCGTTTATTTTCTTCTGAGCCAGCTGGACCCGAGGTCCCAGGACTAAGAGCGCGATCTGCGAGGAGATCCGCAACCTTATTGCGCAATCCATCTATGGTCGAGCCGGACACGGCGAGCTTTCCAATCAACGGGAAAGAGATGTTACCGTCGACATCAATCGTGGACTGGGCATGCAACTCTGGAATGCCAAATACTGAAACCTCGACAACGTCACCGGTTTCCAACTGATACTCTGCCAAAGCTGACGCCGAACAAAACAGCAGAACGTATCCAGCGGCAACGAGGCCGAGCCAAACCGGCGAACGACGCCTAGGTGAAGCAAACCTGTATCTCAACTTTCTGACCACAAGACGCTCCCATAGTGCATCCGCTGACAGCACTGATTTGCGCTGCCGAATATTGGACGAGCCAAATCCGTAGCAAGCTATATGCCAACCTGCAGCAAGCTGAAAGAAGCACGGCAAACTTGCCGGTTCCAGACGCAGTGAGAGTACGTAATTTCTATAATATTTTACGGAAGTGTAAAATATCGCGACAAATCTCATTGAATTTAACAGTTTTGCCAGCAATCGGTGCGTAACCACTCGACTGGATCGCCCTAGACACGCGCGAGTTTGGCGTTAACTCATTGCTGCAGCGCGGAAAAGCGTAGCTGGCATCAAACATGCTGTGAAGTGCCGACGGCGTACCGGTGCAAATGGGCCTGCAAGCCACTTTGCGACGGGGCGCCAGGGTTGGCCGAGATCGGATGCAAAAGATCGACTTAATTCAGAGGTCGGGTTGATATGGAAGAGTATGGCGGAGCAAGCGTAGAGAGGGAACCGTTGGAAAGAGCGGCCCATCGGCCCGCTGTTGCGGCACTGAGTTCGCAGAAGTGGCGGATAGTAGACACGCGCCTCGTGGTCTCGAGGGCTTTAGCATTAGCGGATGCGGCTGCGGTTGTAGTGAGCGGCCTTCTCGCGACTCTACTGCTAGAGCATGGATCTGCGACATCTATTATAAGCCTCTCGCTTGCTATGGCCTGTGTTGCGACGTTGGTTGTAACGGTCGTGTCGACGAGGCCGGGTAACCGCCCGGTCGCTAGTTTTCCTAGATTGCCTGTTGTGCTTGGGCGCGCTGGGATCGTTTTGGCAATGTTGGCCTTAGCCCTTTACATCGTTGGCGAGAGGCAGATTTCGATATATCTATGGATATGCGTACTGTTTCCGACGTTGATTTTGGTTTTGAGTCTGGTACGCGCAATATTTTCTCCGTTGCTTTTGCATGGTTTGCGTTCGGGGCGGTTATCGCAGAATGTTATTATATATGGAGCCGGGAATGAGGGAGCGCGAGTCGCGCGTGAATTAGTTCGCCGCTGTGACTCAACAACCCGTCTGGTCGCAATCGTAGACAACCGGTCCGAACGGGCTCCGCCCTTCATCGAGGGAGTACCCGTACATAGGGGCGTAAACTCGCTTCGAGATTTCCTTGCCAGTATGGGATGCCGAGAATTGGTTATTGCGCTACCGTGGACAGCCACCGGGCGCGTGCAAGCGGTCTGCGAGTCGATCAGATGTCTTCCGGTCAATGTAAGGTTGGCCGCAGATATTTTGGAGGGTTCCGCTTCCGGTCTGAGTATAATATCAGGGGTACCAGTTCTCCATCTAGTCGATCAGCCCCTCGATGAAGCCCAGCGCTTCCGCAAGCGACTCATTGATTTGGTCGCTTCTACAGCTTTGGTTTTGCTGTTAACACCCATAATTGTTTGTATAGTGACCGCCATAAAAATAGACAGTCCCGGCCCAACCCTTTTTCGGCAACGCCGGGAAGGCATGGGGAGGACGGAATTCAACGTATTTAAATTCCGGACGATGTATGAAGACCAGTCTGACCCGCTTTGCGTTCAGCAAGCTTGCGAATCCGATCCACGCGTAACGCGAGTAGGACGATTTCTCCGCTCGACCGGCTTAGATGAACTCCCGCAGCTTTTTAACGTGTTGCGGGGCGAAATGTCCCTCGTTGGCCCGCGCCCGCACGCCGTTGGCATGTCGATTCTAGGTCAGCGAAATGCAGATTTGGTAAGAGAGTACGAATTGCGCCAAGCGGTACAGCCGGGCATAACGGGCTGGGCACAAATCAACGCAAACAGAGGGCCCGTTAATAGCGCTGCAATGATGCAATCGCGTATTGTCTTTGATCTTTATTATATAAAAAATCAATCTAATTTTACGGACATTAAAATTATGACAATGACAGCAATACAATTATTTAAGGATGCGGTGGTAGAGCCGCTTAACAAGGGAATCACCAAGGCGAAACAGTGGATGGGTCGGAGAAGTGTGCCTTACATCAAAACAAAATTCGTTACTTCGCTAGGTGTCAATGAGAGTTCATTGCCCGCGGAAGCACCTAGGCCAGGCACAATTGGCTCAAATCTGGGACAGTTCCAGCAGAACCGTCAGCGCTCCCGGTGAATTCTGAACTGAAGCCAACCGAGATTCTTCGGCTAGACGTCGGGCGGCCAAATACCCATATAACCACCGGCCGGTTTCTTGATGTCAGCGAGGAGCGCCCGCAGGATTTGACCATTATGCCTATGAGTAAAAGCATCGAATGCAGTGTATCGTCCAACAGCCCATTCGATCGAAAATCCTCCGAGGTTGGCACCGTTATTATTGTTACCCCGGGGGGAATCGATAATGGGGGCGGAATCGGCAGACAAATGGGCTACTTTATCGAGGCGAACCAGCATGATGGGACGGCCTACCGCATTGTCGACTCACGGGGGCCCTGGTTTCTGGGTGCCTCGCCATTTCATATGGGCTTCGCCGGATGCTACCTTCTCACCGCCATGCTTAAACTGATAGTCGCCCGCTTTTCTACGAAGCCGCTCTTAGTACATGTGAATATTACAGGACGCGGGAGCACCATCCGGAAGGTAATTATCTTAATAATTACAGGATTATTATTAAAAATAAAATACGTGCTTCATGTTCATGACTACGACTATGCGACTGAATACACTCGCCATGGCGAAATGATGAAGAGATTTATTTCACTCATATTTCATCGAGCGGCTAAAATACTAGTGCTCGGAATTCGCGAGCGAGATGCCCTAACAAGGCTACTGCAGCTTGACAACAGTCAAATTGCCGTTTTGCACAATGCTGTACCGGATCCGATCTCTGATGTCGCAGAGACAAGAGACGTCGGTGGTCCGATCCACATTCTGTTCCTCGGCCATCTCAGTGCGCGCAAGGGAGTTCCGGAGCTCTTGCAGGCGCTTGCCGGACCCGTCTTGAGATCAAAACAGTGGCGGGCGACCTTGGCCGGGGGTGGCCCAGTCGACGAGTTCCGCTCCACGATCGACGAATTTGCAGTCGCAGAAAGGGTCAATTTTACGGGTTGGCTTGATGAGCCTCGAGTGAGGGCGCTGTGTGCGGATGCGGACATTCTTGTGCTACCGTCTCATGCCGAGGGATTAGCGATGGCCGTCCTTGAAGGCCTATCCTATGGGCTTGCGGTCGTCACGACACCCGTCGGCGCACATCCAGAAGTCATCGAACCAGGGATATCGGGGTTATTTGTTCCCCCCGGAGACGTAGACGCACTGGCAGCAGCGCTCCAGCGCCTAATCGATGACAAAGATCTGCGGCGGCGATTGGGGATGGCGGCTCGCCTGCGGTTCCTTGAGAAGTTCGACGTACGCGCGTACGCGGAGCGGCTGGCTCAGCTTCATCGGAATGTACTTTCGAAGCAACAAAGTAGGTCAGAAAACATCCAATCGTGAGCGTCTCGAACCTCGCTCTTTGTTCCCGCCTACGCATCAATAGGCCATAAAATTGGGAAGAGACGTTTTCAGACCCTGCGTAGAAATGCATGAGGCTTCGTTATGACAGCAAAAATGCGAGTATTGGTCACGGGCGTAGACGGTTATATTGGCTCGGTTCTCGGACCGAGACTTTTGGAAAGTGGCTTCGACGTTGTCGGGATAGACTGTGGTTTCTATCGTGATGGGTGGCTTTACAACGATCATTGTTCCCGACCACTTACGATCACAAAGGACATACGCCAAATACGCCCGACAGATGTCGAAGGTTTCGATGCAGTCGTGCATCTCGCGGAACTGTCAAACGACCCCCTCGGCGAGCTGAATGAAGAAACTACGTACGCGATCAACCATCTCGGATCAGTTAAGTTGGCGCAAGCTTGCAAGGCAGCCGGAGTCTCCCGGTTCATCTATACCTCTTCATGCAGCGTTTACGGCGCTGCCGAGGATGGTCTGGATCGAAGTGAGCAGTCGGCACCCAACCCGCAAACCGCCTATGCCCGTTGTAAGGTGTTGGTCGAACGTGATGTAGGAGCGCTTGCCGATGCCCATTTCTCGCCAGTGTTCCTGCGTAACGCTACAGCATTCGGGGCAAGCCCGCGGATGCGGTTCGACATTGTGCTAAACAATTTGGCCGGGCTAGCCTGGACCGCCAAAGAGCTTCGAATGACCAGCGACGGAACGCCTTGGCGACCGCTTGTCCATGTCGAGGATATCTGCCAGGCGATCGCGCTCGCGCTGGACGCACCGCGTGCGGCAGTACACAATGAAATTCTTAACGTGGGGGACGATGAGCAGAACTTTCGGATTCGTGAGATCGCTAACATCGTCGGACAAGTTTTTGATGGCTGCGACATTAAATTTGGGCGACCTAGCGGCGACAACCGCAGCTACCGAACCTCTTTTAATAAAATCACTCGTCACTTACCGGCGTTCCAGTGTCGATGGCCGGCCGAACGGGGTGCGCGGCAGCTCAGACAAATCTTCAAGCGCGTCGAGATGACCGAGCAAATGTTTCTTTTCAGAGGATTCACGCGGCTCGAACAGTTAAAGCATCTCATAGCCACGCGGCAAATTGATGTGGGGTTTTTCTGGACTCCCCCTGATGAGGGTAGCAGCCCGGCAGCTTTCTCCATGCCAGCAGAACAAAGTCTCGTTCAGCAGCTCATCGGTCCAGGCGACCATTGAGGCTCTCGATGAAGGCGTTCTGTTGCGGCTTGCCCGGCGCAATGTAATGCCATTCGGCGCGGATCTCCTACGACCAGCGCAGACGTCGGTGGTCCCGCCCCCGCCTCCTGCTCCCGCAGTGCCGCAATCATCTGGGCCATCCGCTGGCACGGTTGGCCGGTATCGTGCCGTGGCCGCGCTTTGACGAGGCTTTTGGTTGGTTCTATCGGCCGATCGGCAGACCGGCCAAGCCGACCCGGCTGATGGTCGGTCTGCACTACCTCAAGCATGTCCATGACCTGTCGGACGAGGAGGTCGTCGCTCGCTGGGTGGAGAATCCATATTGGCAGTTCTTCTGCGGCTTCGAGTTCTTCCAGCATGAGGTGCCGATCGAGGCGAGCACGATGACGCGCTGGCGCCGGCGCATCGGGCCGACGGGACTGGAGGAGATGCTGAAGGCGAGCGTCGGGGTTGCGCTCGACACCGGGGTGGCCAAACCCGGTTCGCTGGAGCGGGTCAGCGTCGACACGACGGTGCAGCCGAAAGCGATCGCCCATCCGACCGACAGCCGGCTGTATTGGAAGGCGTTGACGATCCTGGTGCGCCAAGCGAAGCGATACGGTATCGCGCTGCGGCAGAGCCACACGCGGCTGGCCAAGGCCGCGATGGTGCGGGCCGGGCGTCATGCCCATGCCCGGCAGTTCCGCCGGATGCGCCGCGCGCTCAAGCAGTTGCGCACCTACCTGGGCGTAAGCATACGCCGTGGGCCGCGGCAGGGCTATTTCGGGCCGGTCGACCGCTTGAGCAAGCCAAGATCGGCTTTGTAGATTTCGATGATTCCGGTGAGCGTTTCGATGCCGAAGTCGGTGAACGCCATGACGCTCTCGTCACCGGGCCCGTAGACCCAGATCAGGCCGTCCTCCTGGTCCATTTCGGTGGCGACGTCCCACAGCCAGTCCTCGTCCTCGCCGAGCATTTCGGCGACGCGTGCGATGGTGTGAACATGATGGACCTTGTTGACCGAGGCCAAGGTCAGGGCGCCGCGGCGGTAATGGTGGGTGCTTTGGGCGTCCACTTCCACGGCAGCAATTCGTCAAGCCGGTGAGCCGGAATAGAACATCGCCGCCGGCGGCGATGTCCCGCCGAACGGCTTGTCGTCACGGACATAGACCCAGCATCGCCCGGTATCGGTCTTGCCTTTGGCCAGGACCGGCACGGTCGTATCGTCGCCATGCAGGCGTTCGGCCGCCATGACATGCGCCTCGATGAGCCTCAGCACCGGATCGAGCGCCGCGCAGCTCGACCCTACGGCGTCGGCCATGGTCGACAGGCTGATCGGCACGCCTTCCAGAGCATAGCGCCCGGCCTGCCGGTTCAACGGCTGATGCTGGCCGAACTTCTCGAACAGGATCATCGCTAGCAGGTTGGGGCCGGCCCAGCCCCGGGCGATCACGTGGAACGGTGCGGGGGCCTGGCTGATCCTCTCGCAATCCCGGCAGGTGAACTTCTCCCGTACCGTTTCGATCACCTTCCATTGACGCGGGATCACCTCCAGGGTCCGGGTCACGTCCTCGCCCAGCTTGCGCAGCCGCGTCCCGCCACAGCACTCACAAGCCGTCGGTGGATCGATCATCACCCGCTCGCGCGGCAGGTGGTCGGGGAAGGTGTTTCGTTCGGGGCGCTTGCGGGTGAAGCCCGCCACCGCCGTGGTCTTGGCGACGGCGATTTCCGCAGCGAGTTCATCCTCGGTGGCGCTCGCTTCCAACTCCTCAAACTGCAGCGCCAGCTGATCGATGAGCCGCTCCGATCGCTCCGAGCGAGGGCCATAGATCTGACGCTCGAGCTTGGCGATCCGCAGCTTCTGATGGGCGATCAGGGCCAAGTCTTCGGACGCCTTGGCCCGCGCCACCGCCAGCGCCGCGGCGCCGGCGTCGCGTTCCACGACCACTTCCCGCATCCTGGCGCGCTCGATCGCCAGCGCCGCTTTCAGCGCGTCAATGTCGTCCGGCAAGGCGGCGGGATCGGCGTCCATGACCAGGATTGAATCACGAATCCAGCTCGCTGACTCCTACAAAATCGAGCTTTCCGACCTTATCCGGCGCTCCTCGGCCGCCAGGTGTGACGCGGGTTTCGCCAGTCGATGGCTGGGCTCCTTTGCTCCCATCATGCCCAACCTCCGCACGAAATTCCTGACAGTCCCCCGCCGAAGAGTACGGCGCACCACTATTTCGGCCTGTGGGATTGGGACGGCACGCTGGACCGCATCCACCACGCGCTTTATGTCCAGATGCGCGAGCGGGCCGGGCGAGAAGCCAGCCCCTCGGCGGCGATCATCGACAGCCAGAGCGGCAAGGCGGCTCAAAACGTATGGCCCGCCCCGTCGGCAAGCAGTTTTCGCGACCTGATCTGAGCAGTCTGCATCAACGTATCCGGCCTCAGGGTCGAGCCCTGGCCAAGATGGAGATCCGCGCGTCCCGAGCCTCATAAAGGGGCCGGCATCGAGTGCCATTTTTTTGAGCCAAAGACTTTCGGGACACCGGTTGACTGTCAGGCCATCTCGCTTCCACCACCCGCAGACTTCTACGGCTCGTAGCGTCGGGCGATCGCTGCGAACCGATCCCATTTATGCCACCCTAAGTCCGCCGGCGACGAATGTGGTCTGGTTGCGCAGCAGCGCCCAGGCAATCCGAGCCAGCTTGCTCGCCAGCGCCACAACGACCGCGTTGCCGTGTGCACGACTGAGCAAACCGCGCAGCCAGCTACCGAGCGGCGTCGGCGTTCCGGACAGCGATGGCAGGGCCGCTCGCGCACCCTGGATGATAAGCTTGCGCAGGTATTTGCTGCCGCGCTTGGTGATCCCGAGCAGCCGCGGCTTGCCCCCCGTGGTCGCCTGGCGCGGTACCAGCCCGAGCCAAGCCGAGAGATCCCGGCCACGACTGAATGTGCGCCCGTCAGCCGCAACCGCCGCCTGGCCCGCGACTTCGAGCGCTACGCCCGAACCGTCGCCGCCTTCTTCCGCCTCGCCATGATCCGCATCATGCTGCGCCGGTTGGCACGACCAAATCATTCAACATGAATCCCATCTTCTTGGATCGGCTCTAAGCAAACCGACGGGCGTCGATCATCCGGGAATGTGCGGGTGGTCGTGGCAACGAAGTGGGGACCACTGGCATATGTTGGGTCACCAAATCAGTCAAAACCCCGAGACATTTGGAGGCGTCATTTGCCTTGCGCTCGCTACTCGAATGGGCACCGGTCGCGATGATCTCGAATAACGTCGACGACGTTCCATCCGAACTGCCCGATCGCACAAAAATCCGGTAATCAAAAATGTCATTGTGATAATATTAAACGGTTCAGTTAAAAATTCTTCGCTAAAGCTTTCAAAAATAAGGGCAAATAAGCATAACAATAACGAAAATTTTATTTCCCTATCGCGCGATCCCATTTTTTTAAAAATAAGCATAAAACTTCTTAACATGATATAGGCAAAATAAATTGTACCGATTATCCCAATGTCTAATAGCATTCCCAATAAACCATTGTGCGCTTGCGGCACATCATACTTCAACGCATCAAAAATCTTTCCCACTTCGGGATTGTATGTTGACCAAAACGCATAATATCCCCATCCCAGTATTGGTTTTTGGTATATGTCTGTAATGACGTAAGACCATAGCTCTGTTCTGCCGGTAAAAGTCGGATCCTTACCAATCACCTCTAGTACATAATCAATGTTTATCATAGCAACGACAGCAATAGGCAAAGTTAATATTATCAGAAATGCACCCGTAGCGCGAGGCGCGCCCTCTTTGCACAAAAGCGTTATAAAAAAACTGCCACAATATAGCATAAATATCACTACTAACGAAGTGCCCGATTTCGTGGCAAATGCGGTAACAGTAAATAATGATAGTGTCATGATAAGTCGAAATCGCTTCTTGGATTGACACCGAATACGATGTAAACTCGCGAGTACTCCAATCATCATGACTTGACCAAGGCCATTTTTATGGGCAGCTAAGCCGCGTAAGGAACCGTCTTCCATTAGTGCATTGTGAGGAGAAATAATGAGCAGCGCGACCGAGCCGATGGCAGTCAATAGGCAGCTTAGATTCAGCAACTCCATAAATTCGTCACCGTCGAAGGTATTGGCGATGCCGATCATACCGATAACGGACACGAGGTACAGGAAGGCTCTACGGATAGTAGTAGCGGGATCGATCGACCAGGCGGCGGAGAATAGCAAGAGGCCCACGAAAGCAAGGACGTAAGCACCACCGGCCCCGATCGTCCTTGTGTTGCGCAATCCTCGGGTAAATAGCGCGATGCTTGTCGCTATGATCAGTAGGTTAATGCCTTGGGTAAGCTTATCGCCGGGCTTGTCCGCCCATTCTCCGTAAACCAGCCGATCAGCAAAGGTAAACGCCCCCATTCCGTTGAGGAGGAAGAACGCTCCAAGAACGAAATCCCGTCGAAACATCTCAGGCCACCTAACAGAATTCGCCATCTCTACGGTGCTTTATAATGCTTAAACCTGACATTTGGATCAGGGTCGAGTGTAGATCGCGCTGGGGCCGCTGCATCTAAATTTTATCGGCAATGCGCCTGGCCATTGATTTTATCGACAATGTGCTCGGGTCACACGACGCGACGCACCTGGTGACAAGCCATCATTTTGCTTTTAGCACCGTCGGTGCACCCGACCTTCCATCGCGGTCTCTTCTCTTCTCGCAAGTGTCCGCGGACGGGATACCCTCGCTTTACGCTAAGGCCGCCAAAAGCTGGATCGACAAACGCCGCGTCGTCGCCCGCGTCAAGGCCGGGCCACATGGGGCCGACAGCCGCTTCATCGTCACCAATCTGCCGGGCCGGCCCAAGACGCTTTACGAGAAGCTCTACTGCGCGAGAGGACAGACCGAAAAACCTGATCAAGGCGTACAAGCTCCATCTCGCCTCTTGATGCGGGTGACCATTTCGGTGATGCGGGCCGCGACCTTGATATACCCTTAAAATAAATTCGATAATAGAGTATCAAAAGATCGCTCTCTCCATCATCGGAAAGGTTTTTCTCATGATTGCACGTTTTTCTATGCTTTTGTTTTCATTATTTGAAATAACGACCCCATCGCATGCGCAAACGTCAATTACGCCGGAAGTGCCGGGCCCTTCTGCGACGCTGTACGGGGCGCCGTTTTATACTTGCGTGCAGAGCTACTACGTGTCGCCGACAGGAAACGATTCTAACCCTGGTACGCAGCTCAATCCCTGGCTGACGATCCAGCATGCCGACACGGCGGCTGGCGGGCGGATCGCCGGAGACTGTGTGAATGTCGAACCGGGCACCTATGCCAATGGTTCAACGATTACGCGTGGCGGCAATGCGGCGACGGCGAGCGGGTATGTCGTCTATCGATGCACCCAGCTTGATGCCTGCATCATCACCGAGAACGATCATGGGTTCGCCATCGTGCAGAGCGGCAACGGCGGCACGGGACCGAACTATGTGGTGTTTGACGGCTTTGAGTTAGCGGCGAGCAGAGAGACCACCTACGGTCAAGGGATCAAGGTGTGGAACCAGGATGAGAACCATCAGCCGTCGCCCCCGCCTAAGTCGGTTCATCACATCTGGGTGCTCAACAACATAATTTCCGGTTATGGGCAAAGCGGCGTTCAGATGAACGATGGGGAATACTTCTACGTCATCAACAACTCGATCTACAACAACTCCAACGTGACCTGCGATGCGCAGGGTTCCGGCATCTCATTCGCGGTCTTAAAGGCGTTCTCCGGGTACACGCGGACGACGATGGATAACAATTATGGCTCTTTCAACAACGTCGTCGAGTTCAACGACGTTTATAACAACATCCTCACGCAATGTGGCACTGCCGGTAATCAGTATGATACCGACGGTAACGGCATCATCATGGACACTTTAGACAACAGCGGAAGTACAAATGTAGCTTATCCCAACACGACTCTGATTGCTTTTAACACGGCTCATCAGAACGGCGCTAAGGGGATCTGGGTATTCGAATCCACCGCCGGTGCGGTCACGATTGCCAACAATACGGCGTACGACAACAACCTCGACCCCTTCAACAACGGGACCTACCGGCCCGAGATCGGCGAAGGCGGAGCCAGCAACGTTACCTTCCTGAGCAACATTGCCTATCCGGTGCCGGCAACCTCGACCAGTGATCCGCGCTGTCAGGGTACGGGGAAGAATTGCGAGCTCGTGGACAACGGGGCGTTCGGCACCGGGACGGGCGACGGTGGCGCTAGCGGTGCCACGCTCTCGCACAACGTCAGCTTCGGCGGATCGACGGATTGGCAGGCGAACGGCAACGAGATCACAACTGGCTCGATGAACTGCTCGACTGGCACTAATCCGAACCAGTGCAATGTCAACCCCGGTCTTGTTGCTGTCGGCACCCCCAACTTTGCCCTGGCATCCGGCAGTCCAGCCATCGCCTATGGGCTCTCGGAGACCTACCTGCCAGTACAATCGGCCGATGCCGGCGCCTGCTACCACACCCTCGGCACATGCCCAGGTACGGCGGGTGGTACGCCTACAAGTTATGGGTTGACGATAAACGTCGTGGGCAGCGGCGCGTTGACGAGTCTCCCCTCCGGCATCGCCTGTCCCGGCACGTGCAGCGCCAGCTTCAGCGCCGGGACGCAGGTGAGCCTGACGGCAACTCCGATGACGGGAGGAGGGCTCACTGGCTGGAGCGGTGCCTGCAG